>ERZ650311.82-NODE-82-length-58161-cov-15.492617_pt1 | contig 58161 bp, 64 predicted proteins | sample MGYA00376247_ERZ650311 | MGnify/ENA primary metagenome ERZ650311 (study PRJEB26733, sample SAMN07839324) | wastewater metagenome | biome: small river; feature: stream; material: water | place: USA: North Carolina | collected 2016-07-28 ... | reverse complement strand
ACTTCTGCAACAAGCTGTGGAACGCCACCCGCTTCGTGCTGATGAACGTCCAGGGCCACGACCTGGGCCTCGAGCACAAGCAGGACGGCCCCAGCTGCGGTGGCAACGGCCCGCTCGACTTCTCCTTTGCCGACCGCTGGATCGTCAGCCGCCTGCAGCGCGTCGAGAAGGAGATCGAGGAACTCTTCGCCGACTACCGCTTCGACCTCGTCTCCAAGACGATCTATGAATTCGTCTGGGACGAGTACTGTGACTGGTATCTCGAGCTCGCCAAGGTCCAGATCAACACCGGCAACGAAGCCCAGCAGCGCGGCACCCGCCGCACGCTAATCCGCGTTCTCGAGACGATCCTGCGCCTCGCCCACCCGCTGATCCCCTTCGTCACCGAAGAGCTGTGGCAGACCGTCGCCCCTCTCGCCGGCCGCAAGGACGTGGACAGCCTGTGTCTCGCCCGCTACCCGCAGGCCGACCTGGGCCGCTGCGACGAGAAGAGCGAAGCCGACGTGGCCGAGCTCAAGGGCCTCATCTACGCCTGCCGCAACCTGCGTGGCGAGATGAACATCTCCCCGGCCCAGCGCATGCCGCTGGTGGCGAGCGGCAACGGCGATCGCCTGCGCAAGTTCGCGCCCTACATCGCCGGCCTCGCCAAGCTCTCCGAAGTGCAGGTGGTCGACGAGATCAGCGGTGACGAACTCGCCCCGGTGGCCATCGTCGGCGAGCAGCGCCTGATGCTGAAGGTGGAGATCGACATCGCCGCCGAGCGCGAGCGCCTGTCGAGGGAGATCGCCCGCATCGAAGGCGAGATCGTCAAGGCCAACGCCAAGCTGGCCAACGAGAGCTTCGTCGCCCGCGCACCGGCGGCCGTCGTCGCCCAGGAGAAGGAACGCCTGGCGGGCTTCACCGCGACGCTCGAGAAACTGCGCCCGCAGTTGGCCAAACTGCCGCCAGCCTGACGAAGGCTTCGGCAAGCAAAATGGCCACGCAACTGCGTGGCCATTTTTTTGTGTTACAGCGAGATCCGCGTCAGCCTTACTTACTTGCGGCGCAGGAAAAACTCGTAGGCGTTATCCGGCAACTCACTCTGGCCGATCAGCTCGTTCCCGGTCTGCTTGGCAAATGCCGCGAAGTCCTTCACCGAACCGGGATCGGTTGCCACAACCCGCAGAACCTGTGCCGCCTGCATTTCTGTGAGCGCTTTCTTGGCGCGCAAAATGGGTAAGGGGCAGTTCAGGCCGCGTGCATCCAGTTCCTTGTCAAAATCCATCTTACGACTCCAGCTTCCTAGGACAATCCAGGCCGGATTTTAACCTGCTATGCACCCCAACCCGATAACAACGTCACAGCCCGTCTCACTCCCGCCCGGAGAATCACCAGCGAATTGTGAAATAATGACAACTCAAAATAACGTCATAAACGAGGCGATACCCTGCATTGCGGCACCATGCGCCAAAGCATGCCGGATTCGCTCTTCCCGACAACATTAACGCTTTTTTCTTGAAGGTACACCACGATGCGCTCAAACATGCTCCAAACGGTTCTCAATGACCTGAACGGCACCTCCGCGGACATCGAGGCCTCCGCCATCATCTCCTCCGACGGTCTGATGATGGCCGCCCTGCTCCCCAACACCGTTGACGAAGACCGCGTCGGCGCGATGAGTGCCGCGATGCTCTCCCTCGGCGACCGCACCGCCCGCGAACTCGCCCGCGGCACCCTCGACCAGGTGCTCATCAAGGGTGAAAAGGGATATGTCCTCATGGTTCAGGCTGGCGCCGATGCCGTGCTCACGGTGATGGCCAAGCCGAACGCCAAGCTGGGCCTGGTCTTCCTGGACGTCCGCCGCGCCGCCGACGCCATCGGCCGGATCCTCGGATAATCGGGAGGGCTGGTGGTGAAGGATATGGATCGTGCCCAGGTTCCGGGCGAAGCAGTCGAACATACGCTGACGTTTGCCGATGGCACCTGTCGGCGGGTATTTGTCACGTCAGTCGAAACGCCCTACCCCCATGGCAAGCTGATCGTCTCTCGGACGGACAAGTCGGGCGTCATCACCCAGTGCAATAAATCCTTCGTCGACATGTCCGGCTACACCGAAGCCGAACTGATCGGCCAGCCCCATTGCATCCTCCGGCATCCTGACATGCCCGCGGCCGCCTTCGCCGACCTGTGGAAGACAGTCCAGGCTGGGCGCCAGTGGCACGGCTACGTCAAGAATCTGCGCAAGGACGGCGGCCACTATTGGGTGTACGCCACGGTGGTACCCAATGTGCGCAACGGCGAAATCGTCGGTTTCACCTCGGTCCGGCGGGAGGCCTCGCAAGAAAAGATTCTCGCCGCCGAAGCCCAGTACCGGAGCATGAACTGATCATGACTTTCAATTTCACGGTTAGCCCCAGCTTCCCCAACGAGCGCATTTCCGACTGGTACATCTTCAACACCTGGCTGCAACGCGCGCTGTCCCTTCCGATCCATCTCGAGCTCTACGACAGCTTCGGCACCCAGCGCGCCGCGATCGCCGAGGGCAAGGTGGACATCATCTACGCCAACCCCTTCGACGCCTCCCTGCTGGTGCGCGAGAAAGGCTTCCGTGCCATCGCCCGGCCCGAAGGACAGCCTGACGAGATGGTCGTCATCACCGCCGCCGAGAGCCCTTTCAAGGAGATCCCCAATCTCAAGCCCGGCGCCCGCGTCGCGTGCAGCGATGACCCGAGCGTCAACACCGTCGGCCGGATTCTCCTCGAACCCGCCGATCTGAACGCAGCCAACACCGTCGAGCACCGCCGCGAAACCTACATCCAGGTCGCCCGCGAGATCCTCCGCGGCGAAGCCGATGTCGGCTTCCTGCCGGTCGAAGCCTTCGAGGCCCTGTCGTCCATCGTGCGCCGCGACCTGCGCGTGCTCGTCACCAGCCAGGTGCACGTAATCCATCACGTCTTCCTGATCGGCCCCGCTTTGTCTCCCCATGCCGAACAGATCACGCAACTGCTTCTTTCCATGCACGACACCGACAAGGGCCGCGGTATCCTCGAAGCCCTCGGAGCCCGTAGCTGGCAAGCTGTTCAGCACGAGGACGTGGAATTCATGATCGACATCATCTCGACGCTGACCCAGTGAAGCTGTTTGTCACCGATCCGTCCAACCCGGAACGCATCCGCCGTCCAGCACCGCCGGCCGTCTTCGGCCTGCCCGTCCGGACGCTGCGGATCGCGTCCCGCTGGCGCTCGCCGGCCACAGGCGCACTGCTGGCCGGCGAGATCGGGCGCAAGCCAGCCAACCTGCACCTGCACGTCCAGCGTATTTCCCTGTGGAGCAACCTGGAAGACACCGCGGCAACGGTCGCGGCCATTGTCGACCTATGGATCGTCCTTGGCAGTTACGGCGCCGAACTTCGGATGCGCATGCTGCGCGAGCACTACGACGCCCTCGAAGAACACGATCTGGGGCTTTACCTCAGCGCCCGCATCGAAGCTGGCCTCGACCGCCACGACCCACGGCTGGCCCTGCCCGGTGTCGTACTCGCCCGCCCAGTGGAAGGCAATCGCATATTTTTACAGGATTCCGCGACGCTGTCGGGAGTAACCTCCTGATCCCGACCTCCATCCGCTTTACATCCCAATGAGCCGCCATTCCATCCTACCGGGCCAGCCCGTCACCGCCCTCTTCCTGCTCCACGTGGGCAGCATGGACGCCCGGCTGATCGGACTTTCCGTAGAACGTCACTGGAAGCACTCGGTACGTCTGGCGAGCGAGCTGGAAAGCGCCCGGGTCGTCCTGGTCGATTGCGATCGGCCAGGCGTCGAAGCCGCATTCGAAAGGCTCTCGCCCCACCCGAGGATCGGCGTGGTCTGCTACGCATTTCACCCCAAGGATCACGCCCAGCGTTTTCCCAACCGGGTGATCCTCGGCAAGCCCCTCAATCTCGAGGCGCTGCCCAGCATCCTCGCCAAGGCGGCTCACGACAGCGCCCGGACCATCGCCGCACCATCCCTGCGCCGCGTCGCGCCGCTGACCCAGCCTGCACCGCCGACCATCCAGCCCGGATCCGAGGAACCGCCGCGGGTCCCCATCGTCACGCCGGCCTCCCCGGTTCCCGCGGTGGTCGTGGCCGCCGCGCCCATCGTCCAGGCCGAGCTGCAGCCCCAGTCCGGCACGACTGCCGCACCACCCGTCAGCGCCCCCCAGGCCGATCCACCGGGTTCCCTCGGGCACGGCGTGCAGACCGACGACGAACGCGATCTCTGCGGAGCCCTTGAGGATCTCCCGGCGCACCCGGTCCATCCCCTGCCCGACAAGATCTTCTTCAACCCGGACAACTACCTGATCGGCCACCTGCAGCGCGCCTTCGATCAGGCCTCGAGCACCGGCCGCCCTCACCTGATCGCCGGCCTGCCCCGGCTCATCGGCGTGCGGCTCCAGCCGGCCTCGATCTGCGTCACTGATTTCCGGGACAACCAGCTGCGCCCCCTGTCGATGGCCCAGCTGCCCCAGACCACCGCGCGCATCGTCAGCGCGTCGACCCTGTCCCACATCTCCAACCACGGCACCACCTGGACGACCGAGGACTTCTTCTGGAACGTCGCCGCCTGGGCGGCGCGAGGCCGGCTGCCGGAAGGCACCGACCCCTACCAGCCGGTGCGGCTGCGGGCGTGGCCCAACTTCACCAAGGTCTTCATGTCGCCCCACGCCCTGCGCATCGTCGCCCTGTGGGTGCGCACCTGGGCCAGCCCCATCGACGTCGCCGCACGCCTCGGGATTCCCCAGCGCTACGTCTTCTCGGTCTATGCCTCGGCCCGCTTTGCCGGGCTGATCGACGCAAGGAAGCCGCGGGCCGCCACGGTGGAGGCGCGCACCGCCACACCAGCACAACCCACGACGAACGCGGCGCCCCCTGCACAGCAACAGCAACAACAACGCCCTTCGATTTTGTCCCGAATTCTCAGGAAACTCCTCAATGCGGTCTGAACGCGCCCGCCACAACAAGATCATCTTCTCGGGCACCGTCGGCGCCGGCAAGAGCACGGCCATCGCGGCCCTCAGTGACATCCCGCCGGTCAGCACCGAAGCGGTCGCCAGCGACGAAACCGCCAAGCTCAAGCGGACCACCACGGTCGCGATGGACTACGGCGTCCTCAACCTGCCGGACGGCGAGAAGGTCATGCTCTACGGCACGCCGGGGCAGGAACGCTTCAGCTTCATGTGGGACATCCTCTCCGAAGGTGGCATCGGCCTGGTGCTGCTCATCAACAACGCCAACCCCGATCCCCTCGCCGATCTTCAAGGCTACCTCAGCGCCTTCAAGGACTTCATCTCGAGCACCGCCGTGGCGATCGGCGTCACCCACATGGACAGTTCCGAGACCCCGAATCTCGAAAACTACCGGGCCAAGCTCGCCGAGCTCGGCCATCACCCCGTCCCGGCCATCTTCCGGGTCGATGCGCGAAGCCGCGACGACGTGGCGATGCTCGTCAAGGCCCTTCTCTACACCCTTAATCCCGGATTGATCGATGCTTGAGATAATCCCCGGCTCCTACCTCACCGTAACGCCTTACGGTGCCTGGCGGGCCGTTGCCCGCGCCGACGACAGCATCGAGCGGCGCATCCTGCTGGCCATCCTTCGCGAAGCCACGAGCCCGGCCCTCAGCGCCGAACTGGCCCGCACCTGGACCGGCGAGACCAGCACCGAACGCGCCCTCACTCCGCTGCTCAAACTCCAGGAAACGGCCTGCCTCGAGGCGTGGTCCGCACCGCGCATGGCGCCGGTCGGCACCCTCGAATCGACCCTGCCGCATCTGCTCGAAACCCTCAGCGATACCGGCCAGGCCGTGCTCGCCGACAACATGGGCTTCTGCCTCGCGATGGCCGGCTACCCCGGCGAGACCGGCGAAGCGCTGGCTGCCGTGGGCGCCGACATCCTGTCCGTCGCCGAACGCCAGTCGGCCGCGCTCTCGAAGCTCGGCGACCACCTGCTCGATGGCTGGGGCAACGTGGACGCCGCTGGCATCAGCGGCCTCAGCTTCTGGCCGATGCACATCGGCCGGACCCGCCTCGCCCTCACTGTCAGCGGGCGCCCGCGCTTCAACCAGAACACCTTTGCCGACCTGGTCTGGGCGCTCTACGTTCGCTACGGCACCATCTAGCCCTCAGCGCTGGCCGCGCGATTCACGCATCTCGCGCATCTGCTCGGCCAGCAGCGCCCGCACCTCCCGCAGGCGCGAGTCCACCGCTGACTGCTCGAAAAAATCCCCGTCGCCGGCCGTCTGCGCCAGCGCAAACTGCTCGGCCGACGCCGCGTAGTTGCCCTGGATCGCGTACACTTCACCCAACGCGCGGTGCTGCCCCAGACGCTTGCCCAGCGCTGCCTCGGCCCGGGCGCGGAATTCCCACAGGGTCGCGTCACCCGCGGTGGTCTGCAGCTCGGCCTTCACCGCCGTCAGCGCATCGGCCGCCTTACCGGAGTCGATCAGGGCCTCGATCTCCCCGTACATCAGCCGGTGCGACTGGGGAAAACGCGCCCGCGCCTCGCGGAACAGCCGCGCCGCCCCCGCCGGATCGCCATGAGCAATGCGAAGATCGCCCTCCAGCCCGTCGATCATCGCCGACAAGGCGTGACGCTTGCGCAGCTCGACCATCTCCCGATCGGCGTCAGCGAGCCGCCGGGTCTGGAGGTAAGCCCGCACCAGGCCGTACTGGGCCGCCACCGACGGGCTGCTGCCCCGGGCGGCCGCCTCGAACTCGGCAATCACCTCCCGCGACGGCTGCCGGCCCACCTTGAGCTTGGCCCGCACCAGCTGAAAATCCAGCGAATCCGGCACCTGCCGGTAGGGCATCTGGGCGACCCGGTTCTCCATCTCGGTGATCCGGTCGCTGGTCAGCGGGTGGGTGCGCATGTAGGCCGGCGCGTTGTTCTCATACAGCCGGGCGTTCTTCTGCAGGCGCTCGAAAAAGCCCACCATCCCCCGCACGTCAAAGCCCGCCGCGGCCAGGTTCTGCACCCCGAGCCGGTCCGCCTCGTTCTCGAAATCCCGCGAATAGGAAAGCTGGGTACTCATCCCCGCCGCCATCCCCGCCGAAATCGCCGCCTGACTCACCTGGGCGCTGGACTTGGCCGCCAGCACCGCCACCAGCAGCGACGCCAGCATCAGCATCCCGGTCTGACTCTGCTTGCCGAGCATCCGTGCAATGTGGCGCTGGGTGACGTGGGACACCTCGTGGCCCAGCACGCCCGCCAGCTCCGATTCGCTCTGGGCCGCAAGAATCAGCCCGGTGAGCACACCGATGTTGCCGCCGGGCATCGCGAACGCGTTGAGGGTCGGGTCATTCACCCCGAAAAACTGGAACGGCAGCCCCGCGCCCGGCCCCGCCGCCACCAGCCGGTCGCCCAGCCAGTTGAGGTAGTCCTCGACCTCGGGATCACGCAGATAGGCTGCATCCTTCCAGCGGATGTCGCGCATGATCTGCGCGCCCAGGCGCTGCTCCGCCAGGGGCGAGAGTTCGGAGGATGCAGAATCACCCAGGTCGGGCAGATCGTGGGCGATTCCCTGGGGGATCATCACCACACACAGCAGGGCGGCAATCAGACGTTTTTTCACGATGCTATGATAACCGACCCCCTATTTTGGTTTCCCGCCTGATGAGCGACACCTTCACCCATTTCGACGCCCAGGGCCAGGCCCACATGGTGGATGTCTCTGCCAAATCCGAAACCCGCCGGGTCGCCCGAGCCGAGGGCAGGATCGTGATGCAGCCGTCCACCCTCGCCCGCATCCTCGCCGGTGACAACAAGAAAGGCGACGTGATCGGCATCGCCCGGATCGCCGCGATCCAGGGCGCCAAGCGCACCGCCGACCTGATCCCCCTGTGCCACCCGATCCCCCTCACCCGCGTCGCCGCCGATTTCGTGGTCGAAGGCGATGACACCATCCGCTGCACCGTCACCGCCGAAACCGTCGGCCGCACCGGCGTCGAAATGGAAGCCCTGACCGCAGTCCAGGTGGGCCTGCTCACCATCTACGACATGTGCAAGGCCGTCGATCGCGGCATGACCATGGAAGGCGTCCGCCTGCTCGAAAAGGAGGGCGGCAAGTCCGGGCACTGGAGGGCAGACGCAGCATGAACACCGGCCGTCGCAGCTTTCTTCACGGCTTTGGCAGCACCGCAGCCCTTTCCGTGCTGGTAGGCGCCGGGGTGCTGAAGCCCACCCGCGCCCTCGCAGTGGACTTCAACCGCAGCGCCTTCGACAGCAAAAACCTCGCCGACGCCCTGCGGCTGATCGGCGCCACCGCTGCCGAGGCCAGCCGCGACATCGTCCTCAAGGCACCGGAGATCGCCGAGAACGGCTCGGCGGTACCGATCGAGGTCATCAGCCAGATCCCGGGCACCACACGCCTGTCGGTGCTGGTGGACAAGAACCCCTTTCCGCTGGCGCTGCAGTTCAACTTCGCGCCCGGCGCCGCCGCGCGCTTCCAGGCCAAGCTGAAGATGGCCGAGAGCTCGCGCCTGCGCATCGTCGCCCTTGCCGGCGGCAAGCATTACACCGTGTTCCGCGAGGTGAAGGTCACCGTCGGCGGCTGCGGCGAATAGGAGTCAATGCAATGCCCGATCCGATCAAGATCCGCGCCACCGTCAAGGGCGACGAAGGCGAAGTCCGGGTGCTGCTGCCGCATCCCATGGAATCCGGCCAGCGCCGCGACGCCGCCAGCCAGCTCATCCCTGCCCACTACATCACGTCGGTCATCGTCAGCCTGAACGGCAAGCCGGTGATCGAAGGCGCCCTCGGCACCGCCGTGTCGGCCAATCCGCTGTTCGCCTTCCAGCTTGCCGGCGTCAAGGCGGGTGATCGGCTCGGCGTGGCGTGGGTCGACAACAAAGGCCAGCGGGGAAGCGCCGAAGGCAGTTTCACAGCGGGCTGAGTTGTAACCCTGGCGCGCAAGACAGCGCGCCGCCATCGGACTAGAATGGCCCGCGCCTTGAAACAGGCTGCCCCCTGACTACCGATGGCACGACCATGAGCCACGAAATCGAACTCAAGCTGACGCTCCCCCAGAAGGCCCTCCCCGCCCTGCGCCGCCACCCACTGATCGCCGAAGCCCCCCGCGACGGCCGCAGCGTCACCCTCGAAAACACCTACTTCGACACGCCCGAGCTCGAACTGCGCGAGCGCCGGATGGCCGTGCGCACCCGCAAGGCCGGCACCCGCTGGCTGCAGACGGTGAAATGCGCAGCCGAATCCATCGGCGGCCTCTCATCTCGCCCCGAATGGGAGCAGCCCTATGTGGGTGGCGTGTTCGACTTCTCCGCCATCGACAACGCCGACGTGCGCAACCGGCTCGAGGATTACCACCCCCGGCTGGTGCCGGTGTTCAGCACCCGCTTCAAGCGCGAAACCTGCATCCTCACGCCCCGTGACGGCGTCAAGGTACTGGCGATGATCGACAACGGCGCCATCGAGGTGGGCGAGCACAGCCGGCCCTTGTGCGAGCTGGAGCTCGAACTGGTCGAAGGCGATCCCCAGGCCCTCTACGCCATCGCGCTGGAGCTCGCCGAATCCCTGCCGCTCACCCCCGAGAACGTCAGCAAGGCCGAGCGCGGCTACCGCCTGTTCTCCAACCACGCCCTGCGCCCCGCCAAGGCCCGCCCGTCGCGTCTCGCCGCCGAGCAATCGCCGGTGGACGCCTTCCGCATCATCGCCTTCGACTGCCTCGCCCCGTGGCAGACCAACGAATCCGGCGCCCGCGAGAGCGACGACCCCGAGTTCATCCACCAGCTGCGCGTGGCCCTGCGCCGCCTGCGCTCTGCGCTGCGGCTGTTCGGCCCGGCCCTGCCCCAGGCGTTTGTCGAGCGCTGGTCCCAGGGCCTCAAGGACGCCGCGGACGGGCTCGGTGCTGCCCGTGATCTCGACGTGATGCTGGCCGAAGTGCTTGGCCCGGTGGCCGAATCCGGGCTCGCCGACGAAGCCACCCAGCGCCTCATCGCAATGGCCGTGGATCGACGCGATCGCGAGAAGGCCGCCGCCCGCGAACAGCTCCTCGCCGCCAGCCACGGCCGCCAGATGCTGGCCCTGGCCGCCGATCTGATGGCCCTGCAGAGCGACTCGCTGGTCAAGTCCGCCAACCTCACTACCTTCGCTCGCCTGCAGCTCACCCAGCTGCGCAAGCGCGCCCGCAAGCGCTACGCCGCCGCCGCGACCGACCTGCACGCCGACAAGCTCCACGAGCTGCGCGTATCCCTCAAGCGCCTGCGCTACGCCATCGAGTTCCTGCTGCCGCTGCTGCCCGAAAAAGCCACCGTCCGCTTCGCCAACGACCTGGCCGAAGCCCAGGAAATCCTCGGTTATCTCAACGACGAGACCGTCGCCCGCAACCGTCTGAAGGGCTGGGCTGGAAAGGACCCGGAGCTGCGCAGCGGCGCGGCCTTCGTCGCGGGCTGGCACGCCCCGCGCATCGCCCGGCTGCGCAAGAGCGTGCTCCCTTCCCTCGAAGACATCCTGTGGGGCAAGGCCCCGTGGCGGCGATGATGGTTTCATCAGGACGTAACCTGGACATCGCAGACTTGTCGGCTAATTCAAAGAACGAGGAGACGACAAGAATGGATCTGCTGCTGTGGCGTCACGCAGAAGCCGTGGACGGCGTGCCCGACAGCACCCGCGAACTCACCGAGCGGGGCATCCGCCAGGCCCACAAGGTGGCCGAATGGTTGGAGAGCCGCCGCCCCAAGAAGCTGCGTGTGCTGGTGAGCCCGACCACCCGCACGCGCCAGACGGCCAGCGCCTTCACCAACAACTTCGAGATCGTGCCGGCCCTCGGCCCGGGCAACGACATCTCGGCGATCCTCGCCGCCTGCGGCTGGCCCGACGCCGGCGGCTCGGTGCTGGTCGTCGGTCATCAGCCCGAACTCGGCCGCCTGGCCGCCCTGCTGCTATCCGGCCAGGAGGCCGACTGGACGATCAAGAAAGGCGCCCTGTGGTGGTTCACCAACCGGGTCCGTGAAGGCGAGACCCAGACCGTGCTGCGCACCGTGATGCCCGCCGATCTGGTCTGATCCGGCTACCCCAATAACGAAAAAGCCACCCGAGGGTGGCTTTTTCGTTGCCGAGAAGGCTGCCGGTCAGACCGACATTGCCTTCACATGCTGGATCACCTCGCCGATGGCCTGCTGGGCAGAGCCATACAGCAGCCGGGTGTTGTCCTTGTAGAACAGGGCGTTCTCGATACCCGAGTAGCCCGTGCCCTTGCCGCGCTTCACGACGATCACGTTCTGGGCGAGATCGGCGTTGAGGATCGGCATGCCGTAGATCGGGCTGGACTTGTCGGTACGCGCCGAGGGGTTCACCACGTCGTTCGCACCGATCACCAGGGCCACATCGGCCTGGGCGAAGTCACCGTTGATCTCTTCGAGGTCGAAGATCTTCTCGTAGGGCACGCCGGCCTCGGCCAGCAGCACGTTCATGTGACCAGGCATCCGCCCCGCCACCGGGTGGATCGCGAACACCACCTCAACGCCGGCCTCCTCCAGCAACTCGGACATCTCCCACACCTTGTGCTGGGCGCCGGCGACCGCCATGCCGTAGCCAGGAACGATGATGACCTTGGAGGCATAGCGCATCATCGCCGCCGCATCCATCGCGCCGACTTCCTTCTGCTCGCCTTCCACCGCCTCGCCGGCACCGGCCGCAGCCATCGGCACGAAGAGGATGTTGGAGATCGGGCGGTTCATCGCCTTGGCCATCAGTTGGGTGAGCAGCGTACCGGCCGCACCAACGACGATACCGGCGATGATCAACGCCGGAATGCCCATCACGAAACCTTCAAAGCCCACGGCCAGGCCGGTGAAGGCGTTGAAGAGCGAGATCACCACCGGCATGTCGGCGCCGCCGATCGGCAGCGTGATGATCACGCCGAGCACCAGCGCCAGGATGAAGAACGCGCCCACCAGCATCGGGTCGATGGCCGGGGCGATCACGATCGCCGCGCCAAGACCCAGGGTTGCCAGGGCCAGCACGACGTTCACCGCGTTCTGGGCCGGCAGCCGGAAGGCCTTCTTCATCACGCCCTGGAGCTTCGCCCAAGCGATCACGGAGCCGGAGAACGAAACCGCGCCGATCAGCGCACCCAGCGTGGCCAGCAGCGTGACCACGGTGCCGTGCATCTCGCCGCGGGCAAACTCGACCGCCGCGATGGCCGCCGCAGCGCCGCCGCCCATGCCGTTGTAAATCGCCACCATCTGCGGCATGTCGGTCATGGCGACCTTCTTGCCGGAGATCCAGGCCAGCGCACCGCCGATGGCGATGGCGATGACCATCAGGGCAAAGTTGTTCATGCCCGGGGTGAGGAACGTGACCACCGTGGCGAGCACCATGCCGACGCCCGCCCAGATGATCCCCTTGCGCGCCGAAACCGGCGAACTCATGCCCTTCAAACCGAGGATGAAGAGCACCGCGGCCACAAAGTAGCTCGCGTCAATCAGCCACTTGATCGCCATCAGTTCTTCTCCTTCGACTTGAACATGGCGAGCATGCGTTCGGTCACCACGTAGCCACCGGCCGCGTTGGCGGCGCCCAGCAGCACGGCGACGAAGCCGATGGCCTGCTCCAGCGGCGTCTCGGCCTGGCCGAGGGCGATCATGCCGCCCACCAGCACCACGCCGTGCACGAAGTTGGAACCCGACATCAGCGGGGTGTGCAGGATCACCGGCACACGGGAGATGACCTCGTAACCCGTGAAGGCGGCGAGCATGAAGATATAGAGTGCGACAAATCCGTCCATGATCGTCTCCCGGTTACAGGCCAAGGGCCTGCTTGACGCCGGCGTGGCGCACTTCGCCCGCGTGGGTCAGGCACGCGCCCGCCAGCACCTCGTCTTCCCAGTCCAGGGCCAGGGCCCCGTCCTTGATGAAGGGCGAGATGAAGTTGAAGAGGTTTTTGGCGTACATCTCGGAGGCATGTACCGGCATGCGGCTCGGGATGTTGGTCGGGCCGATGATCAGGGTTTCGCCAACCCAGGTCTTCTCGCCCGCCATCGTGCCGGCCACGTTGCCGCCGGTCTCGGCCGCCATGTCGACGACCACCGAACCCGGCTTCATGCGCGCCACCATCTCGGCGGAGACGATCACCGGCGCCTTCTTGCCCGGGATGGCCGCGGTGGTGATCAGCGCGTCGCACTCGGCGATGGCCTTGCCGAGCTTCTCGGCCTGCTGGCGCTTCTCGTCGTCGGTGAGCTCACGGGCGTAGCCGCCGGTGCCCGCAGCCGACACGCCGGTGTCAACAAACTTTGCACCCAGCGACTCGATCTGCTCTTTGGTTTCCGGCCGCACGTCGTAGCCCGAGACCATCGCGCCCAGCCGCTTGGCGGTCGCGATCGCCTGCAGGCCCGCAACGCCGGCGCCGATCACCAGCACCTTGGCCGGACGGATCGTGCCGGCCGCGTAGGTGAGCATCGGGAAGAACTTGGGGGAATGATCGGCAGCGATCAGGGCGCACTCGTAACCGGCAACGGCAGCCTGGCTGGAGAGCACGTCCATGCTTTGCGCACGGCTGATACGGGGCAACAGTTCCAAAGCGAAACAGGTGATCCCTTTTTGGCGCAACAGTTCGATGCGCTCCTTGCTCGACCACGGCTGCTGCAGCCCGACCAGCACCGAACCCGGCTTGAGCTCGTTCAGGTCATCCATGCTGAGCGGCTGGACCTGCAGCAAGACGTCGGCCTTCTTGAGCACCGCCGAGGCATCCGCCACCAGCTCGGCCGCGCCATAATCCTCGTCGCGGTAGTACGCCGATGCACCGGCACCCGCCTGGAGCAGCAACGCCGCCCCAAGCCCCTGATACTTTTTGGCCACGTCCGGAACCAGCGCAACGCGGCGCTCGCCCGGCGTAAACTCTTTGGTCACACCGATGACCAGAGGCATGGAACCTCCTTATAAGAATTGTTAGGTTTCTGCTATCGTCGTGAGAGGGTATCGACAACGACAGCGCGCTGTTCAACCATGAAACGCCCCAGCCAGCCCTGAAAAATCGGGAAAACCACGGGATTCTCGTGAAAGAAGTCGCAATTTTCGGCCATTGAGCAAGATCACGATGAGAAAGTCTAACAAGAAACGTGCCCGCCCAACCCGTAAGTTAGGGTTACCCCCAGGGTCTCTTGTCCATATTGGCGAAATCAAGACCGAAAAACCCAGCATTACGCTCATCGAATACGATTCCCACGGCATCACCGAGACTCGTTTCGAGGACATCGAGCTATCCCGAGCCCATCACGCCACCCGCGAAAAGATGTGGCTGAACGTCTATGGCCTGCACGACCCCGCCGTGATGGCCGAGATCGGCCGCCGCTTCAAGCTGCACCCGCTCGTCCAGGAAGACATCCTCAACACCCAGCAGCGCCCCAAGAGCGACGAATACGCCGATTACCTCTTCATCGTCGGCCGCTGCTTCGACTTCGACGCCGAAACCCGCAGCCTGAATTCCGACCAGGTGAGCATCGTGCTCGGGCGCAACTTCGTGCTCACCTTCCAGGAACGGGCCACCGGCGCCTTCGAGGCCGTGCGGGAGCGCCTGCGCGCGGAGCACGGCGCCATGCGCGCCCACGGCACCGACTACCTCGCCTACGCCATCCTCGACACGCTGGTGGACCGCTATTTCGTGATGCTCGACAACCTGAGCGACATGGCCGAAGACCTCGAGGACGCCGCGCTAACCCGCCCCACCCCTGCGCTTCTCGCCGAGATCAACCGGGTCAAGCACGAGGCGCTGACGCTGCGACGGGCCGTCTGGCCGCTGCGGGAGATCCTCAACACCCTGGCCCGCGCCGACAACGGTTTTTTCAGCGCCGACACCCGGCTCTACCTTCGCGACATCTACGACCACACGGTGCACGTGCTCGAATCGCTCGAATCCGTCCGCGATCTCCTCGCCGACCTGCTGGACATCTATCTCTCCAGCGTCAGCAACCGGCTCAACACCGAAGTGCGGATCCTCACCGTGCTTACCACGCTCTTCATGCCCGCCACGCTGATCGCCGGCATCTTCGGGATGAACTTCCACGAGATGCCGCTACTCGACAAGCCCGATGGCTTCTGGGTCGCGCTCAGCATGATGGTGGGCGCCGCGGCGCTGATGGCCGCGTCGTTCTGGCGCCGCAACTGGCTGAGAACCCGCTGACGCCCGGCACGCATCCGCCGCCACAAAAAGAAAAGGGGCCAACGGCCCCTCTCATCATCCGCCCAGCCGGGGGAAATCACCGCGCGCCGGTGGCTTCTGGACAACCTCTACGAGCTTGACGATGGCCAGCGAGATGTTGTCGCCGCCACCCTTTGCCCGCTGGCGGGCGAGCTCGATCAGCGTCGAGGCCGCGTCCCGCGGGGATTGGGAGTCGAGGATCTGACCCATCTCGTCTTCGGGGATGTAGGCCCACAGACCATCCGAGCACAGCAGGAAAGCATCGCCGCCCACCAGCGGCGACGCATGGCCGATGTCGACCCGAGGCTCCCGCTCGGACCCCAGGCACGACAGCAGCACGTTGCGGTTGGGGTGGCGCAGCGCGCCGTCGGCGTCGAGCCGGCCTTTGCGGACAAGCTCTTCGACCAGGGAGTGGTCGACACTGCGCGTCACCAGCTCACCGCGACGGAAATGATAGAAACGGGAATCCCCGCAATGGGCCCAGTCCGCCCGATCGGGCTGCATCATGAAGACCACCGCAGTGCTGTGGGGGTCCTGCTCGCTGGTGAAGCGGGTCAGCTTGATGACGATATGCGCTTCGTCGATGACGCTGCGCAGCAGATCGGGGGCGCTTTCCGATGCCGGCGCGTAGGCTTCGAAGTTCTGCTTGGCCTTCAGCACGACCTGCTCGGCCGCCATGGCACCGCCAGAGTGCCCGCCCATGCCGTCGGCCAGCACGGCCATCAGCGTGCCCTTGCGGGTCGGATGCGCGAAGACGGCCGCCCGATCCTGCTGCTCGGTACGGTCGCCCGTATGCTTCGCCACGCAGGCCTCGGCCTGATAGCGCTTCTTGGAGCTCACCGAATCGGGAGCGGAAAGGGACGATAACGTTGGATTCAGCATGTAACTCGAACGATCAGCACGAGACGAACTCATCGAAAACACGCCACGCGCCTGCACATCGGCACGGCTCGGGCGAACACCGACGACGAAAACCGGGCAAACAAGACTCCGCACTGACTCACAAGATCACTCAGCCCAACAGGCAGACAACTGACATTCACGAAGTTTAACCGTTTATCTCTTTAGTAATAAAGGCGACGTTTCGCTTTCAGACTATCGGTGTGACTTTTTCATCGATCAATTCAATCCAATGTCGTATGGGCAGCGAGACCGCTGTTGCCAGGTGCTCGATGCAGCCGACATTGGCGGAAACGATGCAGTCGGCACCGTATTCTTGCAAGGCTGACACCTTCCCGTCACGCAGTTCACTGGCCAATTTGGGTTGCAGCAGCGAATACGTGCCCGCCGAACCGCAGCACAAATGAGAATCCCGCACCGGGACGAGCTCAAAGCCTGCTGCGGAAAGCAGGCTTTCGACCACCCCGCGGACCTTCAAACCGTGTTGCAAACTGCATGGCGCATGAAAAGCCAGCCGGCCGGCCTTGCCCTGCGTCCGGGATGACTCGAGCAAGGATGTCAGCGTCTTCATCTCGGCGGCGAGCACCTCGGCGACGTCACGGCTCATCGCGGCCACCTTCTCGGCCCTGGCGGCATAGGCCGGATCGTGCCGGAGCAGGTATCCGTACTCCTTCACCTGCACGCCGCAGCCCGACGCGGTGACGACGATCGCCTCGACCTGACCGGACTCGATGGCCGGCCACCAGGCGTCGATGTTTCGCCGCGCCTCGTCGCGCCCGCCGGCCTGATCGTGGAGGTGATAGCGGACGGCGCCGCAACATCCCGCGCTCTTTGCCTCGACCAGCGAAATCCCCAGCCGGTCGAGCACCCGGGCGGTGGCTGCGTTGATCACCGGGCGCATGGACGGCTGGACGCAACCCGCCAGCGCAATCATCCGCCGGACGTGACGCGGCGCCGGCCACGGCCCGGCAGCTTCGGCCGCCGGCACCTTCTCGGCGATCACCCGCGGCAGCAGCGGCTTGAACATCCGCCCAAGCCCCAGCGCCGAGCCGAACAGGCCGGTGTTTGGCACAAACTCCCGCAGCGCGGCGCGCTTCAGCTTGTCGGCACCGGTCCGCGGCACCTGCTGTTCGACGATGTGGCGGCCGATGTCGGCCAGCCGGCCGTACTGCACGCCAGAGGGGCAGGTCGTCTCGCAGGAGCGGCAGGTAAGGCAGCGATCCAGATGCAGGCGGGTCTTCTCGGTGGCGCGCTCGCCTTCGAGCACCTGCTTGATGAGGTAGATGCGCCCCCGCGGGCCATCCAGTTCGTCGCCCAGCAGTTGGTAAGTCGGGCAGGTGGCGGTGCAGAACCCGCAATGCACGCACTTGCGCAGAATCTCCTCGGCCTCGCGGCCTTCGGGCGTGTCGCGGATGAAATCGGCGAGATGGGTCTGCATCGCTCAGAACTCCGGATAAAGGCGACCGGGGTTGAAGATCCCTGCCGGGTCGAAGGCCTGCTTGAGATTGCGCTGCAGGGCCTGCATCGGCGCGGGCAGCGGATGGAAGACATCGCTGCATCCCGCGCCGCCGCGAAACAGCGTGGAATGGCCGCCGAGGGCTGCCGCGCGGGCGCGGATTTCCGCTACCGGCGCATCCGAGCGCAACCAGCGCTGGGCACCGCCCCACTCCACCAGCTGCTCTCCGGGCAACGCCACGGCCAGCGCGTCGCTGGGCACCGAGAGCCGCCACAGGGGCAGTGTGCCGGCAAAAAAGTCATCCCGATGATCCCGCAGGCCGCGCCAAAGCACCGCCGCAGCGGCGTCCGCCAGCCGCTCGCCGCCAAGGCGTGCGATCGCCGCATCCACCGCTGCACCGGCGCCGGAGAGCCGCAGATGGAGCACACCACCCCGCCAGACGCTGGCCGACACCGGCAGCGGCTGGCCGGCCCACACGTTGAGCTGGTGTAGTGCCGCGGCTTCGTCCATCTCAAAGCGCAAGGTCGCCTCGGCCACCGGCCGGGGCAGCACCTTCAGCGTCACCTCGGCGATCAACCCAAGGGTGCCAAGGCTGCCCGCCAGGAAGCGCGAGACGTCGTAGCCCGCCACGTTCTTCATCACCTCACCACCAAAGCGCAGCACGTCGCCGCGCCCGTCGATGAGGGTGGCGCCGAGCACGAAATCCCGCACGCCGCCCACGGCAGCCCGCCGCGGCCCGGCAAGGCCCGCCGCCACGCAGCCGCCCACGGTGCCGCCGTCGGCAAAATGCGGCGGCTCGAAGGCCAGCATCTGGTTCTCGGCCGCCAGTGCGGCTTCCAGATCGGCCAGCGGCGTGCCTGCGCGGACGCTCACCACCAATTCGCTCGGCGCGTAATTGACGATGCCCCGGTGCGCACCGGTGAGAATGGGCTCGCCCACCTCCGGCCCGCCGTAAAACGCCTTGGTGCCGCCGCCGCGGATGCACAGGGGCTGGCGGTTCGCCGCCGCCGCGCGGATGCGCTCACTCCACGCCTGAATCAGCTCGCTCACGCTTGCCTTCCTCCTTGTTGCGCCGCTCGGCCAGCCGGCCCGCGGTGCGCAGCCCCATCCAGGTGCCGATCAGCGACAGCACCGGAACGGCGACGAACAGAAACTGCAGCCATCCTTCGGAAATCGTTTCCATCAGAAGCGCGGCAGATCGGGATGAGTCTGAGCCACATTCGCGCCCATCCGCTCACGGCCATATTCGGCGCAGCGGTTGAGGGTCGGGATGGCCTTGCCCGGGTTGAGCAGCCCCTGCGGATCGAACGCCGCCTTCACGCGGTGGAAGGCGTTGATCGTCGGGGTGGCGAACTGGCTGCACATCTGGTTGATCTTCTCGATGCCCACGCCGTGCTCGCCGGTGATCGTGCCGCCCAGCGCCACGGAGAGTTCCAGAATCTCCGCCCCGAAGGCTTCGGCGGTGTGCTGGTCGCCGGGCTTGTTGGCGTCGAAGAGGATCAGCGGGTGCAGGTTGCCGTCGCCCGCATGAAACACATTGATGCAGCGCATCGAATACTTTTTTTCCATCTGCTGGATGGCCTTCAGCATCTCGCCCAGGCGCTTGCGGGGGATGGTGCCGTCCATGCAGTAATAGTCCGGCGAGATCCGTCCCGCCGCCGGAAACGCCGCCTTGCGACCGGCCCAGAAGCGCAGCCGCTCGCCCTCGTCTCGGGACACGCGAAGCTCGGTGGCGCCACTCGCTTCAAGGATCGCACGCACCCGGGCGATCTCTTCGGCGACTTCCTCCGGCGTGCCGTCGGATTCGCACAGCAGGATCGCCTCGGCATCCAGCGGATAGCCTGCATGCACGAACTCCTCGACGGCCGCCGTGGCCGGCTGGTCCATCATCTCCAGCCCGGCCGGGATGATGCCCGCAGCGATCACCGCCGCCACCGCTTCGCCGGCCTTCACCACGTCGTCGAAGGCGGCCAGCACGCACTGAGCGAGCTGCGGCTTGGGGGTGAGCTTGACGGTCACCTCCGTCACCACCGCCAGCATGCCCTCTGAGCCAGTGACCAGCGGCAGCAGATCGTAGCCCGGCGTATCCAGCGCGAGGCTGCCAAACTCGACGATCTCACCGGCGATGGTCACGCCGCGCACCTTGAGCAGGTTGTGGATCGTCAGCCCGTACTTGAGGCAATGCACGCCGCCCGAGTTCTCGGCCACGTTGCCGCCGATAGTGCAGGCGATCTGCGACGACGGATCGGGCGCGTAATAAAGGCCGAAGGGCGCCGCCGCTTCCGAGATCGCCAGGTTGCGCACGCCCGGCTGCACCACTGCCCGGCGGGCGTGAGCATCGATCCGGATGATCTTCTTGAATCGCGCCAGCGACAGCACCAACCCGAACTTGTGCGGCTGCGCACCACCCGAAAGCCCCGTGCCCGCGCCCCGCGCCACCACCGGCACGCCCAGGGCGGCGCAGATCTTCAGGATCTCCACCACCTGCGTCTCGGTTTCGGGCAGCGCCACCACCATCGGCACCTGACGCAGCGCCGACATGCCGTCGCATTCGTAGGGCCGCAGGTCTTCCAGATCGTGGAGCAGGCTGGCTGCGGGCAGCACGCGCGACAGCGATGAGACCAGCCGCGCCTTGTCCACCGTTGAAAAGTCGCGCTCGGCGACGCTGAAATCGGGTAGATCGGCCGGCTCGCCCATCAGGTCTCCTCCTCGTTGTTCGGTCCGCTCACGCGGGGCGACAGCGTCACGCCCAGGCGCCCCGCGGCGCTGACGATGTGCCTTTCGGCCGCCGCCCGGGCCGCGACGGGATCGCCCGCCGCGATGGCCTCGAACAGCGCCCGGTGTTCGTTCTGGGATGCCTGCGCCAGCCCCCCATCCCGGCCGTCGCGGCTCCAGGTGGGCTGGCGGGAGCCGGAGAACTCCTGGCTCACGAATTCGATGAAACGATGGATCAGCGGGTTGCCGCTTGCCGCCGCCACGGCGCAGTGAAAGGCGTCGTCGGCGCCGGCCCCGTCGCCCGAGTCCGCCACGCTCTCCATGGCCGCGTCCATCGCGGCCAGCGCCTCGCCAATCTGCGTGAGGCTTTGCGGGGTATGCCGCACGGCGGCCCGCTCGGCCGCGGCCGCTTCAACGATCAGGCGCAGCTCGAACACATCCCGGGCGTCGTGGGCGCTTGCCGGCAAGCCGGCGTTCATCCGGAAGGCCGCCGCACCAGGGCGCGTGGCAACAAACACCCCCGAACCCTGACGGCTCTCCACCAGCCCCTCGGCCTTCAGCCGTGCCACCGCCTCGCGCACCACGGCCCGGCTCACCGCAAACTGGGCACCCAGCTGGGCTTCCGTCGGCAAGCGTTCGCCTGGCGTCAGCGCCCCACTGCGGATGCGCTTTTCCAGCGCCGATCCGACGGCATCGGATAGGCGCTGGGGGCGGTTGATCTGATGGAAGCGGGTCGCGGCCATTGGTCAACTTGTCTGACAAGTTCGACGCAGTCTAAGAGAGCCAGGACGCCCCTGTAAAGGGGCGCGGGCCGTGTCGATCAACGCAGGGCTGGCGGCATCAAAAAACCACCCAGCGCGGGCTCAAGCCGTGCCGCCGCAGCCAGCAACGCGTCATCACCCCAGCGCCGGCCGACCAGCTGCACACCCACCGGAAGCCCGTCCTCGACACCCGCCGGAAGCGCCACTACCGGGCTGCCGCTGAGGGAGAACGGCACCGTCAGCCCGATGGTCGCCTCCAGGTAGGGCAGCCGCTGGCCCGCCACCGTAAGCCGGGGCGGCCGGTCGAAAGGCCCGAGGGGCTGGCCGGGATAGGCAACGGTGCTCACCACCGGGCACAGCAGCGCATCCACATCGGCCAGTTCGGCCTCCAGTTGCCGGATCCATTGCTCCCGTCGATCAAGCGCCCGGTTGTACGCCCGCATGTCGAAGCGCAAGCCGCGGGCGATCGCGCGCATCAACTGTTCCGAAGGGGGCAGCAGGTGCCGCAGCATCAGAAACGCGTGCCGCTGCCAGCCCGGCATGCCCAGCCCGATCTCCACGCCAGCGATGAGCCCGAAAACCTCTCGCAGTTCCGCCGGTTCGATTCCCGCCACGGGGCCGCGACGAAGCACATGGCCGGCGGCAGACAGTTTCTCCGGCAGCCGCGCGAACACCGCCCGGGTCCGCTCGCACAGGGGCAGCCCCCAGTCGTCCCGCAGCAACAGACGCAGCGGACGGCCATCATCGCGGAGCGACGCTCCGGCCACCGGAAGCGCCGGCACTTCGCTGTCGATCCCATCGGGCCCGGCCATCACCGCAAGGCCAAGCTGAAGATCGGCCACCGAGCGCCCCAGCGCGCCAAACGACAACATCCGCCGCACGCTGCGCACGCCGCCCAGATGTTCCGGCAGGTGCGGGATGTGGCCGGTGCGTGGAATGCGGTTCTCGGTGGCCTTGAAACCGGTCACGCCGCAGTAGGCCGCCGGAATCCGGATCGACCCGGCCAGATCGCTGCCGGCCTCCAGCAGCGAGAAGCCCGCGGCCACGGCGACTGCCGCGCCGCCCGAGCTGCCGCCCGGCGTCAGGGCCGGATTCCAGGGATTGCGCGTCAGCCCGAAGAGCGGGCTCCAGCAATGGGGCGCGCCGGCCAGCTCCGGCAGATTGCTCTTGCCGACGATCACCGCCCCGGCCGCCCGCAGGCGAGCCACCACGGTCGCGTCCCGGTCCGGCACGTAATCCTTGAGCGGCTTGAAGCTCGCCGTCGTCCGCAGGCCACGCGTCTCGAACGCGTCCTTGATCGACACTGGCACACCCAGCAGCGGCGGCAGATTCCCACCCGCGGCGCGCTTCCGATCGGCGGCCTTCGCGGCGGCCCGCGCGCCAGCCTCATCGAGGGTCACCAGCGCGTTGAGGCTGGGATTGAAGCGGGCAACCCGCGCCAGACAGGCATCCAGCAAGGTTTCGGCCGACAGGCGCCCTTCACGGATGTCACGGGCGGCCTCTGACGCGGTGAGCGTATCGAGCTGGATCTCGGACATCACGCCCCCTCGCTGGCAGACGCGACAGGACAATCAGGCAAAGACGGCAGGCGTGATCGAGTCATGGCGTGGGCAGGCTGAGTGGATGGAAGACGTCAGCCTGCCCGCGCGCCGCCCGGCAGTATTGAACCCAGACGACACGCCAGCCCGAGGAATCAGAAACCGGAAGGCCCGAAATGCCGTGCCCGCATCAGCGGATCGATGCGATAGGGCCAGAACGCCGGATCGTCGCCCGCCACGCCCGCCAGCAGGCCGGCGGGCGAATGTCCCGTGAAACGACGCACGTCCCGACACAGATGGGCCTGATCCGCGTATCCCGCGGCCGCGGCGATCGCCGCCCAGCCGTCGGCTGGACTCGTCGCCGCACCCAGTGCCTGCAGCAGGCGGCTGCAGCGCAATTGCTGGCGATAACTCCGCAGCGGCTGGCCATAACTTTCCCGAAAGCGCCGTTCGAACTGCCGCTGACCAAGGCCGAACTGCGCCGCCAGCGCCGCGCCGGGAAGGGACAGCAGCGACAGCGGCACCCACAGGTCGGACTGCCCTGCAGTGTCGCGTCGCAGCGCTTCCAGCAGCACCCACAACCGGGAGAGCGAGTCCTCCATCGCGGCCGCCAAGCCGTCGACAAACCCCGCCAACAGCCCCCGGACTGTGCCATCCGTCACCTCAGCCAGGTCGACCGCCTCTTCCATCAGCGCCCCCGCCGGCACGCCGAACAGCGCGCCCACCCCGCCGGGCAGGAGCGACAGGGTGACGATCCGGGTGCCCGCCTCGGCCCGGGCGTCGCGGGGGCCGCGCGTCCCGCCACACAACGCTAACCGAGGAAGCGGCACCTCCGCGCCATCGCGCAGCACCACGATGCCACCCCGCACGATGACCAGCAGCACCGGATGCAGCGCAGCCGGCAGGATGTAACGACCGCCGGGCAGATGCGTGACCAACGCGCTGCGCACGCAGTCGGCAAGCCCCGGCGACGGAAGATGGATCCCGTCCGGCAGCATCCTTCCGCCGCTCAGACCATCCACTCGAAGGAATCCTCGGTCGGCCCGGTTGGCACGTATTCGCAGCCGATCCAGCCTCCGTATCCGATGGCCTTGAGGTGCCGGAACAGGAAGGGGAAATTGATCTCGCCGGTGCCCGGCTGATGGCGGCCGGGGTTGTCTGCCAGCTGGATGTGGCCGATACGCGGCAGCGCCGATTCGAGCGTGCGGGCCAGGTCGCCCTCCATCACCTGGGCGTGGTAGATGTCGTACTGGAGACCCAGGTTCGGCCGATCGGCCGCGTCGAGCACGGCCAGCGCCGGCGCGGTGCGGTCGACCAGGAAGCCCGGCATGTCGCGGGTGTTGAGGGGTTCCATCAGCACCAGCCGCTCGGCGGGCGCGAAGGCGTCGGCGGCATGGCGCAGGTTATCCACCAGCGTGGCGGTGAGCAGCGCCTCGTCCACACCATCGGGGCGCCGCCCGGCAAGGCAATTGACGCGTGGGCAGGCCAGCGCCTCGGCGTAGCGAGCCGCCAGCTCGACGCCCTCGCGAAACTCGGCGACCCGATCCGGCAGACAGGCGATGCCCCGCTCGCCCGCGGCCCAGTCGCCAGCCGGAAAGTTGAACAGGACCACCTCGACCGCCGCCCGGTGCGCCGCATCGACGACCTCATCCACGGGGAAGGCGTAGGGAAAGTGAAACTCGACCGCCTTGAAACCATTGGCCGCCGCCGCGGCAAAACGATCAAGGAAAGGCCGGTCGAGGAACAGGAAAGACAGGTTGGCAGAGAAGCGCAGCATCGGAAAACCTCCTGGATCAGCGTCCAAACAGGGGAAATACCAGCCCGGAGCGGCCCAAAACGACCACATCACGAAAAGCCGGCCATTCGTTGGGTTATCATGCGCGACTCGAACCCGATAATCCAAGCCCCACCAATGATCCGCAAACTGCTGCGCCGGGTTTTCCGCCGCGCCGCACCCGCCAACGCCCTTCCCGATCCTGCCGTGATTCCCGTCAGCCGCCATGGCGTCCGCCGGGAGCAGATTTCCCCCGCCGCCAACAAGGTCTGCACGGTGCTGCAGGAAGCCGGCCACAAGGCCTACGTCGTCGGCGGCGCGGTGCGCGACATCATCGTCGGCCAGACCCCGAAGGATTTCGACGTGGCCACCAGCGCCACGCCCGAAGAAGTCCGCGCCCTGTTCCGCCGCTCGCGGATCATCGGCCGCCGCTTCAAGATCGTCCACGTGATGAGCGGCCCGGAGACCATCGAAGTCTCCACCTTCCGCGCCATGCAGGACGCGGAATCCACCGAAACCGACGAGCACGGCCGGGTGCTGCGCGACAACGTCTTTGGCAGCATGGCCGAAGACGCCACCCGCCGCGATTTCACCGTCAACGCGCTGTACTACAACCCGTCCGACGAAACCGTCATCGACTACCACCACGGCGTGGCCGATCTCCAGCAAAAAACGCTGCGCATGATCGGCGACCCGCGCGTGCGCTACCGTGAAGACCCGGTGCGCATGCTCCGCGCCGCCCGCCTGGGCGCCAAGCTGGGCCTGACCATCGACCCCGCCGCCCGCGCCCCGATCCGCGAGATGGCCGAGCTCCTCGAAAACGTGCCGCCGGCGCGTCTCTTCGACGAGATGCTCAAGCTGCTGATGTCCGGCCACGCGGTCAAGTGCCTGCGCCAGTTGCGCGAGGAAGGCCTGCACCACGGCCTGCTGCCGCTGCTCGATGTGATCCTCGAACAGCCGCTGGGCGAACGCTTCGTGTGGCTGTCGCTCGAAAACACCGACGATCGCGTCCGCCAGGGCAAGCCGGTATCGCCCGGCTTCCTGTTCGCCACCCTGCTGTGGCACGAGGTGCTGGCCGACTGGGAAGCCCGCAAGGCCGACGGCGCCCATTCGCAGCCCGCGCTCTTCGATGCGATGGACGCGGTGCTCGACAAGCAGTCGGGCAAGCTCGCCATCACCCGCCGCATCGCCGGCGACATCAAGGAGATCTGGGCCCTCCAGCCGCGCTTCGAAAAACGCGCCGGCAAGACGCCCTACCGCCTGCTCGAGCAACCGCGTTATCGCGCTGGCTGGGATTTCCTGCGCCTGCGCGCCCAGTCCGGCGAGATTCCGATGGAGCTTCCCGACTGGTGGGACGCCTTCGCCGACGCCAACCCGGATTCCCGCGAGTCCATGCTCGTCCCCGACAAGGCCGGCACCGCCAAGAAACGCCGTCGTCGTCGCAAGCCCTCGGGCGCAGGCAGCAATCCGCCGGCCGACGCATGAGCAGCGCAGTGCCTGCGCGCACCCGCGCCTACGTGGCGCTGGGCGCCAACATCGGCGAGCCGGTCCGCCATCTGCGGGCCGCCGTCGTCGACCTCAACACCCTGCCGGGCACCACCGTCGTCGCCCGCTCGTCCCTGTATCGCAGCGCGCCGGTCGGGCTGCTGGATCAGCCTGATTTCATCAACGCGGTGGTGTCCGTCGACACCACCCTGGCGCCGCTCGAACTGCTCCACGCCCTCCTCGCCATCGAAGCCCGTCACGGCCGCGTGCGCAGCGTGCCCAATGCCCCGCGCACGCTGGATCTCGATCTGCTGCTCCACGGCGATACGACGATGACCAGCCCGGAGCTCACCCTGCCCCACCCGCGCATGCACGAACGCGCCTTCGTGCTGCTGCCCCTCGTCGAGATCGCCCCGGACGTCGTCCTCCCCGGCCTCGGCCTGGCGCACGGTTTCCTCCCCGCGGTGGCCAGCCAGGAAATCGCCCGCAGCGAGCCGATGTAATGCCGATCTGGGCCCAGACCAGCCTGCTGCTGGCCGCCTCGAATGTCTTCATGACCTTCGCGTGGTACGGCCACCTGAAGAACCTCGCCACCTATCCGTGGTACATCGCGGCTTTCGTCAGCTGGGGTATCGCGCTGTTCGAGTACCTCCTGCAGGTGCCGGCCAACCGCATCGGCGCCCAGGAGCTCAACCTCGCTCAGCTGAAGATCATGCAGGAGGTGATCACCCTCACGGTGTTCGTCCCCTTCGCCGTTTTCTACATGCAGCAACCCCTCAAGCTTGACTATCTGTGGGCGGCCCTGTGTATCCTAGGCGCCGTGTACTTCATCTTCCGCGCCTGAAAGGCGGAGACACCCCATGCTCGAAAAAGCGCGCTACATCGTCGTCGAAGGCCCCATCGGTGCTGGCAAGACGACTCTCGCGAAGCGTCTCGCTGCGCGCATCAACGCCGATCTGCTGCTCGAAAACCCGGCAGCCAATCCGTTTCTCGGCCGCTTCTACCAGAACATGGAACGCTGGGGCCTGCCCACCCAGATCGCCTTCCTGTTCCAGCGCAGCGAACAGCTCGCCGCCTTCGATCACGCCCACGATCCCTTCCGGCGCATCGTCTCCGATTTCCTGATCGACAAGGACCCGCTCTTCGCCGAGCTCAACCTCGCTGAAGACGAGCTCCAGCTCTACCGCCAGCTCTACGACCGCCTGAAGCCCAGCGTGCGCAAACCCGATCTGGTGATCTACCTGCAGGCCCAGCCCGACATCCTGATCGACCGGGTGCGCCGCCGCGGCGTCGAATCCGAGCGCAAGATCAGCGAAGCCTACCTGCAGCGGGTGGCCGAGCGCTACGCCACGTTCTTCCACCATTACGATGCGGCGCCGCTGTTCATCGTCAATGCCGAATCCCTTAATCCCGTCGACAAGGACGAGGATTTCGAGCTGCTGTATTCCCGCCTGCTGGCCATGCGCAGCTACCGGGAATTCTTCGGCTACGCCGGCTGACACCCCGACGCCACCACCCGCCATCTCCCGACCTTTCGCACCCGACGCCCGCTTGTGCCCTGCACAAGTTTGGGGTTAACTGCCGCCGCGAGGAGGAACCGTCATGAGCTACCTGCAGGACAACACCAAACCCGTCACCCTTTTCGAGCTCGGCAAGATGCGCGCCGAAGGCCGCAAGATCGTCATGCTCACCGGCTACGACGCCAGCTTTGCCGCGCTGCTCGAACGCTGCGGCGTCGATGTGATCCTGGTGGGTGATTCCCTGGGCAACGTGCTGCAGGGCCAGAAGACCACCCTGCCGGTCACCGTCGAGCAGATGGCCTATCACACCGAATGCGTCTGCCGCGGCGCCAACCGCGCCTTCGTCGTCACCGACATGCCCTTCGGCAGCTACGCCGAAAGCCCCGAGCAGGCCATGCGCAACGCCGTCCGCCTGATGGCTGCCGGCGCCCAGATGGTCAAGCTCGAAGGCGGCGCCTTCATGGCCGAGACGGTGCGCTTCCTCGTCGAGCGCGGCGTGCCGGTGTGCGCCCACATCGGCCTCACCCCCCAGTCGGTGCATCAGCTGGGCGGCTACCGGGTCCAGGGCAAGAGCGACGCCGGCGCCGCCGTGCTGAAGGCCGACGCCCTCGCCCTCGAGCAGGCCGGCGCGGCCCTCGTCGTGATGGAGATGGTGCCCTCGCAGCTCGCCGCTGACATCACCAACAGCCTCAACACCATGGCGACCATCGGCATCGGCGCCGGCGTGGATTGCCACGGCCAGGTGCTGGTGCTGCATGATCTCATCGGCGTCTTCCCCGGCAAGCGCCCGCGCTTCGCCAAGAACTTCATGGAAGGCGCGTCGAGCATCGACGAAGCCGTCACCCGCTATGTGACCGACGTGCGCGAGTCCCGCTTCCCCGGCCCCGAACACAGCTACTGATCCCGCCATGCAGATCCACCCGACCATCTCCGGCCTGCGCGCCGCCCTTGCCGCCAACCCGACCGCCCGCGTCGCCTTCGTGCCCACCATGGGCAACCTCCACGACGGCCACATCGCGCTGATGCGCCAGGCGCGCGAACACGCCGACATCGTGGTGGCGAGCATCTTCGTGAACCGCCTGCAGTTCGGCCCCAACGAAGACTTCGACAAGTACCCGCGCACCTTCCAGAACGACTGCGCGCGCCTCACCGAAGCCGGCGTCGACCACCTCTTCGCGCCCGACGAGAAGGAGATGTACCCCGAACCCCAGCGCTACCACGTCGAACCCAACCCGGCCCACACCGACATCCTCGACGGCGCCGCCCGGCCCGGCCACTTCCGCGGCATGGCCACGGTGGTGCTCAAGCTGTTCAACATCGTCCGCCCCCACGTGGCGCTGTTCGGCAAGAAGGATTACCAGCAGCTGATGATCATCACCAACATGGTCCGGGAGTTCGCCCTGCCCATCGAGATCATCCGCGGCGAAACCAGCCGCGCCGACGACGGCCTCGCGCTCTCGTCCCGCAACGGCTACCTGACGCCCGAGCAGCGTGCCGAAGCGCCGCGCCTGCAGCGCCAGCTCAAGTGGATCCGCGAGCGCATCACCGCCGGCGAGCACGACTTCCTGCGCCTCGAAACCGAGGCCGTGGCCGAGCTCGCCGCCCACGGCTGGCAGCCCGACTACATCTCGATCCGCCGCCGCAGCGACCTGCACCCGCCCAAGGACGCAGCCGACGGCCCGCTGGTCGTGCTGGGTGCAGCCAAGCTCGGCGCCACCCGGCTCATCGACAACCTCGAAATCTGACCCCTGCGCCGGCGGCACGCACCGCCGGCCGCCCGCCCGACCATGCACATCCCGGGACACGCCGACTTTGGAGCCCGCATGCCAGACGGGCTGACCCGCACTGCACGCGTGCTGTTCTGGCTGGCGCTGGTGGCGATCGTCGGGCTCAACCTGTTCAACGTCGGCCAGCCGATCCTCGAACAGCACGGTTTCCGCCAGACCCAGACCGCCCTCACCGCCCATTACCTGCAGCTCGAGGGCTTCTCGCTGCGCTACCCAACGCCGGTGGTCGGCGAGCCCTGGTCGATCCCCTTCGAGTTCCCGATCTACCAGCAGCTCGTCGCCACCGCCGCCAGCACCCTCGGCACGCCGCTCACCGCCACCGGCCGGGTCATCAACCTGATCTTCGTGCTGCTGTGCTGCATCCCGCTGCGCTGCAGCCTGCGCCGGCTACGGATCGATCCGGCCGCCATCGACTTCTCCCTCGCGCTCTTCCTCACCTCACCCATCTACCTCTTCTGGGCCGGCACCTTCATGATCGAAGGCGCGGCCCTGTGCTTCACGCTGGCCTTCCTGTACTACGCGCTCAAGGTTTTCCAGCGCGACGTGAGCAACCGGGATTTCGTCTTCCTCAGCCTCTTTCTTGGCCTCGCGCTGCTCCAGAAGATCACCACCCCCGCGCCCGTGCTGGCCCTCTTCGGCCTCGCCGCCGGCTATCTCGCGCTGATCCGCCGGCAGGCCGCGCCGACCCCCGGCTTCGTGGTCAAGCTGGCGGTGAGCGTGCTGATTCCGGTGATCCTCGGCGTGGCGTGGGTAAAGTTCTCGGATGCAGTGAAGCTCGACAACCCCATCGGCGCACTACTTACCTCGGCCAAGCTCTCCGCCTGGAACTACGGCACCCTTGAACAACGCCTGTCCGGCGACTTCTGGGGCAAGGTGGTGTTCAACCGCAACATCAAGAAGGCCGCCTTCAACGTCATCGGCCTGCTGTTCGTGATCGCCGCATTCTTCGTGGTCCGCGACCGTATCGCCCGGCGGATCATCGCCGCCAGCCTGGCGCTTTTCGTGCTGCCCTTCCTGCTGTTCACCAACCTGCACGCCATCCACAACTACTACCAGACGGCCAACTCGGTGTTCCTGTCGGTGGCGGTTGGCGTGGCGGTCATCCACGTCCTGCGCGAGCGCCGGCTGGGCCGTGGGGCGGCAGGCGTCGGCGTGCTCGTCGCTTTCGTCGTGTCGAACGCCGTGTTCTTCCACAACAACTATTTCGATCTCAAGGCCATGCGCTTCACCGGCGCCGAGCGTACCCTCGCGGTGGCCAGCTACGTCAAGGCCCACACGCCCGCCGACCGGCCGGTGATCTGGTACGGCTTCGACTGGTCCAGCGAAGCTGCCTTTTATTCCGGGCGGCGCTCCCTCACCGTGCCCGACTGGGATCGGCTCGAACTCGACGTGCTCGAAAACCCCGGCCGCTTCCTGCGCAGCGCACCATCGGCCATCGTGCTTTGCCCCACGCCGCGGCACGATGCCGAGCTCGCCCGGGGCATCGCCGAGCGCTACCCGCAGGCCCGGACGGCCGTGGTTGCCGACTGCCGCATCCACCTGCTCTGACCCGACGCCGAAAATGAATCGGGGCCGATCCGCCCAGCGGACCGGCCCCGACTGCTATCCACCCCCGCCTCAGGCTGCGTGATGGAATCGCGCGATCAGCAGCGCCTCGGCGCCGGTTTCCCGCCGCCGGATCTGCCCGAAATTCTCGGCCAGCTCTTCGCACTGGCGGATGTCCTCGATAAGGAAGTGCCGCAGGCGCACGCACAGCGCCAGCTCGCTCACCGCCGGCTCGACCACACAGGCCGTGCGGATCGCATGGACGACTTCCGGATAGACCGGGTCCTTCGCCAGCAGCCCGGCCAGCCGGATGCGCACATGGTGCGCGACAGGCGAGCCCGCAGGCGACCGTTTGAGGGCGTGGATGACCTGCAGCGCACCGCGACGGGCATCCCGGTGATGACCTAGCGCCTGGTCGTTGGCGATGCGGCCGATCGAGACCATCCACTCGGTCGGAATCGATTTATCTGCCCCCGAACGGGAACGCACAAACTGCCAGGCGGCCAGCATCAGCACCAGCAGCCCGGTACACGTGATCAGCGTGGTGTCCATGATGAGCCTCCTACAAATGAGTTCTTACGCTCAAAGGTTAGAAGGCGTCCGAGGCCGCCGTTGCCGATTACTTCACGCTCCCCCGAGGACATCCCAACGGCAAGGGGTGAAAATCACGCGGCTGAGAAATCGGTCACATTCTCATCTACGCATCCGCAGCGCGGATCAGGACTCCCGCAGCGCGCTGACGATGTTCATCCGGGCCGCCCGCGCCGCCGGCATGAAACCACCCACCAGCCCCATCCCCAGGGCGAAGAGCAGCGTCTTGACGGCGATGGGCAAGGTCAGCCTGAAGCTGAAGGCCAGCTCCGAAAACGACTGCCAGTTCATCGTCGAGATGGTGAACACCTGCATCAGCGACGCCGCCGCCAGGCCCGCGAGCCCGCCCAGCAGCGACAGCAGCAGGCTCTCGACCATGAAGGCGAGCAGCACGCTCGATTTGCGAAAGCCCAGCGCGCGCAGCGTGCCAATCTCGCCGGTGCGGCTGGCCACCGCCGCGTACATGGTGATCGCCGCGCCGATCACCGCCCCGATCGAGAAGATCACCGACAGGGTGAGCCCCAGGATGTTGATGAAGTTCGCCAGCATCGCCGACTGGTCGGCGTAGAAGGTTCGCTCCAGCTTGGCTTCGAGAGTCAGCCGCGGGTCGTCCTCCAGCGTCCGCCGGGCATCGGCAAATGCCGACGCATCCGCCAGCCGGAACACCACCGACGAGAACGCATTGCGGCGGAAGGTCTGCAGCAGCTGGTCGGCGTCGCCCCAGATCTCGGAATCGAAACCGCTCTTGCCGGCATCGAACACGCCCACCACCCGCCAGTCGCGCCCACCAAAACGCACCGGATCGCCCAGGCCCAGGCCCCGGAAGCGCGTCGCGATGCTGCTGCCGACGATGATCTCGTTGGAACCCGGCGCAAACATCCGCCCCTCGGCAATCCGCAACTGCGGCCGGAGCAGCGCCCCCGCCGGCCCCACGCCGCGGATGATGACATTGGCCGGCTTCTCCGAATCGCGCTTGGCGAGCGTGATGAGCACCACCGTCTCCTTCGACACCAGCGGCACGCCACCGCCGCCGCGGGCGATCTGCGGCAGGCTCTCGATCAGCGCTGCCTGGCCGCGCTCGATCACGCTCTGGACTTCAGTCTCCGACCCCTTGCGGATCACCACCACGTTGTCCGACTGGCCGGTCTCCACCAGCGTCTCCTTGAGACCCTGATCGAGCATCAGCACCGCCGCAAACACGAACACCACCAGCGCCATGCCGCCGGCCGTCAGCGCCGTGGTGAGCCGCCGCGCCCACAGGTTGCGCAGGCTGTAGGAGAACGGGATCACCTTCATGCCACCGCCCTCAAGCCGTCCACGATCGCCAGTCGGGCGACCCGCCGCATGGGCAGCAGCGCAGCCACCACGCCCACCGTGAGCGCACAGCCGGCCTGGAGCAGCACAGTGGCCTCGGAGACGTTGAAGACGGGAAACAGCGTGCCCATCTTTGCTGCAAAGGCCGTGGCCACCGGAAAGGTCAGCCCGATCCCGATCAGCCCGCCGGCGCCCGCCAGCATCAGGCTCTCGCCGCAGATCATCGCCGCCACGAAGCCCGGCGAGAACCCCAGCGCCTTCAGGGTGGCGTACTCGGCGGTGCGCTCCCGGGCGGTCATCGCCATGGTGTTGGCCATCACCGCCATGATGATGAAGATCACCAGATACGACACGATGCGGATCGCCACCACGATGGCCTCGGTCATCGCCACAAAACCCAGCTGAAAGGCCTTCTCGGTCTCGGTGAGCGTCTCGGCGCGGGAATTGACGAACTCCGCGTCGATGGCGCGGGACACCGCCGCCACCTGGTCGGCCCCGGTCACTTCGGCGATGAACACCCCCACGTTGTTGGCCCGGCCGGGCATCTTCGCCTTGACCACCTCGTTGAGGTAGGCCCAATGGAGGAACATCTGGGATTGATCGGTGCCCTTCTTCGCGCCGTCGTAGATGCCGCGCACCACGAAATCCCAGTTGCCGGCGTAGATCGTGCCCTTCAGCGTAAGCGTGTCGCCGACCTTGAAACCGTAGGTGTCGGCCAGCTTGCGCCCGACGATGCAGCCCTTGCGATCGCGCAGGAAATCCCGCATCTGCGCCTCGGGCACCACAAACTCCGGGTACAGCCGGAAATAGCTCTCCCCATCCACCGCAAACTGGGCAAAGAAGTTCTTCGGCTCCTTGTAGATGCCACCGAACCAGTTCGCCCAGCTCAGGTCGCGCACACCGTCCACGGCGCGGATGTTGTCCTTGTAGGTGAGCGGCAGCGGAAACACCAGCGAGATCGAGCTGCGGGTGATCAGCCGATTGGCGGCGGCCCCTTCCGCCCCCGCGTACCACGCGTCCACCACCGTGCCGAGCAGGCCGAAGGCGAGGATCGCCACCACCATGCCCAGCACCGTCAGCCCGGAGCGCAGCCGATGCCGCCAGGCGTTGCGGAAGATCAGCCTGAAAAAGCTACCCGACATGCCGGCGGCCTGACATCGGATTGCATGAAAACCCGGACGCCCTATTGCGCTCTTGCGATCCAGCCCCCAAGCTATACACTTTCAACGGGCGGCGACGCAGCGCCGTCCTGCGCCTGGAAACCAATAACGAGGAGGGACTCAGACAATGGCTGCAACGGTTCAACAAATTCTCCAGACCAAAGGCAACGCGAGCTACGCCGTCACCCCTGACACCACCGTGCTGCAGGCCCTGCAACTGATGGCCGAGCGCAACATCAGCGCCGTGCTGGTCATGGAAGGCGAGCGCCTCGCCGGGATCTTCACCGAGCGCGATTACGCCCGCAAGGTGGTGCTCAAGGGCCTCGCCTCGAAGGACACCCGGGTCGGCGATCTGATGACCGCGAACGTCCTCACCGTCTCGCCCTCCCACACCATCGACGACTGCATGGGCATCATGACCAAGAACCACGTCCGCCACCTGCCGGTGGTCGACCACGGCAAGCTCGTCGGCCTCATCAGCATCGGCGACGCGGTCAAGTCGGTGATGGAGCAGCAGCAGGCCACCATCGACCAGCTGGCTGGCTACATCTCCGGCGGCATGAGCACCTGACACCGCCTGGCCCCGGCCAGCAAGAGCCCCGTCCTGCCCCGGCACGACGGGGCTCTTGCCATTGACGCCGGCGCAGCCACTCATCGCGGACGGACGACCTCGCGCGCCGACAGTTCGCCCTTTTCCAGGTGCATGATCGCGTGGGCGGCCTCGGCCGCCCGCTGGTCGTGGGTCACCATCACGATGGTCTTGCCGACCTCGTCGTTGAGACGTTGCAGGAGCTTCAGCACGTCGTTGGCCGAATCGCGATCCAGATCCCCCGTGGGCTCGTCGGCGACGATCAAGGTCGGGTCCGATACGAGCGCCCGGGCAATCGCAACCCGCTGCTGCTGGCCGCCTGAAAGCTCGTTGGGCGTGTGATCCATCCTGTCGGCCAGGCCCACCATCTCCAGCGCAAATTCGGCCCGGGCACGCCGCTCGCGGCCGCTGAGGCCGGTCAGGAGCAGCGGCAGCTCCACGTTTTCGCGGGCATCGAGCACCGGCATCAGGTTGTAGAACTGGAAGATGAAGCCGATGTTCTTCGCCCGCCAGTCGGCCAGATCGGCCTCGTCGAGGCGCGTGATGTCCTCGCCGGCCACGATCAGCTCGCCACCATCCGCCCGATCGATGCCTGCGATCAGGTTGAGCAGCGTGCTCTTGCCCGAGCCGGACGGCCCCATCAAGGCCAGGAACTCCCCCGCCGCGATGTCGAAGCTGATCCCGGCCAGCACAGGCACCAGCTGGTTGCCCCGGCGATAGCGCTTGTGCACGTCGCGCAGGCGCACCAGCGGATCAGGTGAAACGCTCATTTGCCAACACTCACCGCCGCGCCATCCCGCAGCGACGCCGGTGGACGCAGCACCAGCCGCTCGCCCGGCTTCACCCCGCTCACCTCGACCAGATCGCCGATCTTCGCGCCGGTCTTCACCGCAACCCGCGTGGCCACGCCATCCGTCACCCGGAACACCGCCGCACTTCCATCTGCCTGGACGATAGCCTCGCCGTGCACCGCCGTGCGCGCCTTGCGCTCCTCGGGCGACAGCGCCTCGGCCAGAAACGCCACCTTGGCGCTCATCTCCGGCAGCACCCGCGGATCGGGGTCGAGGAAGCGGATCTTGGTCATCACGCTGGCCTTGGTCCGATCGACGGTGGGCACCAGCCGCGACACCTCGCCCCGGAAGCGCAGCTCGGGAAAGGCGTCGAGCTGGATCTCGCAGGGCTGGCCGGGCTTGATGCGGGCGATGTTGGATTCCGACACGTCGGCCTCGACTTCCAGCGTGCTCATGTCGGCCATGCTCACCACCGCGCCCTTGCTGTCGGCGGCGGCCGAGAGATTGGTGATCAGATCGCCCACGTTGGCGTTCTTGACCAGCACCACGCCATCGAAAGGCGCGCGGATCTCGGTCTGCCCCACCGCCACGCTGGCCGCCAGCCGGCCGGCTTCGGCCGCCCGCTCGGCCGCCTGGGCCGAACCCAGCGCCGCCCGGGCCTTGAGCGCCCGCGCCTCGGCCTGATCCACCTGGGCCTGGGCGATGAAGTTGCGCGCCTTGAGATCCCGCGCCCGGCCCAGGGCCAGCTCGGCATCGCCGAGTTCCGCCCGCGCCTGCCCGATGTTGGCCCGGGCCACGCCCACATTGGCGTCGGCCTGCTGCAGCTGGGCGGCCACATCGCGCTGTTCAAGCCGGGCGATGAGTTCGCCGGCCTTGACCACCGAGCCTTCCCGCACGCCCAGCCATTCGAGCCGGCCGGTAGCCTTGGAACCCACCGCCGCCTTGCGCTGGGCCACCACGTAACCGGTGGCGTTGAGCAGCGTCACGCCCTGGTAGGGCCAGGCTTCACCCACTGTCACGGTCTCGACGGCAACCGGCGCGTTCATCCGCCCGAACACCGCCAGCCCACCCGCCAGCACGATGGCGAGCCCGCCCAGCAGCCAGCGCTTGCTGAGGCGCCGCCGGGGCGGTCGAGAGGCCTGACGGTCGATGCGCAGACGGGAGAGATCGGTTTCGCTCATGGCGAGGCAGTCGGCAGAATGAATGACCCGCGCATTCTAACCCGCCGCATCGGGCGCAAAGCGCACCACGACCGCGAGCCCCGCCCCGCCGTCGGCCCGGCGCAGACCATCTTCGAAGGCCAGCGTGGCGCCAGTGATCTCCGCAATCCGGCCGACGATGGACAGGCCCAGCCCGCAACCTTCGGCCTCGACCGCCGAGCCCCGGGCGAAACGGGTGAGCATCTGCGCCCGCTCGGCCGGCGGAATGCCCGGCCCGTCGTCGGCCACCTGCAGGCTGCGCGCGGTCGCATCCAGGGACACCACCACCCTGCCACCTTCAGGCGAGTAACGCAGGGCGTTATCCACCAGATTGCGCAGCAGCACCTCCAGCCACCAGCGATTGCCACTGAGCGCGAAGGATGCCGGCGCCTCCAGCGCCAGGGTCTGGCCACGACGCAGGGCCTGGGGCGTGAGCACCGAGCACACGCCTTCGGCGAGTTCAGCCAGATCGAACCGATCCATCGCCCCCTGCCCCGCGTCCGGATCGAGCCGGGCCAGCGTGAGCAGCTGCTCGACCAGATGGCTCATCCGGTCCACGCCCGTGGCCACCTGTTCCAGCGCGTGCTTGCGGGTCGCCTCATCACCGGCCCGGGCGGCCACCTGGGCCTGGATCTTCAGCGCGGCCAGCGGCGTGCGCAGCTCGTGGGCGGCGTCGGCGGTAAAGCGTCGCTCGTTGTCGAGCACCTCGCTGACCCGCCCCACCAGGGCGTCGATGGACGTGACCAGTGGCGCGATCTCCGCCGGCAGCGGGCCCGGCACCTGCACCGGCGCCAGCCGCCGCGGGTCCAGCCCGCCCACGGCTTCGGCGGTGGCGCTGACCGGCCGCAGCGCCCGCCCGACCACCGCCCACATCCCCAGCGCCATCAGCGGCAGGCCGATGCAGATCGACAGCAGCAGATGCAGCGCAAAGGTGCCAGCCAGCCGGTAACGGGCGCCGTGGTTCTGACCGACGATCACCCGATAGCCGCTGTGGTCGTGGTCGATGGTGAAGAAGCGCCACAGCTCGCCTTCCAGATCGTGCTCGTCAAAACCCGGCGTGGAGGCCACCGGCTCGAACGGCATCTCCGACGAGCGCACCAGCAGCTGCCAGGCCCCCGCCTCGTCCCGCTTCCAGGCCTGAAAGGCCACCGGCAGCTGGTAGGCGTGCTGGTGCTCGGCCATCTCGCCGGCCACCAGCGGGTTGCCGGTGGCGACGATGGCGAGCAGGGTTTCGGCCACCTGCACCATCTGCGCGTCGAACAGCGAGTCGGCCTCGGCGTGGGCGGTGCGGAAGGCCAGCATCGCCGTCAGCCCCCAGAACAGCGCCAGCACGCCGATCAGCAGCGCCACCAGGCGCCGGCGCAGCGAATAGACCGCCCGCGTCGCGCTCACCTGGGCGCCTCATCCACCATGTAGCCCACCCCGCGCACGGTGCGGATCAGGTCGGCGCCGAGCTTCTTGCGCAGGTGATGGATGTGCACCTCCAGCGCGTTGCTGCCCACCGCCTCGCCCCAGGCGTAGAGCTGCTCGTCGAGCCCCCGGCGGGTGAGCACCCGGCCGGCGGCCTCGAGGAGCATCTGGAGGAGGTCGAACTCCCGGCCGGTCAGCACCACCGGCTCACCCCGCAGCGTGACGCTGCGCGCCGCCGGGTCGAGCACCACCTCGCCGTGGCGCAGGCTGGCCTCGGCCCGGCCCCGGGCGCGACGCGCCAGCGCCCGCAGGCGGGCAGCCAGCTCGTCCAGATCGAAGGGTTTGACGACGTAATCATCGGCACCCAGATCGAGGCAACGCACCTTGTCGGCCACCTGATCCCGGGCGGTGAGCACCAGCACCGGCACCGGATTGCCCGCAGCACGCAGGGCCGACAGCACCGACAGGCCATCGCGCCGCGGCAGGCCCAGATCGAGCACGATGGCGGCGAAGCTCTCCGCGGCAACCGCAGCCAGCGCCGCCTCGCCGTCCCGCACCCAATCGACAGCGAAGCCGGCCCCGCACAGGCCGGCCTTCACGCCGTCGCCCAGCAGACGGTCGTCCTCAACCAGCAGGATGCGCATCGGTTCAGAAGGCCTTGATGTAGCTCACGCCGGTGGGCCCGAGCAGCCAGTTGCCGGTGCGCACGCCCACGTAGGCGCCCACGGCGTTCCAGCCCATGTCCTTCCAGGAGAAGCGGTTGCAATCCTGCCCGGCGTCGTAGAGCTCCTTGGCAAGGCCGGGGATCAAGGCGAGGCCGACGGCCGTCGCGGTGTCGTCGGTGAGCCGCGAGGCACCAACGCCAAGGGCGGCCGACACGCCGAAATGGGCGGCCTTGTCGCTGCCGCTCCAGCTGTCGTGATAGGGGCCGCAGGCATGGGCCGGCGCGGCAAGGCTGGCAAGCAGCGCAAGGCAGGACAGGTTCTTCAAGGAGGTGCTCCGAAAGTTATGCATCGCGCGAATGATACGTAAGCCGGCGCCGCCGTGGTCGCGCTTCGGGCGGCTCGTGTCAGAATTCGGAAAATTGATGGCTTGGAGAACACCTCATGAAAAGCGTTCGCGTCTGGGATCTGCCGCTGCGGATCTTCCACTGGCTGCTGGCCGCGGCCGTGGCCGCCGCGGTGGTCAGCGGCCAGATCGGCGGCAACCTGATGACCTGGCACGGGCGGCTCGGCATCCTGATCGCCGGCCTCATCGGCTTTCGCCTCGCCTGGGGCCTGGTGGGCTCGACCCATTCGCGCTTTGCCAGCTTCGTGCGCGGTCCCGGCGCGGTCCTCGCCTACCTGCGCGGCGACTGGCGCGGTCTGGGCCACAATCCCCTCGGCGCCCTGTCGGTGCTGGGGCTGATCGGCGTGGTCGGGCTGCAGACCGCCGGCGGCTTGTTCGGCAACGACGACATCGCCTTCCAGGGGCCGCTCTACAACCTCGTTTCCAAGGAAACCAGCGACTGGATCACCGGACTGCACCGCAAGGGCTTCTGGCTCGTCGGCCTGCTGGTGGCCCTGCATCTGGCGGCGATCGCGTTCTACACGCGGGTGAAGAAGGAATCGCTCGTGGCGCCGATGCTCACCGGCCGGAAGGAAGTCGGCCCCCACGAACGTGATACCGAGCCCACCGGTGGCGGCCCCGTCGCGCTGATCTTCGCGCTGGCCGTGGGATGCGCCGCAGCGTGGCTCGCCAGTGGCGTCTGGCAGCCACCTCCGCCGCCTGCGCCAGCGGCCGCGCCAGCCTGGTGACGGATGTAAAAAGGGGCAGCCCGCAAGCTGCCCCTTCTGCTTTCCGGCTAGCGGAAAACGCTCATTCGTCCTTGCGGAACTTGTCGTGACAGGCCTTGCAGGATTCGCCGGTCTTGCCGAACTGGGCCTTGATCGCGGCGGCGTCGCCGGTGGCGGCCACCTTCTGCAGCTCGTTGGCTTCCTTCACGAAGGCCACGGCAAGCTTGCGCACTTCGTCCTGCTGCTGGAAGAACTCCGGCTTCACGCGGGTCTTCTGGTTGCCCACATCCTTGTCGGTGCCCGGGCCATACAGCGCGCCCATGCCGGAGTTGGCGATCGCGGCGATGGCGTTGGCGGCGCCGGCCACCTGATCCTTGTTGAAGCTGCCCGGGTTGTCGATGGTCTGGGCCTTGATCTTGCCCATGTTCCAGGACATGAAGCTGTAGCCGGCCTTGCGGTACTTGATCTGGTCTTCCGGCTTCATCTGGGCGCTGGCACCCGCGGCAAGGCCCATGGCGACAACGGCAAACACCAGTTTGTTGATCTTCATCTGGCTACTCCCTTTGTAAGTTGAGGTGAACGGGGTCGGCGGATTATTTCACAAGAAAGCCGTGGTCATAGCCGCCTGCAGCTCACAGCGGACGCTTGACCGTCAGCCCGCCGCGGATCTGGCCCTTCTCGTAGCCGAAGGCCGTATCGTGGGGGTAGCTCTTCGCGAGCTGGCTCTTCAGGCTGGCCTCGATCTTGTCAGGCGCGCCGTGGCACTTCAGGCACACATCGCCCACGGGCACCGCGCGAATGTAGCGGTAGATCTGCTTGCCGTTCTCGGTGACGATCTCGCCGGCTTCAAGGGTTTCGATCTTTTCGCCATTGGCCGCGCGGATGTTGAAATCGGCCAGCTGACGGGCTTCCCACACGTCCGGCGTGCCACGCTCGGGGTTGCGGGTGCGCAGGCTCACGCGGCGCATGTCCCAGCCGGTCTTGGCGGATTGCTCCTTCAGGAGCAGCGGGGCCTTTTCCTTGCAGACCGGGATGGCCTCGATGGCGCCTTTCTCGGCCACGGTTTCCTGCATCATCGCCACCACCTTGGGCAGCACGGGCAAGGCGTTCTTGCGGGTATCGGCCTTCAGGGCGTCGAGATCCTGGGCGTGGACGGCACCAGCAAGGACAGCGAGGGTCGAGGCAACGACGAACGAGCGACGGAACATGGGCGACTCCTTGAATCAGAATTCTCTAATATACAGGATATGTGCGCGTTTCAGCCACGATGATTTCGCCACATCCGTAGCGCGTGGACAACCAGGCCACCCGCCACCAGCACAACGAGCCCCCCCCTCCTCCACCTCCTTGAACGCCGGCAGCATCCGCTCGAGCACCTCACCAAAGGCATAGCCCGCCCCGCCGACTGCACCCGCCCAGATGCCGGCGCCCAGGAAATTGAGCGCAAGGAAACGGTACGTCGGCACGCCGCTCCAGCCCATCAGCACCGGGCCGGCAACCCGCACGCCGATCATGAAGCGCACGCCCAGCACGAGCGCGTCCTGATGGGCCCGGATCATCGTCTGGACGCGCGGCACAAACCGGCGGATCGACGCAAACCGATCGATCAGCGTCGCCCCATGCCGCCGCCCCAGCCAGAACCAGAACTGATCGCCCGCAAAGCTCGACGCCAGCGCGACCGCCATCACCCACGGCAGGTCGAGCATCCCGCGATGGGCGGCATAGCCCGCCATCAGCAGCACGGTTTCACCTTCGAGCACACACCCGACCGCCACCGCCAGATAGCCGTAGTGGGCAACAAGATCACTGAGTGTCATGAGATATCGAGAAAGGCACTGGCGCCAAGTGGGCAACGGCCAGATCAGGGTGCCGCGCAAGGAAACTTATCGCGGCCCCGGGGCCACAAAGAGTTTACCCGGGTTCATAAGGTACACCACGTGGCCCGGGCCGACATTTCCCTGCCGCCTTCGGGCAGATCCAGTGCAACACCACCCAGGAGCCCCCAGATGGAATCCCAGACCCACACCATGACCAATCTCTTCGCCCAGCTCGGTCTGCCCGACGACACGGCCTCGATCGACGCGTTCATCACGGCCCATGCGCCCCTTCCCCACGACAAGCGTCTGGCCGACGCCGATTTCTGGACGCCCACCCAGGCGGCCTTCCTGCGCACCGAGCTGGCCGAAGACGCAGACTGGAGCGCCGTGGTGGATACCCTCGACGCCCGCCTGCGCCACGGCTGATCAGGCCACCAGCAGAAAGCGGCCGGGATCGACACCCCAGCGGTCCGGCGCCTCGGCCGACACGATGCGGTCACCGCCGCCGCTGCCGAGTCGCCGCGAGAGGTCCACGACCTCAGGTTTGATGTAAGCGTTCGAGCGGGTGCTGAAGAACACCCGCAGTCGCGGCGTGAGCAGGTTGGATTCGTTCTGCTCGATCACCACCCCGAGCCGTCCGGATTCCAGCCGCACCAGGCTGCCCACCGGGTAGATCCCCACGCAGCGCATGAAGGCCTGCAGCAGCTTCTGGTCGAAGTGCGCGGCGCTCCATTCCCACATCTTGCGCAGGCCCTCGGCGGCCGGCATGCCCTTGTGATAGCAACGGTCGGCGGTGATGGCGTCGTACACATCCACGATGGCCGCCATCCGCGACATGGACGAGATCGCATCGCCGGCCAGACGATCGGGGTAGCCGCTGCCGTCCAGGCGCTCGTGGTGGTGGCGGGTGATGTCCAGCGGCACCGGGCCGATGCCCGGCGTCTCCAGCAGCGTGGCGTGGCCGTCGCCCGGGTGGCGCTTGATGAGCTCGAACTCCGCATCGGTCAGCCGGCCCGGCTTGTTGAGCACCTCGTCCGGCACCTTCATCTTGCCGATGTCGTGGAGCAGCCCGCCGATCCCGCCCTGACGCAGGTCGTCCCCCTCCAGCCCGAGCGACCGCCCGAAGGCGATCATCAGCGTGCACACGCTTACCGAGTGCAGAAAGGTGTAGTCGTCCTTGTTCTTGATGCCGATGAGCCCCATCAGCGCGCCGCCGTTACGCAGCACCGAGCCCGTGATCGCCTCGACGACCGGCTCGGCGTCCTCCAGCGACACCGCCTTGCCCAGCCGCACATCGCTCATCATCGAGCGCACCACCCGATGGGCCTGGTCGTGCACCTTGCGGGCGCGCTGGATTTCCTCGTGGACCGAAACCCGCATCGGCACATCGACGGGCGTCGCCAGCGCGGCGACGATCTCCTGCTCGACCGCCGCCCGCACTTCGGCGGCGGGCACCGCGTCCTGGTCGTCCAGGCCCCGTTCGGTATCGATATAGACGTGCTGGACGCCGGACTCGACGATACGCCGCAAGTCGTCGTCGCCGTCGAGCCTGAAACGTGAGCGCCAGAACGGATGGGACATCCAGTCGCCGCAGAACTCGTGAATGAACATGCCAGGCCGGAGCCGGGCTACCGCAATTTTTTTCAGCATCAGGGGCGAACATTTGGAATAGCTACTCGGGATGTATCGGCACCGGACGCCCCGTCTTGAACTGGTGTTCGTGACGGATTCCCACACCCCGCCACCGGCGCGTAAATATTCGCCGGCTATAATGCCGACTCTTTTAGCATCGAAAACTCTATCGTTCCATGGACATCATCCTGCTCCTCAAGGCGCTGATCCTCGGCGTGGTCGAAGGCCTGACCGAATTCCTGCCGATCTCCAGCACCGGTCACCTGATCCTCGCCGGCGACCTGCTGAACTTCAACGACGACCGGGGCAAGCTGTTCGAAATCGTCATCCAGTCCGGCGCGATCCTTGCAGTGGTGTGGGAATACCGCGCGCGCCTCGCCGCCACCTTCGCCGGCCTTGGCCGCGTGCGTGAGGCCAACCGGCTGGTGCTCAACCTGTTCATCGCCTTCCTGCCCCTGGCCGTGCTGGGCCTCGCCTTCGGCAAGGCCATCAAGGCCCACCTGTTCGCCCCGATCCCGGTGGCCACCGCCTTCATCGTCGGCGCCTTCGTCATCCTGTGGGCCGAGCGCAAGAATCACACCGTGCGGATCGAAACGGTGGACGAAATGCGCCCGATGGACGCCGTCAAGATGGGCATCGCCCAGGCCTTCGCGCTGATCCCCGGCACCTCCCGCTCGGGCTCGACGATCATCGGCGGCATGCTGTTCGGCCTGTCCCGCAAGGCCGCCACCGAGTTCTCGTTCTTCCTGGCCATCCCCACCCTGGGTGTCGCCACGGTCTATCAGGTGTACAAGGAGCGCGCCCTCCTCAACGCCGACGACCTGGGCATGTGGATCGTCGGCTTCATCTCGGCCTTCATCTCCGCCTTCCTGTGCGTGCGCTGGCTGCTGCGCTACATCTCCAGCCACGACTTCGTGCCCTTCGCCTGGTATCGCATCGCCTTCGGCATCGTCGTGCTCGCCACCTGGCATTTCGGCCTCGTGGAATGGACGGCCCACTGATCGACCCCGCAGCCGTCGGCCCGTGGCGGGTCACCACCCGCCTGGCCGACCTGCACGACACCCGGCGGGCGCGCACCCTGCCGATCAAGCTCTACCTGCCCGACACGCCCGCGCCCAGCGGGCTGATCCTGTTCTCCCACGGCCTGGGCGGCTCCCGCGAAGGGGGTAGCGCGTGGCTCGGCCACTGGGCCAGCCACGGCTATCTGTTGCTGGCGATGCAACACCCGGGCTCTGATTGTTCCATTCTTCGCAACAACTCGCCCCAGTCGCTGCGCAGCGCCTTCAAGGCGGCGATGAACCCGGAGGAGCTCACCCACCGGGTGGATGACTTCCGTTTCGTCCTCGAGCGCATCGGCCGCGACGCCAGCCTGCCCGACGCCGTGAATGCCGCCAGCGCCATCGGCCTCGCGGGGCATTCCTTCGGCGCCGTCACGGTGCAGCTGATGGCCGGCGAGCGGCGTCCCACCCAGCCGCCCCATCCGCTCGACCCGCGCGTCCGCGCCGTGCTCGCTTTCAGCCCGTCGGCTCGTCAGGCCGATACCGGCCCCAGCCTCGACCACCGTTTCGGCCAGATCCATCTGCCATTCCTCAGCATCACCGGCAGCCGCGACGACGGCATGGGCCTGTCCGACATCACAGCCGCCAACCGCGAAGTGCCCTACCGCCACATGCCCGCCGATGGCGGCAAGTACCTGCTGGTGTTTGCGGGCGGCAACCACCTGGATTTCGCCGGCGAGGCCAGCGACGCCGAAGGCGCGATGTTCCGCATCCGCCGCGAACCCGCCGCCTTCCGCCCGCACATCCTCGCCGCCAGCACCGCCTTCTGGCACGCTCACCTGGCCGGAGATGCCGCAGCCCGGCACTGGCTCACCGACGACTTCCCCGCCCGCCTGCGGCCCGACGACCGCTTCGAACACAAATGATCATCTACCTCCACGGCTTCCGCTCCGGCCCGCAAAGCTGGAAATCCCGCAGTCTCAAGGCGCGCATGGATCAACTCGGCATCGGCGACGCCTTCTGGGGCCGGCAGCTGCCCGTCTCGGCCCACGAAGCTATGGCCCTTGCCGAAGCGCAGATCGCCCGCTGCAGCACGCCGCCCACGCTGGTCGGCAGCAGCCTCGGCGGCTACTACGCCACCTGCCTCGCCGAGCGCCACGGGCTCAAGGCCGTGCTGGTCAATCCCGCCGTGCTGGCGCCCCTGTCGCTGTCCGCCTACATCGGCACCCAGACCCACATGTACACCGGCGAGGCCTTCGACTTCACCCTCGATCACGTGGAGCAATTGCGCGCCATCGAGCCGCCCGCCATCACCCTGCCCGAACGCTACTGGCTGATGGTCGAGACCGGCGACGAGGTGCTCGACTACCGTCACGCCGTGGCCCGCTATGCCGGCGCACGGCAGACGGTGCTACCCGGCGGCGACCACAGCTTTACACAATGGGACAACTATCTTGACCTAATTCTGGCCTACGCCGGACTGCTGCCCACGCCATGACCACACCCGACAACTTCGACGCCCGCCGCTTCAAGGCCCTGGAGCGCAGCGGCTTCAACCGCATCGCCGCCCGTTACGCCGACGGCGCCCCGCTGCGCGCCGGCCTGCAGGCCGCGCTGCTTGAGGCCGCCGGTCTGGCCCCCGGTGAAAAGGTGCTCGATCTCGCCGCCGGCCCCGGCCTGCTGGCCCGCGACGCCGCCCGCCAGGTGCTGCCCGATGGCTGGGTGCTCGCCAGCGACATCGCCGAGAACATGCTGGCCGAAGGTCAGCAGCGGGCCACCGCCGAAGGCCTGCCCGATCTCCTCGCCGCGGCCTGCGACGCCGAGCACCTGGCCTTTGCCGATGCCAGCGTGGATGTGGCGCTGATCGGCCTGGGCCTGTTCATCTTTCCCGATCCAGCCAAGGCGCTGGCCGAGCTTCACCGGGTGCTCCGTCCGGGCGGACGCATCGCGCTGTCGGTGTGGGGCCCGCGGGATGCCGTGCCGCTCATCGCCCGCGCCCAGGATTGCATCGCCCGCCTGCTGCCGCCGCCCAAGGTGACGCGGCCTACGGTGTTCCGGCTGGGCGAGCCCGAGGTGCTCACCACGCTGCTGGGCGAGGCTGGTTTTGGCGACGTGAGCATCACGCCGCACACCTTCGCCTGCCGCTTCGACAGCGCCCACGATTACTGGCAAGCCTTCCTTGATCTGGCCGGCGGTGCGGCAGAATCCCTCTCGCGCCTGCCCGATGCGATGCAGGCCAAGCTGCGCGCCGCTGTGGCCGACGACCTCGCCAGCCACCGGGACGGCGACGGCTACGTGCTCGACTACACAGTGCTGGTCGCCACCGCCCGGCGTTAGTCCGCCGGCGGCTCCGCCGACTTCACCACGCCAAAGCGCGCCAGGGTGCGCTCCCGCGCCTTGGCGTGATCGACGATGGGCACCGGGTAATCCTTGCCGATCTCGCAGCCGGCCAGCTTCTGGTCGATGGGCGGCATGGTCCACGGCGCGTGGATGAACTTGTCCGGCACCTTGGCCAGCTCCGGCAGGTAGCGCCGGATGAAGCTGCCGTCCGGGTCGAACTTCTCGGACTGATTGACCGGGTTGAAGATGCGGAAATACGGCTGGGCATCACAGCCGGTGGACGCCGCCCACTGCCAGCCGCCGTTGTTGGCCGACAGATCGAAATCGTTGAGCTCGTCGGCAAAGTACTTTTCGCCCAGTCGCCAGTCGATGCCCAGATCCTTCGTCAAAAACGACGCCACCACCATCCGCAGCCGGTTGTGCATGTAGCCGCTGTGGGCGATCTGGCGCATCGCCGCGTCGACGATCGGGTAGCCGGTACGCGCCTCGCACCAGGCGGCGAAGAGCTCGGGCGCGTCATCCCAGCGCACCCGGTCGTACTCCGGCCGAAAACTCGCACCCACCACATGCGGGTTGTGCCACAGGATCTGGAAATAGAAATCCCGCCAGATCAGCTCCGAGAGCCAGGTGTCGGCACCCTCCCCGCCGCGGGCGTGGGCGAGCCGGGCCAGCTCGCGGATCGACACCGTGCCGAAGCGCAGATGCACCGAAAGGTAAGACACGCCCTTGCTGGCCGGGAAATCCCGCCGCGCCTTGTAGCGGTCGATGCGGCGCACGAAATCGTCGATCAGCTTGCGCCCGCCCGCCATGCCCGGCGTGATGCCGACCTCCAGCAGGTTGGTCGGCTCGAAGCCCATCTCGGCGAGCGACGGGATCGATTCGCCCGCCGGCAGCGGCGCCAGGTTTGCCGCGTACTTTTCGACCGGATAGGCCTTCAGATGAAAATCAGTGAGCGCCGCCAGCCACGCCCGCTTGTAGGGCGTGAAGACCGAGAACGGCGTCGCGCTCTTGGTGAGCACCTCACTCTTTTCGAAGATCACCTCATCCTTGAAACGCTCGAAGGCAATGCCCTGCACGCGCAGCCGCTCGGCCACGTCCTCGTCCCGGGCGATGGCGGCGGGCTCGTAATCGCCGTTGGCCAGCACCGCCGTCGCGCCCAGCGACGCCGCCAGCGCCGGGATCACGTCCCGCGCCGGCCCGTGGCGGACGATCAGCCCGCCGCCCTTCGCGCGCAGTGCGCCGTCGAGCTCGACGACGCTGGCGTGGATGAACTCCACCCGCCGATCGGCCCGGCGGGGCAACGCGTCGAGAATCTCGGTGTCAAACACGAAAACGCAGAAAACCTGCGGAAATCGCTTGAGCGCGTGATACAGCGCCGCATGGTCGAAGTCGCGCAGGTCACGACGAAACCAGACAAGTGCAGAAGACATGGAAACAGGGGCTCTTGAAGGGAACGCAGGACTGAAAAGTTGCCGCTACAATCGGCGACCTCGGCTTAGAATACCACCCGTGACTACGACCACCATCAACCTCACCGATCACTTCCTGATCGCCATGCCCGCCATGGCCGATCCGAACTTTTCGCGCACGCTCACCTACATCGCCGAGCACAACGAGAACGGCGCCATGGGGGTCATCGTCAACCGCCCGACCGACATGCGGCTGGCAACGCTCTTCGAGCGCATCGACATCCCCTTCGAGCAGCCTGATTTTGCCGATCTGCCGGTGTATTTCGGTGGCCCGGTCCAGGCCGATCGGGGCTTCGTGCTCCATCGCCCGGCCGGCGACTGGCATTCGACCCTCAAGGTGAGCGACACCGTCGGCCTCACCAGCTCCCGCGACGTGCTCCAGTCCCTCGCCAACAAGGGCGAACCCGGCGAGGTGCTGGTCGCCCTCGGCTACGCCGGTTGGTCTGCCGGCCAGCTCGAGCACGAGCTGGCCCAGAACGCCTGGCTCACCGTGCCCGCCGATCTTGCCATCGTCTTCGACCTGCCGCCGGAAGAGCGCCTCGCCGCGGCCATGCAACTCATCGGCGTCGACTTCGCAAAACTGTCCGACGTCGCCGGTCACGCGTGAGCACCCTGCTGTCCTTCGACTTCGGCCTCGCGCGCATCGGGGTGGCGGTCGGCGAGACCGAGACCGGCCACGCCCATCCCCTCGCGCCCATCGCCGAAGAAGCCAATGCAGCGCGCTTTGCCGCGATTGAAAAACTGCTCGCCGAATGGAAGCCCTCGGCGCTGGTCGTCGGCCTGCCCACGCACCTCGACGGCTCCGAGCACGCCATGACCGTCCGTTGCCGGCGCTTCGCCAACCAGCTCCACGGCCGCTACGGGCTGCCCGTGTCGCTGGTGGACGAGCGCCTGTCGTCGGCCGAGGCCGAAGGCCGTCTCAGCGAGGCCGGCCACCACGGCTGGCGCAAGCAGAAGCCCCGCCTCGATTCCGCCGCCGCCCAGATCATCCTGCTCCAGTACTTCGAAAGTGCCAAACATGCAGCTACCTGACGCCGAACACCTCATCGCCGAACTGGCCGCCGCGATGCGTCCCCACGTCACGCCGGCCACCGCGCTCGTCGGCATCCACACCGGCGGCGTGTGGCTCGCCCAGCGCCTCCACGCCCTCCTCGGCCTGACCCAGCCCCTCGGCAGCGTCGACGTGAGCTTCTACCGGGACGACTACGCCGCCAAGGGCCTGCACCAGCAGCCCCAGGGCTCGAAGATCCCCTTCGACGTGGAAGACGCCCACATCGTCATCGTGGACGACGTGCTCTACACCGGCCGCACCACCCGCGCCGCCCTCAACGAACTCTTCGACTACGGCCGCCCGGCCCGGGTCGACCTGGCCGTGCTCATCGACCGCGGCGGACGCGAGCTGCCCATCGCCGCCCGCTTCTGCGCCCTCACGCTGCCAGAACCGCTGCCCGCCGGGCAAAACCTGCAACTCGAGCGCGACGACTCCGGCGCCCTCACCATGAGGCTGATCCATGCATAACCCTCAACTCAACAAGCACGGCGAACTCCAGCACCTGCTGACCCTCGACGGACTGCCGCGCAGCATCATCACCCAGATCCTCGACACCGCCGCGCCCTTCACCGAGATGGCCGAGCGCGAAGTGAAGAAGCTCCCGCTGCTCCGCGGCAAGAGCGTCTTCAACCTGTTCTTCGAGAACAGCACGCGCACCCGCACCACCTTCGAGATCGCCGCCAAGCGCCTGTCGGCCGACGTGATCAACCTCAACGTGTCCACCTCGTCCACCAAGAAGGGCGAGACGCTGCTCGACACCGTGGACAACCTTTGCGCGATGCAGGCCGACATGTTCGTGGTGCGCCACGAATCCAGCGGCGCCCCGCACCTGATCGCCCAGCACCTGCAGAACACCGGCCGCGACCACATCCACGTGGTCAATGCCGGCGATGGCCGCCATGCCCACCCCACCCAGGGGCTGCTGGACATGTACACCATCCGGCACTACAAGAAAGAGTTCCACAACCTCACCGTCGCCATCGTCGGTGACGTGCTCCACTCCCGCGTCGCCCGCTCGCAGATCGCCGCGCTCACCACCCTCGGCGTGCCCGAAGTGCGCGTGATCGGCCCCAAGACCCTGCTCCCCACCGATGTCGAGAAGATGGGCGTGCGCTACTGCGCCACCATGCAGGAAGGCCTCAAGGACGTGGACGTGGTGATGATGCTGCGCCTGCAGAACGAGCGCATGAATGGTGCCCTGCTGCCCAGCCCGCAGGAATTCTTCAAGGTGTGGGGCCTCACCGCAGACAAGCTCGCCCTCGCCAAGCCCGACGCCATCGTGATGCACCCCGGCCCCATGAACCGCGGTGTCGAGATCGACTCCGCCGTGGCCGACGGCGGTCAGGCGGTGATCCTGCCGCAGGTCACCTTCGGCATCGCGGTGCGCATGGCCGTCATGAGCATGCTGGGCAGTCACTGATCAACAGGTTTTCGACCATGAACATCCACATCACGAATGGCCGGATCATCGACCCGGCCAACCGCCTCGACGCGAAGCAGGATCTCTACATCGCCGACGGCAAGATCGTCGGCGTCGGCCAGGCGCCCGCCGGCTTCAGCGCCGCCCGCACCATCGACGCCAGCGGCCTGATCGTCGCGCCGGGCCTGATCGACCTCGCCGCCCGCCTGCGCGAGCCCGGCTTCGAATACAAGGCCACCCTCGAATCCGAGATGGACGCGGCCATGGCCGGCGGCATCACCAGCCTCGCGATTCCGCCCGACACCGACCCGGTGCTCGACGAACCCGGCCTCGTCGAGATGCTGTGCTACCGCGCCAAGAAGCTCAACCGCGCCCACGTCTACCCGGTCGGCGCACTCACCATCGGTCTCAAGGGCGAACAGCTCTCCGAGATGGCCGAGCTGGTCGAAGCCGGCTGCGTGGCCTTCAGCCAGGCCAATGTGCCCATCCTCGACACCCGGGTGCTCGGCCGCGCCATGCAGTACGCCGCGACCTTCGGCTTCCGCGTCTGGCTGCAGCCGGTTGATCCCTACCTCGCCCGGGGCGGCGTTGCCCACGACGGCGAAGTCGCCTCGCGCCTCGGCCTGCCCGGCATTCCGGCCAGTGCCGAGATCGTCGCGCTGTTCACCTACCTGCGCCTCGCCCGCCAGACCGGCGCGCGGCTGCACATCACCCGCCTGTCGTCCGCCGAAAGCCTCGACCTCATCGAGCAGGCCCGCAAGGACGGTGTCGATGTGACCTGCGACGTGGCCGCCCACCATCTGCACCTGTGCGACATGGACATCGGCTACTTCAACCCCCACTGCCACGTGATCCCGCCCCTGCGCAGCCAGCGCGACCGCATCGCGCTCTCGAAGGCCCTGGCCGACGGCCGGATCAACGCGATCTGCTCCGACCACACGCCGGTAGACGACGACGCCAAGCAAGCTCCGTTCAGCGAATCCGAACCCGGCACCACCGGGCTCGAACTGCTGCTGCCGCTCACCCTCAAGTGGGCAGCCGAACACAAGCTGCCGCTGATCGACGCCGTTGCCCGAATCACCTCCGAGGCGGCAAAAATTGCCGGCATCGCCAAGGGTGGCCACCTGTCGGTCGGCGCTCGCGCCGACGTGTGCGTGTTCGATCCCGACACCTACCAGCTCATCGACCGTTCGATGCTCAAGAGCCAGGGCAAGAACACGCCTTTCCTGGGCCTCGAACTCCCGGGCAAGGTGCGCTACACCCTGGTCGAAGGCACGCTGATGTACGAAGCCTCATAAACGGGCAGACTGCCCATTTTGAGCACAACGGCGCCTGCGGGCGCCGTTGTTCATTCCGCCCGGCCATGAAGTTTTGGCCGCGCCCGCCGATAAGCTCAGGTGTGGCTAAAAAGGCCGCGGGCCGGACTGGAAAGCCGGAGGACACCTCTCCGGGCAGCCACCCGCCCCCCTTCAGGAGGATCAGAGTGATTAGCGGTTCAGTTGAACAAGCGGCGGAACGACTTCGCAAGGCAGTGCCGATCATGGTGAAGCACCAGATCCCGGTGACGCCGATCAACTACGCCCTCTGGTACACCTACGTCTCCAACGAAGATCCGACGCTCAACCAGCGCATCGACGAGATCGTCTCGGCCTACGGGATGATCCCCCTCACCAAGGCCGAGGACCTCTTCCGCGAACACGTCTCGTCCACCGGCGACATCGAAACCGCCCTCCACCGGATGAAGGACAGCTTCGAGCAGATGGTCAGCGGCATCGACCACGACCTCAACGCAACCCTCGCCGGCACGCGCTCGTTCTCGACGCTCCTCGACGAATGCAACCGCGACCTGCGCGGCAACACCACCGCCGGCGCCGGCAGCGTCGATGACATCTTCGGCACTCTCGACAAGCTGCTCCAGGGCTCCACCGCGATGCAGCAGAATACCTCGCGCTTCGAGCAGCGCTTGTCCGCAGCCAACGAGGAAATCCGGCGCCTGCGCAGCGAGCTCGAAACCCTGCGCCAGAACGCGATGAACGACGAGCTCACCGGCGTCTTCAACCGCCGCGCCTTCGATATGGAACTTGCGCAGTTCCTCGAGCAAAGCGACCGGGGCCCGGTGATCCACCTCGCGCTGCTCGACATCGACCACTTCAAGCAGTTCAACGACCGCTTCGGCCATCTGGTGGGCGATCGCGTGCTGAGCCTGGTGGGCAAGCAGCTGTCTGCCGCCACGCGGGTGGGGGTGTCGGTCTATCGCTACGGCGGCGAGGAATTCGCCCTGATCTTCTGCGGCGGCACCGCCCAGCAGGCGCACCAGCTGGCCGAAACCCTGCGCATCTCCATCGAACATCTGGTGCTCAAGGACAGTCGCACCGGCGAGCGGCTGACCAACATCAGCGCCTCGATCGGCATCGCCAGCCGCCAGCCTGGCGAAACCGCCGAAGATCTGCTCAGCCGCACCGACCGGGCCCTCTACGCCGCCAAGAACGCCGGCCGGAACCGGGTCGTTCAGGCCTGAGCACGTACGCCACAAAACAAAAACCCGGGGATCGCTCCCCGGGTTTTTTACATCTGAAAACCGCCCTACTTCTTGTCCTGCTGCAGGGCTTTCTCGAGCGCTTTGGCCGCGTCGTCCTCGGCCGGCGGCGGCACCTCAGCGCCGTCACCGGCGGGCTTGCCTTCGCCTTCCTGCGGCGCATCAAACTGAACCGGCGAATCCTCAGGCGCCTCGCCGTCGGGCACCACGATCTCGATCGAGTCGGTATCCACCTTCTCCTGCTTGTCGAGGCCCATGGTCACCAGCTGCGGGAAGGTGATGATGATGCCGACCATGATGATCTGGATGATCACGAAGGGCACCGCGCCCCAGTAGATCTGGGTCGTCTTGATGGACGGCGGCGCCACCGAGCGCAGGTAGAACAGCGCAAAGCCGAAGGGCGGGTGCATGAACGAGGTCTGCATGTTCACACCCAGCAGCACGCCAAACCAGATCAGATCAATGCCCAGCTTCTCGGCCACCGGAGCCAGCAGCGGCACCACGATGAACGACAGCTCGAAGAAGTCGAGGAAGAAGGCCAGCAGGAAGATCAGGATGTTCACTACGATCAGGAAGCCAAGCTGGCCTCCGGGGAGCCCGGTGAGCAGGTGCTCGACCCACAGGTGGCCTTCCACACCGTAGAAGGTCAGCGAGAAGACCCGCGCGCCCACCAGGATGAACACCACGAAGGTGGTCAGCTTGGCGGTGGTTTCCATCGCCTGCTTGAGCAGCGACACGTTGAGCCGGCCGCGCAGGATGGCCATCACCAGTGCCCCTGCAGCGCCCATCGCCCCACCCTCGGTCGGCGTCGCGATGCCAAGGAAGATCGTGCCGAGCACCAGGAAGATCAGCATCAGCGGCGGCACAAGGGTGGTGAGCACCCGCAGGAACAGCTTGCCCCCGCGCAGCGTGCGCGCCTCAAGCGGCAGCGCCGGGGCTGCCGCCGGTTTGAAGACCGCCACCAGCGCAACGTAACCCACGTACAGGCCGGTCAGCACCAGGCCCGGGATCATCGCACCCTGGTACATGTCACCCACGGAACGACCCAGCTGGTCGGCCATGATGATCAGCACCAGCGACGGCGGGATGATCTGGGCCAGCGTGCCCGACGCAGCGATCACGCCCGTCGCCAGACGCTGGTCGTAGCCATAGCGCATCATGATCGGCAGCGAGATGAGGCCCATCGAAATCACCGAGGCCGCCACCACGCCGGTGGTCGCAGCGAGGATCGCGCCGACGAAGATCACCGCAAAGGCGAGGCCGCCGCGCACCGGGCCGAACAGCTGGCCAATGGTATCGAGCAGATCCTCCGCCATCCCCGATCGCTCGAGGATCAGCCCCATGAAGGTGAAGAACGGAATCGCCAGCAGGGTGTCGTTGGACATCACCCCGAAGATCCGGTCAGGCAGCGCCTGGAACAGCGCCGGCGTGAGCAGGCCCAGCTCGATGCCGATCAGGCCGAAGACAACGCCGTTGGCGGCCAGGGCGAACGCCACCGGATAGCCGAACAGCAGGAAGATCACCAGCGACCCGAACATCAGGGGCGCCATGTTGGCAGCGATGAATTCCATTTAGACGGTCTCCCCACGCTGTTGCTTGATGGCCCGGGCCAGTTCTTCCTCGGCCGAAGGCGCGTCGGCCTTGGCATTGGGATCGCCGATCAGGCCCTGCAAAAAGGCCACCCGCTTGATGAGCTCGGAGACACCCTGGAGGATCAGCAGCGCAAAACCCAGGGGCACGAGGCCACGCACCGGCCAAACGATCAGGCCACCGGCGTTGGACGAGTATTCGTTATTCAGGAACGAATTGATGAAGATCGGCCAGGAGAGGTACAGCACGGCGATGGCCATCGGCGCCAGGAAGAACAGCGTGCCGATGATGTCGATCCAGGCATGCACCCTCGGCGAGAAGCGGCTCGACACCACGTCGATGCGCACGTGCTCGTTACGCATCAGGGTGTAGCCAGCACACAACAGGAAGATGGCGGAGAACAGATACCACTGGATTTCCAGCAGACCGTTCGAACTGTAGTTGAAGGCGTAGCGCACAACGGCATTGATGGCGCTGATGACCGTGACCACCAGAACCAGCCAGATCGTGGCCTTTCCGACCCGCTGGTTCAGCGCATCGATCGCGCGCGATATTTTGAGCAGGGCTTGCACGTCCCGCACCTCCTTTGATTTGACTATACGACCGTCTCTTATATCGGAAACGTCCAGGGTTCCAGCGCCCGGATTATCGGCGAGAACCACCCGCCAGCAATAAGGGATTACGCCTACCAAAAACGATTTCGGCACAAATATTCGGTCACGGCCCCGAAAAAACGCCTTTTCGGTGAGCGCCGGGAAGCGCCAGAGCCTAAAAACACGTGCGATACTGCGTTCCCCACGGCTTTTTTACTGCAACGCAGCAATGGCAACCCGAATCTGCCTCGTCCGCCACGGCGAAACCGCCTGGAACGCCGAACGCCGCCTCCAGGGCCACACCGACATTCCCCTCAACGACACCGGTCTCGTCCAGGCCCGCGCCACCGCGGCGAGCCTCGCTGCCGAGCGCTTCGACGCGGCCTACTCGTCCGACCTCACCCGCGCCCGACAGACCGCCGCCGCCATTGCCGAGCGCTGCGGCCTCGAACTCGCCTTCGACGCCGCCCTGCGCGAGCGCCACTACGGCAGCTTCCAGGCCCTCACCTACGACGAAGCCCGCGCCCGTTTCCCCGACGATTACCACCGCTTCGAAACCCGCGATCCGGAATTCACTTTCCCCGAGGGCGGCGAAAGCCTGCGGCAGTTTGCGGCCCGCATCCACGGAACCCTCGAAGGCATCGCCCGCCGCCATCCGAACGGAACCGTGCTGATCGTCACCCACGGCGGCGTGCTCGACATTGTCCATCGCCTCGCCTCCGGCAAGCCGCTCACCGCACCGAGGGATTTCACCATCCCCAACGCTGCCCTCAACTGGATCGGCTGGGACGGCGCCGCCTGGGCGCTCATCGCCTGGGCCCAGCAGCAGCACCTCAACCAGGCCCTCGACGAACTCCCCAACGCCTGACCCTGAAAGCAGCGCCCAGGCGGCCTGCTTTCAAGTTTCCTTCATTCCGGTCGATTACACGCACGTTGGGTCCAACGGATGGACCTCAATGACCGGAGTTGAAGGATGTTCAATATCAAGCGCGCTTCCGTTGTCCACCAGCTTTCGATTGCCACGGCGCTCGTCAGCGTTGCAGTGTTCGCCGTGCTGATCGGCTTCACCACCTATTTTTCAGAGCGCGCGGCCCTCACCAAGACAGAGGAGGAGCTGACCCTGCAACTCCGCAATGTGGTGCGGCTGCTGGATCTGACCCACGCCAACGCCTCCGCGGCAGCCAACAAGGCCCTCGGACGCGTCAAGGACAACCTCGGCCCCCTGCGCGTCGGCCCCGAAACCACCCAGTCCGGAAAATACGAGATCCCCGTCATCCACGCCGGCGACCGGGTGCTGAACGGCAACACGGATCTGCTGCTGTCGATGCGCAAGCAGGTCGACGCCGATCCAGCCCTGCTCGTGCGTTCGGGCAATGATTTCGTCCGCGCCGCCACCCTGCTCAAGGACAAGGACGGCAAGAGCACCGAAGGCACCGCCCTCGCTGCCGACGGCAAGGAAGTCCAGGCCCTGCTCGCGGGCAAGCCCTACGCCGGCATCGTCAGGCGCAACGGCCTGTATTACATCTCGGCCCTCGAACCCATCACCAACGACAAGGGGCAGGTCGTCGGCGCCCTCGCCGCCCGGGTCGACATCCACGGCGACATGGAGCGCCTGTTCAAGGTGCTCAGCGAGATCAAGTCCGGCAGCACCGGCTACGCGTACATCGTGGCGCCCAACGCCGACGCAGCAAAGACCGAGTTCATCTACCACCCCACCCTCACCGGCAAGACGGTCGGCGACATCAACAACCCCCAGATGCAGCAGGTGCTGGGCGACCTCTTCGCGCGCAAGGAAGGCCTCGCCACCTACGACTGGACCGACGAGAAAGGCCGCTCCAGCCAGAAGATGATGGCCTTCGAATCCATCTCCGACTGGGGCTGGCTGATGGCAACCGGCAGCTACGTCGAAGAATTCACCGTCGAGGCGCGCAGCCTGCGCAACACCCTGATCGCCCTGTGCCTGGGCGGCGCCCTGGTGCTCACGGTCGCCCTCTATCTCATCTCCCGCCGCCAGCTGGCGCCGATCCGCGTCCTGCTGCAGGCAATGGAAGAAGTGGGCAAAGGCAACATGACCGCCCAGTTCCCCCGCGTGGAACCCGGCAGCAGTAACGAGCTCGACCTCATGAGTAGCGCCCTCGACAACACCACCCGTCAGGTGGGCGCCCTGATTGGCGAAGTGAAGCGTGCCAGCGCCTCGGTGCGCGAGGTGGCGGAATCCGTCCGCGCCAGCTCCGACAACGTCGTGGCCAGCACCACCGCGCAGAACGAAGCCGCCACCAGCCTTGCCTCCGCCATCGAGGAACTCTCGGTCAGCATCACCCACGTCTCGGACAGCGCCGCCACTGCCCGCAACATCACTCAGAGCGCCCAACAACAGGCCGAAAGCGGCGGAGACACGGTGCGGCAGATGATCAACGGCATGGACCGCATCTCCTCCGAGATCGACAACGCCGGCGCCGCGGTCAATCTGCTCTCCGAACGCTCGGCCCGAATCTCAAACATCGGCAAGATCATCAACGACATCGCCGACCAGACCAACCTCCTCGCCCTCAACGCCGCCATCGAGGCTGCCCGTGCCGGCGAGAGCGGCCGGGGCTTTGCGGTGGTCGCCGACGAAGTGCGCAAGCTCGCCGAACGCACGGCCACCTCGACCCGGGAAATCAGCTCAACCGTCAGCGAAGTGCAGACCGAGGCCGATCGGGTCGTGTCGATGATCCGCGGCGTCACCGAAGAGGTGCGGGACGGCGTGCGCCTTGCCACCGACTCCGGCGCCGTGCTCGAAACGATCCGCAACGAGAGCGACCGCACCACCAGCGCCGTGAACGACATCGCCGACGCCACCCGCGAACAGAGCATCGCCAGCCAGGAAGTGGCCCGCGGCGTGGAGGACATCGCCCGCATGGCCGACCAGAACAACCAGGTCACCCGCCAGACCAACGAACAGGCCGCCCTGCTCGAACAACTCGCCGCCAACCTCCAGTCGAAGGTCAGTCACTTCAACGTCTGAAACCCCGACCACACCCGAGCCCGCAGCCCCGCGAGGGCCTGCGGGCTCGCTTGCGTTCTGCACGGCCCAAAGTGGCATGCTAAAATCCGAATTTGACTCAAGCCCACCTGGATAGCCATGTTTTCCAAGCAAAATACCCTTGCCAAGGTCGACCCTGAACTCTGGCAGGCCATCGAGGCCGAAAACCGCCGTCAGGAAGATCACATCGAACTGATCGCCTCCGAAAACT
>ERZ650311.79-NODE-79-length-59156-cov-9.199320_pt1 | contig 59156 bp, 61 predicted proteins | sample MGYA00376247_ERZ650311 | MGnify/ENA primary metagenome ERZ650311 (study PRJEB26733, sample SAMN07839324) | wastewater metagenome | biome: small river; feature: stream; material: water | place: USA: North Carolina | collected 2016-07-28 ... | reverse complement strand
CTTCCGATCTATATGGCCAAGCGCAGGGTCCAGGCGAAAAAAACCGAGCAAATCAAGGTCGAAGAGCCCTGGATCGCCGAAGAGCTCGAGGGCCAGCTTTCGGTCGACGTCTTCCAAAAGGGCGGCCTGATCGTGGTGCGCTCGACGATCGCGGGGGTTGAGCCGGACGACCTAGAGATCTTCCTCAACCGCGACATGCTCACGATCAAGGGCAAGCGCGAGCACGAGGAAAAGGCCGAAAACGGCGATTTCTTCATCCGCGAATGCTACTGGGGGAAGTTCTCCCGGACCATCATCCTGCCGAGCGACGTGAAGAGCGAAGAAGCCAAGGCGACCCTCAAGGACGGCGTCCTGACGGTGACCATGCCGAAAGCCCAGCATTCCCGGACCATTCCCGTACGACTGATCAGCTGAAATCCCGGATGCCGGGAAATACCCTATGACGACGGAAAAGAAGGAAAAGAAGAGGTTCGGCTCCCCACTTCACATCGCCCTGGCGGGCTTTTTTTGCCTCGCCTTGGTCGGGGGCATGCTGGCGGCACAAGTCGTGCGCGCGGACGGGCGCATCTTGCCGAACGTTTCGGTCGGCGGCGTCGACGTCGGCGGACTGACGCCGGAGCAGGCAAAGGCGCGTCTGCATGACGCGCTTCGGGCTCTCAACGTCGGCGGACTCCAGTTCCACTATCGTGACCGCAGTCTGACTTTGAAAGCGCAGGACAAGAGCGACGCTTCCGGATCCGGCTCACCCATCACGTACGACATCCAGGGCATGGCGGACGCGGCATTCGCGTTCGGGCACGGTGCCGGCACGGCCGATCTCCTGAAATCCAACATGCAGGCGCTCCTCACGGAGGTCCGGCAACCGGTGCTGTTGTCCATCGACGACGCTGCCTTGCGCGAACGGCTGCACCGGAACTTCGGGGACGCCGAACGGCCGGCAAGCGATGCCGGTCTGGACATTCGGTCCACCGCGACCCGCGCGACGTCGCCGGACGGTTCGGCCACCGGTACGCTTCAGCAAGCTTGGCAGGTCGACGTCATCCCCGATTCGACGGGCGTCACGTTCGATTACGACGGCGCGATTTCCGCCGCGACGGCGGGCCTGATGAAATGGCAAGGCGCATCGATCGAGTTGCAGGCTGCGGTCAAATCTCCGGACGTCACGACCGAGATGGCGATGACCCTGAAGGACCGGGCGCTCAAGGTCCTGCGGCGCGGCGGCATCAGCCTGGCCTACGACGACCAGCGCTGGACGATCGAAGGCAAGTCGCTGGCCGAAGCCATCCGGATCCGGACCATGCCGGACGGAACGCCCGGACTGACCCTTAAACCCGACGTGCTGGAGCCGCTCCTGGACGCGGCCGCGAAAACCGTGGAGACGGAAGCCAGGCCGACGCACTTCACGCTGGATAAGGACGGCCGCGCGCGCGATTTCGTCGGCGGTTCCCTCGGCGTGAAGATCGACCGCAAAGCCAGCCTTGAGCGCATCGACTCCCAGTTCGAATCTTCGCAGAACGGCGTCTTCCCGCTGGCCGTCACGACCGTTTCCTCCGGACGCTCCGACGCGCTCGCCGAACAGCTCGGCATCCGTGAGCTGCTCGGATACGGGACATCGCACTTCTCCGGCAGCCCCAAGAACCGGCGGCAGAATATCGCGAACGGCGCCGCGCGGCTGAACGGCCTGGTCATCGCTCCCGGAGAGGAAGTCGGCCTGTTGCAATACCTGAAACCGTTCGACGCTTCGGGCGGATACGTGCAGGAGCTCGTCATCAAGAACAACCGGACCGTGCCGGAATACGGCGGCGGACTCTGCCAGATCGGCACCACGACCTTCCGCGCCGTGATGGCCTCGGGACTCCCCGTGACCGCGCGCCAGAACCACTCGTACCGCGTCGTCTATTATGAACCGGCCGGGACGGACGCGACCATCTACGACCCCGCTCCGGATTTCAAGTTCGTGAACGACACGCAGTCGCACGCCATCCTGATCACCAAGATCAGCGGTGACGACGCGCGCTTCGAACTCTGGGGCACCCGCGATGGCCGCGTGCAGGCGCAAAGCCCCGTGAAGATGTGGAACGTCACGCCGCCGCCGGAACCCAAGCTGATCGAGACTTCCAGCCTGAAGGAGGGCGCGAAAAAATGCTTCGAGACGCCGCATGCCGGCGCGACCACCAACTTCACCTACACGATCACTTACCCGGACGGCACGGTGAAGTCCCAGGACTTCCGCAGCGTCTACAAGCCTTGGCAGCAGCAATGCCTGATCGGCAAGGACGGCGCGCCGAACATCATCCTGCAGAAGGACGGCGCCATCAAGGAACTGCCTCCGACCGCTTCGGCCAGCACGACGCCGACCGTCTCACCGTAAAGAAAAGACCCGTCCTGTGAAGGACGGGTCTTTCTGTTCTGCAGGAATTCGCGCTCAAGAAGATATCTTATAGGGGCGTTCGAGCCGGAGCCCGAAGTGCCCTATGAGACATCCCCATGCTTGTCGTGAGCGCGAGTTTCTACAGACCAATGCGATTGGATCCGAAACGGTCGGCTGGGACTATGAAGCGGTATGGGCGCGATCTTGCTGCCGGAACTCCTTTGGCCTTCAGGATGCTGCGTAGCGATCTGACTTGTGGAAGGCGTAAGTTCAGGCGACTGGGGAATCTACCACAGGTCTTAAAAGCTGTCAAGCGCTCACGAGTACTCCACCAATAAACCTGTTGAGTGTTCATGAACAAAAAACGCCTATTTTTGATATATAGACCTTATTTATAGCTATTAACTTGTTTTAATATATTGACAAAATCACCCTTTTGTGCTATGCTGTTATTCGTAAAGCTGCTCATTTGGACATCTTCAATCGCCGAGTTGATTCTCGGCAGGGAGCCCGACATGGCCGCAAGAAACGTTGAAGTAGGCGTCATCCCGGCTGCGCTCGCGGCCCTCGTATTGGCGATCATCGCCAATCTCGTCTGACTAAGGAGATCCCATGCTCACTGACCTGATCGGTCCCGAAGCGTGCGACGCGATCCAGCGTCGCTACGGCCTCGAGGCATCCAGCCTGCGATGGCTCGGTGCCGCGAGCATCCTCATCACGCTCATGCTCATCGCGCTCGTGGCCGGTGCCTGAAGCGCCGGTCCACACGGGGACGCCCAGCGTCCCCTTCCCTCATCGGTTCCCGAGCGAAAGCTCGGGGCCGGATGCCGGGAATCACCCGTCATACCATCGTTCCTACCACCCGCCAGGAGGATCCCATGATCGTCACCGATGCACGCGCCAAGTTCTTCACCAAGATGTCCGACCTCGGACTGGCGATCGAACGGGCGTCGGATCGAGCCCTCGCCCGTTCCGGCAATGAGCGGCGGATCGAGACGCTCCGCGCGTACCATGACAAGCTGGTGGACCTATGCAAGCTCACGGCCGAGGAGGCCAAGGTCGAAGCCCGCCAGGCGCGGCGGGAGGCCGGACCCAGCATGACCCAGATCTCCGATCTGCGGGCGAAGCTGGAGAAGCTCAACGCCAACCTCGCCCTCCACCTCCAGAACGAGGCACGGAACCCCGAGAAGAAGATCACCGACCCGGCCGTTCTCGCGAATGCCAAGCTCCTCGGCATCCCGCCGCGGGCGGAGCGCGCGCGCAGCTCCAGAGCGAGATCAAGGGGATGGAGGCGAAGCTCGGTGAGATGGTCGCCGAGAACGCTCGGCTCATGCGCGGCCGCAAGGCCGACGCGACCCGTTCCGCGAACCTCGGCAGGCAGATCGCCGCGCTGGAGGCGATGTGCGATGACCGCACCTCGTACAAGATGTGCCAGCTCATCGACGACACGATCCGGTTCCTCGCGCGGGACCACAAGCCCGAGCCGGTCGCGACCCAGGTCGTGCCGACCACGGAGGACCTCCTCCGCAAGGCCGAGGAGTTGTTCGGCGAGACCGTCTCCCCCGAGGAGCTCGAGTACCTGATGATGGACGAGGCGGTCCGGTCGCAGATCGCCGCCTAGCCAGTACACGACAGACCCACAACCCGATACGCAAGGAGATACGATGCAGATTGATGACCAGAACGATTTCATCGACGAGGCGAAGGCCAATCCGAACGGCGTTCCGCTCGCTGCGGCGGACGACAAGACCACGCCGACCCACCTGTCCGATCTCCAACGGTTCGTGCCGACGCCGCCCACCATGCCGACCGACTCCACCAAGGAGACGGACGATGGGGTCGTCGAGATCGACCTCGACGAGCTCGTCGCGCGCGTCGACCCCGCCACGGGCGAGACCATCCTGGAGCTGCCCGAGACGCCGCCCGTGGAGGACTTCGAGATCGAGGTCCCCACCGCGACCGACCTGGTCCCGTTCGGGTCCACCGTCTGACCTCCGCGTCCCATGCTCGGGACGCAAAACCCTCCGACATCATGTCGGAGGGCGTTGTTTTTTCACTTCTTGATGACCTTGTCGACCAGTCCGTACTTCATGGCTTCCTGCGCGGTCATGAAGTTGTCGCGGTCCGTGTCTTTCTCCACCTTGGCGAAGGTCTGCCCGGTGAACTCCGCCAGCATGCGGTTGAGGTCATCCTTCATCTTCAGGATGCGCTCGGCGCGGATCTTGATGTCGGAAGCCTGCCCTTCGGCGCCGCCCAGCACCTGGTGGATCATGATTTCGGAGTTCGGCAGGGCGTAGCGCTTGCCCTTGGCGCCGGCGGCGAGCAGGAACGCGCCCATCGAAGCCGCCATGCCGACGCAGATAGTCGAGACGTCTGGCTTGATCAGGTTCATGGTGTCCATGATGGCCATGCCCGCCGTGACCGACCCGCCCGGCGAATTGATGTACAGCTTGATGTCGCGGTCCTTGTCCTGGCTTTCAAGGAAGAGCAGCTGGGCGATGACGATGTTGGCCACCCCGTCGTCGATGGCGTCGCCCAGGAAGATGATGCGGTCGATCAGCAGGCGGGAGTAGATGTCGTAGGCGCGCTCCCCCATCGGCGTCTTCTCGACGACCGTCGGGATGAGGTAGTTCTTTGCCGGCATGGAATGGATGGCGTAGGGATTTTTCATACGCGTCCAGTATATCGCGCGTCCGTGCCGAAGACAAAAGCCGTCATCGTCCATCGACGGCCACGTTCCAGCCTTCCTCCTCCTCGATGATCTTCCCGGCGACGGTGAACCCCGCGGCCTTCTTGTGCCCGCCGCCGCCGTAGGCCTTGGCGAGCTCGGCCACGTCCACCTCCGAGGCGCTGCGGTAGCTGCCTTTCACCTTGCCGCCGGGAAGCTCCTTGAGCACCAGCACCACTTCGGCCTTGAGCAGGTGGTTCAGGAAGTTCGAGAGGCCTTCAAGATGCTCCTCGTCGATCGGGTGCTCCCTCAGGTCCTGCAGCAGGAGCGCCGTCGTGGCCGTGCTCCGCTTCGGGTCCCAGCGCAGGCGTTCGAGCGCCTTGCCCCAGAGCTTGAGCGCGTCGATCGGCTTGTTGCGCATCAGGCGGCGGGTGATGTCCTTCATCGAGACGCCTTTCAGCAGGAGTTCGGAGGCGATCTCGAGGCTCTTCAGCGTCGTGGCGGGGTTCGAGAAGTTCGAAGTGTCGGTCAGGAGGCCGGTCATGAGGCAGGTGGCCATCGATCGACTGACCTCGACGCCGTTCGCGACGAAAAAGCCATGGACGACTTCGGCGGTGGAAGACGCGTCGGTGATGACCAGGTTGGCGTCGCCGAAGAGCGTGTTCGTGACATGGTGGTCGAAGTCGGCGACGAACGGCCTCCGCGGCATGGCAGCCACCAGCTCGGCGATGCCCGCGTAGGCAAGGTCCCCGGCATCGAAGACGCAGACCATGTCGACCGCCTCGTCCGTGAAGACATCGGGGTTCGTCTGCACTTCCTTGATACGGGGAAAATAACCGTAGGCTTCCGGCGGAGCGTCGACACAGAACGCGTAGGCTTCCCGCCCCTGGTCGCGCAGCCAATTGTAGACCGCCATCATCGCCCCGAGCGTGTCCCCGTCCGGCTTCCTATGCGCCGCCAAAATCGGCCTCCGGGCGGCGGAAAGCTTCTCGAAGATCAGCTGCGAAGGCGCTTCATGGATCATAACGGGACAGCCGGATACTGTAAGAGAATAAAAAGGACCCGTCAAGAGTCGACGGGTCACTGCGTGGCGATCAGCTCGATGCGCAGAGGACCTGTGCCGGCGCCGAACCGCCGGTGCGGAAACAGCAGGCGAGGCGTCGGCTCTCCGTGGTAACGCGCGCCGGCGGGGGCGAGCTGCGGAACGAGCTGTCGCAACGCCCCCTGACCCGATTCGCCCAAGAAAGGCCTTTGTCCGCTGCTCCAAAAATGGATGAGCGGCGTCGGGTCGAGGCCCTGCCAGGGCGCCCCGTCCGTGAGCGTGATCCGGCCGCCTCCGGCAAGATACAGGTTCTCGTTCCCGAAGGGCCGAAGGCGCAGGCTGAACGGCCCGACATCCACGCGCGCATCGACGCACGTAGCATCAATCTGACCCACGAAGGCCTCGGCTTCTTTCCGGAATCTGGCGTATCCGCCTTCGTCCAGCGGCACCATTCCCGCCCTGTCGTCAAAGAGGCTGCGGAAGCGCGGCTGTCCGATGCCGGGCACCTTTCCTTTCAATTCGAGGATCCTGCCGACGAAAGCCCTCGTGAAGCCGATCATGGCGTCGAGAACGCGCGGAAGATCGAACTTCTCGCCCGTGGCCGTCGCCGTTTCGGCGTCGACGATTGCTAGGTCAAAGATCATGACGACGCCTCCTCCTCTCCATCCAGGACGACTTCCATGAAGTAGCGCTGGATGCGGAGATGCCCGTACCCGTCGCCGAAGGCCCCGTGCGGGAACCGCACCTCATATGCCAATCTTTCATCTTCATCGCTCTCAAGGGAGCTGTAGTCGATACCGTGAGACTTGAAGCTGGACAAGATCCTTTCAATGAAGTCCGCATGGACGCGATCGATCGGGTCGATGGTGGCGCGACGCGCCATCACGAACATCCTCGGCGTAGGATCGAGCTTTTCTCCATCATCACCCGAATCCGTCTGACAGTTGTCAGCCCAGCCCCGAAGGCAGTCGTTCCCTAGCGGGTAGAGATCGATGCAGAATGGGCCGATGCTGATGTCGCATCCGAACTGCGTCACGTCATATTCCGTCTCGCGGCAGGTCCTGTAGAAGCCGTGGATCTCCTCCCAGCTCGCGTCGTTGAGGACCCGCGCGTCTTCGTCGCACGTGAAGGAGAACTCCTCGGATCCGCTACAGGGGAAACGCATGCGAGCGCGTCCGTGCAGCGTCTTCAGGATCCCCAGCGCGGTGGTGAGGACTTTTTCGAGGTCGAAACGCGGCCCAAAAGCCGTCACCATATGTTCTCCGGCGTCTTGGAGATTTTTCAGCACGCGTCCTCCTTTGGTAAGGTACTGCCCTCAACTTGACCCATCCGACTTGCCCCGTCAAGCGTTTACGGGTATTTTAAGGGGGATAGCGCCCCACCCCATGTATCTCCAGCGCATCGAAATGCAGGGCTTCAAGACGTTCGCCAACCGGACGAGCCTTGAGTTTCTCCCGCCCAAAGATGGGAACCGCGGCACGACGGCTATCGTCGGCCCGAACGGTTCCGGCAAATCCAACATCGCCGACGCCGTCCGCTGGGTGCTGGGAGAGCAGTCCCTCAAGCTCCTGCGCGGCAAGAAGTCCGAAGACGTCATCTTCAGCGGGTCCGAAAAGCGCGCGCGCTCCGGTTTCGCCGAGGCCTCGCTCTACCTCAACAACGAGGACAAGGCCGTCGACATCGAATACTCCGAAGTCGTCATCACCCGCCGCATCTACCGCGACGGCGAATCGGAATACCTGGTCAACAAGAACAAGGTGAAGCTCCAGGAAGTCCTGCTGCTCCTGGCCCGCGCCAACTTCGGCCAGCGCACCTACTCGGTCATCGGCCAAGGCATGATCGACGCCATCCTGGTCGCGTCGCCCAAGGAGCGCAAGGAGTTCTTCGACGAGGCCGCCGGCGTGAAGCAGTACCAGTTGAAGCGCGAATCGGCCGTCCGCAAGCTCGACGCCTCCGAAGAGAACCTCAAGCAGGCCGAACTGGTCCTCGCCGAAATCGAGCCGCGCATGCGCTCGCTCGGCCGCCAGGTGCGCCGCCTGGAGGAGCGCGCCAATCTCGAGAACGAACTGAAGGAACTCTCGGTGCTGTATTTCGGTTCGCAGTGGAAGCGCATCCGGGAAGAGATGGCCGCGATCGACGCCAAGACCCGCGTCGTGGAAGAAGCCCGCAAGCTGAAGGAAAAGGAGATGGAGGCCATCCGCGCCGAGCTTTCAGGCATGGAGACCGAAGAGACGAAGTCGGAAGGGCTCCTGGCGCTCCAGAAGGAATACGAGCAGGAGATGGAGAAGCGCAACGCGCTGCGCGAAAAGGAGATCCAGCTCAAGAACCAGATCCGGATGGAGCAGATGAAGGCGCTCTCCGCTTCCGCGCCCGCCCTGCCGATGCCGCTCGAAAAGATCATCGACGAGCTGGACGCCATTTCCTCCCGCCATGACGATCTCGTGGCGTCGATCTTCCGCGCGGAAGACCTCAAGGAAGCCCGGGCTGCGGCCGAGGACCTCAAGATCCTGGGCAAGCGGATCGACGAGCTGCTTTCGGAGCTCAAGGAGCCGGGCCACAAGGACAAGAAGGAAAAGAAGGAACCGGCCGTCCCGGCCGCGCTGCAGCAGGAACTGGAAGCCGCGCTCTCCGGCACCGCGGCGATGGCCAAGAACCTGACGGAACTCCAGGCCCGCATGCAGCAGTGGGGCGAAGAAGAGGCCAAGAAACGCGGCGCGTTCTTCGACGTCCAGCGTAAGATGCAGGGCGTCCAGTCCGAGCTCTTCGAGCTCGACCGCCACCTCTCCGACCACCGCGTCGAGCGGGCGCGCATCGAGACCCGCCGCGACAGCCTGGAGCGCGAAGCGCAGGAAACGATGGGCGCCGATGCCCAGGCGGCCCTCCATACCGAGCCCAAGGAGGCCGCCGACGCGCAAGCCCTCTCCCCCCGCCTCCACCAGCTGCGCACCCAGGTGGCGGCCATCGGCCAGATCGACCAGGCGGTCGTCGACGAGTACAAGGAGATCAAGGAGCGTTTCGACTTCCTGACCGCCCAAGTCGAGGACCTGCACAAGACGAAGACGTCGCTGGTCGAGATGATCGAGGAGCTCGACGTGCTGATCAAGAAGCAATCGGACGTCTCCTTCCGCCGAATCAACCAGCACTTCGGCCAGTACTTCCAGCAGCTCTTCGGAGGAGGCCAGGCGTCGCTCCAGAAGATCGAGCGCGAGGAGGAGGAAGACGAGGTGGCCGAAGCGGAGACGGCCGCCGCCAAGCAGGCCGCCGGCATCGAGGAGGACCCGGAAAAGGCCGCTGGATCCTCCGCGCCCAAGGAGACCTGGCTGGGCCTCGAGATCTTCGCCAACCCGCCGGGCAAGCGCGTGAAGTCGATCCACATGCTTTCGGGCGGCGAGCGGGCGCTCACCTCGATCGCGCTCATCTGCGCCATCATGACGACCAATCCCTCCCCTTTCGTGGTGCTCGACGAGGTCGACGCCGCGCTCGACGAATCCAACGCCGCGCGCTTCGCCGCCATCATCGATGAGCTCTCCCATAAGACGCAGTTCCTGGTCATCACCCACAACCGCTACACCATGCAGAAGTCGCAGGTGCTCTACGGCGTGACGATGGGCGAAGACTCCACCTCCAGCGTCCTTTCGCTCCAGCTGGAAGACGCCGAGCGGCTGCGCGGAAGGAAAGCGGTCGCGGTATGAAAAGAGACGGCCCAGATGGGGCCGTCTTTCAATTCCCGTAGTCGACCTATGGGGGCGACGGGCGCACGAGCGACTTCAGCAGGGCGATTTCGGCATCCAGCGCGGCGAGCCGTTCCGCTCGTCGTCGGCTGTGCACGGAGAGGAGCAGGTCCAGCCTTGACTGGAGCAGCTCGTGCACGTGCCGACCGATCGTGTCATCGCGCATCCAGGAACGGGTATTCCTTCGCTTGCGCAAAGCGTCCGGCACGGCCGAATTCGCTTCCGGACTGAAGACGGAGCAGCAGCCGCAACACGTGAAGACGGGCGTCAGGAACTGTGGGCATCCGACGACGCCGTCGGGCGAGTTCATGGGGGCGACCATGTAGCCCTGATAGACTTCCTGCCTTGAGCAGGTCCGGCAGACCTTTTCCGTACGGCGCACGAAGATGCGTCCGAGCGCCCGGAAATCTGCGCGCGCGAGCAGATCCTTCATGCGCACACGTTTCCCGTCCACGTGGACATAGGCTTTCAGGGGCCCCTCATCGGCCTTGGCGCTCGGCCGCAGGATGCGCATCCCGCGGAGCGCCATCGCCGTCTCTGTGGACGTAAGCGACAGGGGCGATCCCGTATCCTTCATCGACTTCCATACGGAGTACGCGGCCACGATTGCCAAAAGGACGAAACCGATCGCTATGGACATAGCGCTCCTCCTTGTTTCTCTGTCGAGAGTACGGATATGTACATACCAGTCCGGACCGCGCATGTCAAGATGAAAAAACGGCCTTCGAGGAGGCCGCCGACGGCGCGCGGTTGGCAGTGGTTCAGGATCCGGAGCGGACCTGCGCGCGCGGGAGTGCGGGGTGAACGACGTGGTGGTCGTCGGGTTGCTTGGGGGTGTTCCGCCAAGCGATCGCCCACACGGCGATGGACGGGACCCCGAACACGATCACGAGCCCGGCGATCGGTCGCAAGAGCATGAGCAGCATGAGTTTCCTTTCTTTCCGCGAAGGATGTTCGTCACTTTTCGCCCTGATCGGGCGGGTTCTCGAGTCCCTTACCGAGTAAGTACCCGAGGAACCCGATAGCGCTTACGGTCAGGATGATGAAGGCCAGGATGTCCCAACGCATGCATCTTTCATACACCTTTTTGCCGATTTTGTCAATCCTCAGATCCGAAACAAAAAAGCGGGGGTGACCCCCGCGTCCGCGATGCGGACTATGGCGTGAACGAACGATTGTAGACCAGGGCTGTCGGCGCATCGCGACGGACGAGCGCGTGACGCCCTTCCTGACGGAACGCCGACCCGCACTCGCGGACGACATCCGGAAACCCGCTCACCAGACGTTCCCGCGCCACATATGTGGCACCGGATGGGGCCCACGCTGCCTCGAACGTCATGCCGTCGGCGGGATCCATGACCTGGACCGGGAGCCGGTCCCAGAGATCGATGGGTGTCCCGTTGCGGGTATGCGGCGTACCGTCGCCGCAGTAGTCCGCCCTGACCATCCGCGTACAAGCTTGGTGGTAGTCACGGAGTCGGACTCCGTCGACGTCCTTCCACGGCTTGTATCCCCACGTCGTGCACTTGGCGATCGCTCCGCCCGTACAACTGAGCGTGAGCAGTTGGGTGCTGTCGTGCCACGCGCCGGAAGAGTCCCAGACGCCTTGATGGGAGGCCTGCTGGGCGCCCTTGACGTCCGGGCCGATCCGGCCTATAGTGGCCCCGTTCGCGCTGCAGGACCGCGGGAAGCTCTCACCCCGCGTTTCTACCAACCGTTTAAACGATACGTCATGCTGTCCATCCGCCTCTCCCGCATCGGCAAGAAGAAGATGCCGACCTACCGCTTGATCGTGACCGAGAAGACCCGCGATCCCTGGGGCAAGTACCTGGAGATCCTCGGCACCCTCGATCCGCTGGCCAAGCCGAAGAAGATCGAATTCGATGCCGAGCGCATCAAGTACTGGATGTCCCAGGGCGCCCAGCCGACCCCCACGGTCCGCAACCTCCTGGTCGACATGAAGGTCCTCGAAGGCGACAAGGCCAAGGCGCATCCGACCCACAAGGCCGAGCCCGAAAAGAAATAAGACCAAGGAAACCGCTCTGGCATCCGCCGGGCGGTTTTTCGTCCGTCTTGACGAAACGGCTTTCAAGCGCTAACATGGCGCCTATCCCTGCAAGGAGGCTCACATGCACGAGACAGGCGGCCTGTATCGAGAAGTCCACGCCGGAATCCATGCGTTCGCACCCGTCGATCCCGCGTTGATTCCCGACTGCGGCGCCCGTCGGATCGACCAGTTGCATGGAGAGATTCGGCAACGGGAGCACGACGGTTTCATCTGGAGCTGGACATGCAGCATCCTGACGGCGGCGCTTTGCCTGGTCAGCGTCGCGACATTCCGCGACTCCCCGCTCATTTTCGTGACGATCTTCTTCATCACGCGGCCGATCGGCATCTTGGCCTGGCTGCGCCACGAGCACGTCAGGGATCTGGGCGCGGAAATCTCACGCATCCGGCATAGCGGGGCCAATGCCCGTATCGTGCACGAGAACCGCCTGCGGACGCAGGTCGGTAACCTGAATGCCCGGCTGCGCAGCTACGCTGAACACGCGAGGCGGCCCGTCATCTCCAACGCGCAGCGGCGCGCTCTTGCTGAGGCCGGCGAGCTTGAAGCGAAACGCGACAGGCTGCTCCAGGAGATCTGCGCGTTCCGAAACGGCACGATCTGCAACTGACCCGCATCCGAGCATCGGACGGGTCCTTTTCTTTTCCACAGCCGATTGACGCAAGGGCTTTTTTTTGGTATCCTATGGGCGGAGACTGATGACAGGTCGGCAGTCGCCGTTTACACCGATTACACATACCGTTCCGAACGATATGGCAAGAGAAATGGACCAGGAGTTCGTGGAGTACGTGGTGAAAAGCATCGTCGGCCATCCCGAGGACGTCGAGACCGAGCGCGTCATCGATGAGCGCGGGGTGCTCATCACCCTCAAGGTCAATCCGGCCGACATGGGCTACGTCATCGGCCGCCAGGGCCAGACGGCCCGCTCGATCCGCACCCTGCTCAAGATCGTCGGCGCCAAGAACGACGCCCGCGTCAACCTGAAAATCCACGAGCCGGAAGGATCGACCCACCGCCGCGAGGTCAATACGCCTGCCCCCGCCAACCGCGAGGACATCGACACCTCCGCCGTCGACCTCCAGCTCTAGACCAAAAAAGACCCCCCGACGCGCGTCGAGGGGGTTTTCATTTTACGGCGAGAACCGGACGCTGATGCCGTAGTGGTCCGAGCGGTTCGTCTCGACGGGGCGTCCGGCGAAGTCGGTGATCGTGATCCTGTCGTCGAAGGACCGCTCCGCGCACTCGGGCTTCGGGACTCTCCCGCCCCGCGTCAGCACGTGATCGATCAGGCTTTCGCTCCCGCCGGTCGGCGCGATCAGGCTGTCTTGGCAACGGCTGCAGATCGGCGGATTCGCGTCCCCTGCCGGGTCCTCGAAACCGAGTTTCCGGATCTCATCCCAAACCTCCGGCGCGTCCGTCTGCCCGTCGCCGCCGCGGGCGGGGCCCGTGTTGAGGTCACCGAGCAGGAGCTGCGGGCCGTTCCCGGCCCGGGCCTTGAGTCGACGGGAGACCAGACGGATCTGCGCGATCATTTCCGCGTTCCAGTCGGGAAAGCCGGTATACGTCGGGGCGATGAACCCGACCGCGGCGCTCAGGTGCGTGCAGGCGACCTCCAACGGGAGACCGCCGACATCGACCGTGGCGAAGAGCGCGACCCGGTTGGCTTCGCTCGACGGCAACGGGATCGACTCGGCGTTCCGGAGCGGCAGCCGCGAGGCCAGGATGACCCCGTTGCGCCCTCCGAACAGGCGCGAATCGCCGAAGCCGTTGCAGGACGCCTCGATCTGGTCGGCGGACTTGCCCGCCGATGCGACGACGCAGTTGAAGCAGCGAGGGTGCTTCTCATAGAGAAGGAACCCCTCAAGCTGACACTTCTGCGTAGCGCAGCTCGTGACGTCACGATCCGGCAAGCCGTCGCATTCCATTCGGATGCAGGCAAGACCGTCATCGAGCTCTCCCGGAGAGCAGCGATCGCGCGGATCCTCGTTCTGGCCGCGCGTGTCGGCCGTCACCACCTGCTCGGCCGGGAGCGCCAGCGCGGCAAGGATGGCCGTGCGGTCGGCATCGGTCCAAGCCTCGTTGAGGCATAGGACGCTCCAATGCGCGGCGGCGATGGCCTGCGCATCCGGATCGAGCCGTTCGGCGGCATACGGGACATCGAGTCCCGGTCCGAGCGCCGTATTGAACGTAGCGGCGATGAAGGCCTCTGGCGGCCCCGATACCGGACAGACGGGAATCGTCGCCGCAGGCGGATCTTCGGAACAGGCAAGGAGAGCCGTCAGGCTCGCAAGGAACAAGGTGGCGCGGTTCTTCATCGGAAACTCCTTCTTTCTTTCCAAGGTGCGGGATACCCCCATCCTGCTTGATGCATCGCAGGGCGTCAAAGTCCGGATACCATGCCGGTACTCCAAAAAAGTGTCATCCACTTGACACATTTATAACCCTTTTGTTAGGCCTCCTCCGTCGGCACTTCCGCCGATGCCGGTCTTTGACCACTACCAGGAGAACGTCATGCGTAACGCCGCTCGCGCCAGATGCCAGGTCCGCACCATCTTCGCCTTATCCTTCGCCGCAAGCATCGCCGCCGGAATGCCGGCATGCGATGCCGACGAAAGCCCGCTGCCGCAGGAGTCGTCGACCGAGGAGCTTTGGGCAGCCGGCACGGGCTCCGCCTCTTCCGGCGCTTCCCTCGTCGCGCCCGCACCCTCCGGACGGTCGAACTTGGTCGGTAACGGCTACGATCGGGACAGGGCGCGCTGGTACATCCAACGGTACGCGAAGGAGCCGAATCAGGACTTCGACTACTGCGGCGCATGGGCATGGCACGGCAACCGCCCCGTGAAGGAAGCCGCCGACTGCACAGACTTCGCCTCCCAAGTCCTATGGTACGGCGGCATCCGGACCACGAATGCCGGCTCCGAGGAGTCCGGCTGGTGGTCGAACGGCGGCTGTCGCGCTTCCGGCAGCAGCAAGAGCTGGCGTCAGGTCAATCGCCTGATCGACTACGTGCTGTCCGAAGGACGCATCGGCAGGATCACGACCGATGTCTCCGACCTGCGTGTCGGAGACCTGATCTTCTACCAGCTCCGCCGCAAGGAGGAAGGCGACGTCTGCCCGAAGGAAGTCTCCTTCAACCACACGTCGGTCGTTTCGGGCTTCGATGCCGGCGGCCAACCGCTCGTCTCCTACCACTCGAATGACGCGCTCGACGTGCCCTGGCGCGCCAAGAACGGCTCGCTCGGCAGCCTCGGCAACGCTTGCCGTTATCTCCTCGTCCACATCTACTGAAGATGCGGACTTTTCACCGATGAACTCCCCTGACGGGGAGATTGACATCCTAAGAACCGAATCCGTATCCTGTAAGGACTATGCAGACAGACAAACGCTTCACCTCCAACCCGCTCTTCTGGATCGCCGTCGCCGTGGCGGCGATCGGCATCGCGGCGATCGCGTTCCCGTATGCCTATCGGGCTTATGCGATCCGTCTCGTCTCCCGCGGCGTCTCGACGGAGTACCGGAAAGGTGCCCCTTGCACGCAGGCGTCGAAGGACCCCTGCATCAAGCTCACCGACCCGAAAATCCGCTAGGAACGATCCGCTCCGGAAACCGCTTTTCGCCAAGAAAAGCGGTTTTTTCGATGATGTCCGCCGGCTTGACGCGGGCGATGCGACGAGATAAAGTGACCCCTCGTCTTTAGGATCAGCGCATGGCTTTGTCAGAGCGACAACAGGTCCTGGAACAGCTTCGGAAAGCCGAGCGGCCGCTCATCGCGTTCCGCCGGGATTGGAATCCGGACTCCGCCGCCGCCGCTTCCGGGCTGGCTTCCGTCTTGGAAGGGATGGGCAAGAAATGCGAGATCGTCTGCGACGGCTTCGCGTTGCCGGAGCACCTTGCATTCCTGCCGCAGCTGAAGCGCATCCGGTCGGAAATGGCCAGCCTTCGGACGTTCGTGATCTCCATCGACACCCAGAAGAGCCGCATCGGCGAACTTTCCTACGAAGCGAAGGGCGGCTTCCTGCACATCTACCTGACGCCCAAGAGCGGCGCGCTGGATGCCGGTCACGTAAAGACTGGCGCGACCGACTATCGCCACGACCTGATCATCACCCTCGACACGCCGGACCTGGCGTCGCTCGGAGCCGTGCGGCAAGAGGCGGCGGATTTCTTTTTCCGGACGCCCCTGCTCAACCTTGACCACTCCCCGGCCAACGAGCTGTACGGCCAGGTGAACCTGATCGAACCGACATCCGCATCTTCAAGCGAGATCGTCTACCGACTCGCCAGGGAGCTCGGCCGGCCGATCGATGCCGAACTCGCCACGGCGCTCTTGACCGGCATCGTCGCCAAGACCCGCAGCTTCCGTTCCGGCACGATCACGCCGCAGTCCCTCACCGTCGCTTCCGAGCTGGTGGCGGCCGGGGCCAAGCGCGACACGATCGTCTCCAGCCTCTACCGCACCAAGACGATCCCGACCCTGCGGCTCTGGGGACGCGCCCTGGCTCGCCTGAAGTTCGATCCGTCGCTGAAGCTGGTTTCGACGATGCTCACGCGCCAGGACTTCGCCCTGGCGGGCGCGAACGAGTCGGCTCTCACCGACATCATCGACGAACTGATCCTCTCCGCTCCGGAAGCCGAAACGGTCGTTCTCATCTATGAGCGCGCGGAAGGAGAGACTTGCTGCCTGATCCGCAGCGAGATCCGCCGCGATGCCGATGCCTTGGCGGCCCGTTGGGGAGGCGAGGGCGGACGCACGCAGGCGCGCTGCTTCCTGAAAGGGAAATCGCCGGGCGAAGCCGAGCAGGAAATCCTCACGCACCTACGGTCGGAAATGCAGAAGACGCGAGCCTAGGAAGGCCCGCGTCTTTTCTTTCACCGCACGGTCGAATGCGGACTGTCGATCGTCGTCGGACGCACGAACGGCAGGACGCGGCTCTTCATGAAATCCCCGTTCGAGGCCGAACCGATCGCATACGCGGCCGTCGCCTCGAAACCCTTCGGGATGGCCAGGCTCCAGGTCTGGATGCCATGGTCGGTCTGAAGAAGCGCGGCCTCGCCGATGGAAATCGACGGCGGGTCGTCTTCCGGCGGCCAGGGCGTGTAGAACATGCGGACTCCGGACAACCCTCGGCCCCTCACCAGGAATGCCGACGCCGGATAATACTCATGGATCCCGTACTGGAATTTGGAGGGCGTGACGTTCAGCTCCTCGATCTGGCCGCCTGGGGACCAGTCTTTCGGGTCAGCTTTGACGATCTGGCCCGGTTCGACGCTGACCGTGACCGGCGAGTGATCCTTGCACTCCAGTTTTTCCCCGCAGCGTTCGTACGAAGAGAAGTACGCGCGCCGCGCGGCATCCGAACGCAGCGGAGAGGCGTAGACCCAGTAATCCCCGGCAGGAGCCTGCAAGGCGTAAATTCTTTGGTCCGGGGTGGTCTGCTGGCAGTACTCGCGGTCGTCTTTCAAGCTGACGGCGCACACGCGCTGCGCGGGAACAGCGGCGCCGGAAGGGGGGCCGATCTCGCCGGAAATCGTCCCGAAACTTCCGCTCCCGGCCGGGCAGAAGATCTTGGTGCAGCTCCAACCGCCTCTCCCGCAGGCACAGACGTTGCAGCCGTCATCGGCTCGCCGCTGTTCGCCCGCCAAGTATGTTTTGCCGCCATATTCGCACCGAAGCCTATCGCCCTGAACGGCGGGCGCGCCAAGGAGGCGCCCGGCGGCGGTCCTGAATGGACCGTACGCGAACGCGGCGGCAGCGACGGCGGCGAGCGCGGCGATGAGGAGCACCTTGCGCATGAGGGGCGTGATTCGATCCCTATCGTACCTCACTCCCGAGCGGCACGGGAGACGGCGGCGGCGACTGCCTTCGTCGCCTCCGTATCGAGCGCGTCAGGGATGATACGTTCGGCCGAAGGCTCGTTCACCAGCCCGGAAAGCGCCTCGGCCGCCGCCAACTTCATCTTCTCCGTGATCTTGGAGACGCCGGCATCGAAGACGCCGCGGAAGACTCCCGGGAACGCCAGCAGGTTGTTGATCTGATTGTGGAAATCGGAACGTCCGGTGGCCGTGACCGCGGCCCCGGCGGCATGCGCCTCATCCGGCATGATTTCCGGGGTCGGATTGGCCATGGCGAAGACGATCGGTCCTGCCGACATCGTGGCGACCATCTCGCGAGTGACGATACCGCCTTTCGAAAGGCCGATGAAGACGTCGGCGCCACGAAGCGCGTCCGCAAGCGGACCGGAAAGCCCTCTCGGATTCGACCACTCCAGCAAACCGGCCTTGGAAGCGTCGAGATCGGTACGGTCGGGACCGATCGCTCCTTTCGAATCGCAGAGCGTGATATCCTTGGCGCCGTATGCGCGCAGGAGCTTGGCGACGGCCACTCCAGCCGCCCCGGCGCCTGAGAAGACGATCTTGGCGGAAGCGAAATCGCGCCCCGTGACCTTGCAGGCGTTGATGAGGCCCGCCAGCACCACGATCGCCGTACCGTGCTGGTCGTCGTGGAAGACCGGGATGTCGAGCTCTTCCGTCAACCTCCGTTCGACCTCGAAGCAACGCGGCGCGGAGATGTCTTCCAGGTTGATGCCGCCGAAAACGGGAGCGATGCGCTTGACCGTCGCCACGATCTCCTCGACATCCTTGGTGTCGAGCGCGACCGGAAACGCATCGATGTCCGCGAAGGCCTTGAACAGCATCGCCTTGCCTTCCATGACCGGCAACGAGGCGAGCGGACCGATGTCCCCCAAGCCCAGCACGGCCGTCCCGTCCGTCACGACCGCGACCGACCGGCCCTTGATGGTCAGTTTCTTGGCGAGGGCCGGGTCCTTGGCGATCGCCAGGCACGGCGCCGCTACGCCAGGCGTGTAGACCGTCGAGAGCGTCTCCCTGTCGGAGATCTCCACGACGCCCTTTACCTCCAGTTTCCCCGTGAATTTTTCGTGCAGTTCCAACGATGCGGCGTTGTAGTCTTTCATAGTGGGAAGTTGATGATCGTATCGAATTCTTTCTTGCTGACGGGCTGCACCGACAGCCGCGAACCGCGCTGCAGCAGGACCATGTCTTTCAAAGCCTTCATGCCGCGCAGTTCTTCGAGCGTGATCAGGCGCTTGAATTTCTTAACGAACCGGACGTCGACGCATTCCCATATCGGCTTCGCCTCCGTCGCCTTCGGGTCGAGGTACGGGCTCTTGCGATCGAACTGCGTCGCGTCAGGATGCGCCTCGGCGACGACCTTCATGATGCCGGCGATTCCTGCGGGTTCGACGTTGGAGTGATGGAAGAGGACCAGGTCGCCGACCGCCATCGCCTTCATGAAGTTGCGCGCCTGATAGTTGCGCACGCCGCTCCAGGCGTCCCGTTTCAAGCGCTTCAGGTCGTCGATGGAGAACGACCCCGGTTCGGATTTCATGAGCCAGTAGCGCATAGCTATCGGGGTTCGGCCGGACGGTGCCGCTCGCGCCAGACCTCCACGATCGCGGGCAGGACGGAAATGAAGATGATGGCCAGGACGACGAGCTCGAAATGACGCTTCACGAACGGCACGTTCCCGAAGAAATAGCCAGCGGACAGGCCGAGCGCGGTCCAAAGCGCGCCGCCGATGACGTTGTAAGCCATGAACGTCTTGACCTCCATCTTCCCGACCCCGGCGACGAACGGGGCGATCGTCCGCACGATCGGGATGAAACGGGCGAGCACGACCGTCTTCGCGCCATAGCGTTCGTAGTAGCGCTGCGTCTTGGCGATATGGGAAGGGCGGATCGGCAGGCGCAGCGAAGCGCCGTTCTCCGACACCAGGCGACCGGCACGGCGGCCGATGCGATAGTTCACCGTGTCGCCCAGGACAGCGGCGGCGAGGAGCGATGCGGCCATGACCCAGGGGTCGAGGCGCCCGGCGGCGGCGAACGCTCCGGCGGCGAAGAGCAGCGAATCGCCGGGCAGGAACGGCGTCACGACCAGACCAGTCTCGCAAAAGATGACGAGAAAAAGCGCGGCGTAGACCCACCCGCCATACGTGGCGATGGCCGACCCGAGCGTGGTGTCGAGATGCAGGAAAAGCCGGAGGAAGCCTGACATGTGGACCCATGGTAGCAATCCGTCGCGCTCCTTACCAGGCGTTGACAGCGGTTCATGGAATTGGTACTATCCCGTCGTTCCGCTTCCCGGTATACAATGTGGCCTGCGGGTCCCCGTAGCTCAACTGGATAGAGCGGCGGGCTTCTATCCCGAAGGTTGCAGGTTCGACTCCTGCCGGGGACACCAGCATGGCGGCCATCGTTCAATGGTAGGACAGCGGGTTGTGGTCCCGTTGACATGGGTTCAATTCCCATTGGCCGCCCCAGAAAAACACCTCTCATCGAGAGGTGTTTTTCTACGTCGTTCCTCCGTATATCACCCGATCGGCAGGGCGAACGAGACGGTCGTGCCCTTCCCCTCGCCTTCGCTCTCGAGCTTCACCAGCCCTCGGTGCGCTTCGATGAAGTTCTTGACGATGAACATGCCGAGGCCGGTGCCGTCCGGCGCCTTCAGCTTGGCCGGTCCCGAGCGGTAGAACTTCTCGAAGATCTTCTCGCTCTCCTCCTTCGGGATGCCGATGCCGGAGTCCTTGATGGTGAAGACCTGGTACGCGTTGCCGTTGATCGTCCGCTCGCCGATCGAGACCAGGATCGTGCCCCCGGAGCTGTACGTGACGGCGTTCCCGATCAGGATCTTGAGGACCGCGGCGATCTTGACCTTATCCATCGGAATCTCCCTCGGCTGCTCCTTGGAGCGCTGGAATTTCCATGCGAGTCCGCGCCGCGCGATTTCCTTTTCATATTGCCCATAGGCGTCCTGGACGGCTTCCCACAGGAATCCGGGTTTGGCATCGATGACCAAGCTGCCGGTCTCGATGTCGAGGGCGGCGAACACGCGGTCGAGCGTCTCGATCAGGTAGACGCTCTTGCCGTGGACCGTCTCGATGGCGTCGGCAAACTGCGCGTCGATCTTCTTTTCGGCAAGGGCGTCGGTCAGCAGTTCGCCGTTCCAGCGGATGGAGGAAAGCGGCGTGCGGAACTGGTGGGAAACGACATCGATGAATTCCGAGCGGGCGGCGCCGACCGCTTCCAGCCGCCGGTGCGTTTCCCGCAGCTCATCGACTGTCGCCTGCAGCTGGGCGGCCTGACGGTTCAGGTCCTGGTCCGCGGCACGGATGCTGCGCGCCTGCGTCATCGTCTCCGATTCCAGGTCGTGCAGGCGCTTGGCCTTTTCCTCGAGCAGCAGGTTGCGCGGGGTCAGGCTGAGGAGCGTATTGCTCATAGGCAGGAAGCCGAACCGCTTCTCATGCGCGCGATAAGAGCGCTCGAACAGGCGGCTCGAAGCTTCCGTTCCGACCAACAGCGTCATCCGGCCGCTCCAATGCGCGAACAGCGCGGAAACGACCTCGCCGCATTCCGCAAGCGTGCGCAGCCGCGTGCGCTGATACGGGATGCCTTTCTCGACGCCGACGGCCAAATCCTTCCATGGTGTCTGCGCCAGGCTGGACGCGACGACCGCCTCAGTGACCTTCGACCCGAAAAAGCGACGGCAATCCTGCGCGCAGATCTTCACGAGCGCCGAGGCGACAGCGAGCAGCTGCGGCTCGTCCGCCATGAACAGCATCCGGAATCCGGAAAATTCGCTTACGCCTTCCAAGCGGGCGGCCGCCTGCCGGCGGACGTCTTCAGGGCGCGCTCCACCCCTGCTCCGCTTCGCCAATTCCTGCTCCGCAGCCAGATAGACGCGAGCCAAGCGGGCGTCCGCGTCCTCATGACCGGCTGCGAGGATCTCGTCTGCCGCGATGCGCGTCCTCTCGGCGAAAATGGGATCGCCGGACAACTCGCCGATCAGGTTGAAGACATCGAGGACGGAGGCGGCCATACCTATTTCAGGAGCCGCTTGATCAGGCTGCGTCCGTACGCGACGCCGAAAAGGACCAATGAAGCCCCGCCGAGACGGATGAGGTCCCGCGCGGACGAAAGGTTCGGGAGACCGAGCACCGTCATCGCCGCATCCCCTTCGGAAACGCCGATGCACAAGAGACCGACCGCGATCAGGCTCCAAGCCGCGTTCATCTTCGCGCCCTTGTTCAGGAACACGAGGCTCGAAATCACGAGCGCTGAAGCGAGGCAGATCAGGGCCGTCGCGGCCGGCACCGCGACCCGTGACCAGCCGCCGGAGAGCAAGTCCATCATAGTGGTTCCAGTATATCACTTCTTGCCTTTCCGCTTGTCATGGTAGGCCTTGTAGACCTCCTGGAGATGGGAGTCCGTGATATGGGTATAGATCTGCGTCGTGGTGACGGAGGCATGGCCGAGCAGGGACTGCACGCTTCTCAGGTCGGCTCCGTTCATGAGGAGATCCGTGGCGAAGGAGTGGCGCAGCGTATGGGGAGATATCCGTTTCGTGATGCCGGCGATCTTGGCGTAACGGTCGACCAGACGCTGGACGGTGCGCGGCGTCAGGCCCATTTCGGCGTCGCGCCCTCCCTTGGCGCGATCATGGCTGACGAACAGCATCGGACTCATGTCACGACGGGCGTCGAGATACCTCTTCACCCACGTCTTCGCGTCTTCGGAAAAGAAGACCACGCGATACTTCGACCCCTTCCCCTTCACCGAAAACTCGTTGCGATTGAAGTTGACGTCCGAAAGTTTCAGCCCGCACAGCTCCGACACGCGCAGGCCCGTCGACCAGAGCAGTTCCAACACCGCCCGGTCGCGCAGGCGCATCATGTCCGGCCCCTGAGACTTCATCGGCGCGTCGAGCAGCCGCTCGACCTCCTGCACTTCCAGGAACTCCACATGCCGTTCCGGTTGTTTGCCCAGCTCGATCTTCTCGGGCGCCAGCGTCTCGATATCCCGCCTGGAAAGGTATTTCAGGAAGCTGCGCAAGGCGATCAGGTGGTAGTTCTGCGTGTTCTTCTGGAGCGGATTCCCGCGTTCATCCTCAAGCCGGTTGAGCCAGAGACGGAACTGGCGGATAGCATCGAGCGTGATCGCTTCCGGCTTTCCGATACCCTGCTCGAGCAGCCAATCTGCCACCCGCCCCAAGTAAAAACCGTAGTTCTGGCGCGTCCTTTTCGAACGGTTCTTTTCGATTTCCAAATAATCGCAAAAATCCGTTATAAGCTCATGGATCCGGCTTTTCTTGGTGTTTTCTGGTATTTTTTCGCGTACGGGCATGTATGTCAGAAATCATTGACAAAATAGGGCTTTTGTGGTAACGTACAGACGTTCCGATCCGTTCATTATCACCCATCGGCAGGGCTGCGGAACAGCCCTGCTTCAACGCCACCAAGGAGGTCGCATGATCGATACGGCGAGAACCGTCTGCCTCTGCATCGCCATGCTCGTTTTGAGTGCGGCATGCAGCACGCGGACCGATGCGGGAACGGACCCGCTCACGAAGCGTGGCTGTTCTTCCGCTCAAAGCGAGGTACCTGCGCCGAGTACAGCCCTGTCCGTCGTCCCGCCACCCCCGACGAGCTTGACCTATGCCGAGGTCTGCGCGACCTATGACCCGGTCAATCACCCGGAACAGGTACAGAAGATCCTCGAGTATGCGAGCGGCGTGACAGGTACGCCCGTGGACGTGCTCTTCGCCGTCTGGTGGAAGGAGACCAAACAGCTGGGCGGCGCGGGCAGGGCTTCGGGAGGCTGTCCAGTGATGGCCGAGCTGAAGCTCCGTGACGCCGCCGCGGGCACGCACCACGGCGCGAGCATGCTGCGCATGGGCGAGGCATTCGGCTGGACGAAAGCGTACGGATCACGGCTTGAGCGCATGACATGCTCATGCCCCGGACGCGACCCGGAAGGCGAGCGGAGAGGGTACGGCGGCTGTTGCGGGCCGTTCCAATTCTCTGCCGCGGAAGTCGAGCGTCCGGCGCTGGCCAACGGACTGGACCCAATGAAGCTCTGTAGTGGAGCGATCATCGTCGGTTGGGAACTCAAGCGCTACCATGATGAGGCGTTCACCCCTACCAAAAGAGGGGGACGGACGTCACCCGGGCGCGGACAGATCGTGCAGAAGCGGTTCCGATACAAGAACCGCGAGCACGCGGCCTGGCACGCAGCCATGAGCCGCTACTACGGCGCCGACGAGGAGGGCACCTATGGACGCACCGCCGTCTATGCATGGCGGGAGTTCCACAAGTGGCATAAGAAGGACCTTGAGCAGCCAGGGTTCCTGGCAGCCAAGATCCTTAACCTGGCTTCAACCCGATACAGCCAGGCTTATCTGAAACGACGAACCCTCACCCTCAACTGAGGCGTGCGGCCGGACTGACTCGGACCAGGAGCTCGCCTCGAAAGCGGCTCCTTTTACTATTGTACGACACTTCCGCTTTTGACTGAATGGCGCGCGATTGCTAGCGTGAAAGTGACGTCCACCAGGACGGACAAGGAGGTACGAATGTCCGGAAAAAAGAACGTGTTCGGCCTGGGGAAGGTCATGGTGCTCTGTGCGGCGATGCTTTGCGGCTGTCTCTCAGCCAAGGCCGCCAAACCTGGGCGCCTTGCGACCGAAGCGAGCGGCGCATGTCAGGAGGAAGCGAAGCGGGACTCCATCTCGCTCGATAACCAGTTGGTCGTGAGTTATCACGAGGCCGCGCATGCCGTCATGATGGTGGCGGTCGGGTTCCGAGTCGAGAAAATACGGGTCTTTACCCGGACCTACACCGAGAACGGCAGGGGGGTCTGGGGCTATACCGACTGGGGAACCGAGCAGGCAAAGCCGGCCGGCCCGGATGGGCGGAAGCCTGTCGACCCCGACATCGCGAAGGCTCTCGTCTACTTGGCGGGTAACGCCGCCGAGGACGTGCTCTTCAAAAAAGCGCCGTCACTCACGGATGCCGACGCAGACTACGCGGCGGTCGCCTCACTTGCGTACTGCGAAAAAGCTTCGTGCACGTGTCCTGACGAGAACAAGATCGAGGGGCAATGCCTCATGAACGGACTGATCAAGACGGAGCATGATGCCGTCTACGCGGCAGCGAGACGCTGCGTGAACGCCAACATCAAGGTCGTCATGCATCTCGCCAAGCTCACGATGTTACAGGCCGTGGAGCAGCCCGCCTCCGCTCACGTGCTTGACCGCAAGGCCCTGGACCTCTTTTTCGAAAAGCACCCGCTCAACCTTGCCGCCTGTACTCAGACCGCCACAGTCGCCCCTCCCGCGCCGCTTCCCTGAAAGCGGCGTTTTTCTTCTTGACAATCCGTGTTTTCTCAGGCCTACTCCGACCAGGAGGAAATCATGATCATCGGGACGCGCTCGTCCGAGCAATCCATCATCGCCCTCTGCGAGAACAACGGGGCAATACGTCACGGCCACTTCGTCTACGCGAGCGGTCGCCACGGCGATTCGTACATCGACCTCGAACCGCTGCTCGCGGATGCGGAAATCGCGTCCGCGTTCGGTGCCGAGATCGTCGCGCGCTGGCTCAACATCGCCGACGCGCCACGACCGAAGGCTGTGGCGGGACCGGCCAAGGGCGGCGTGGCATTGGCGGCCTGCGTCGCCCAGGCCTTCAACAGGCTTTCAAGCACCCCGCAGGAGGAGATCGTCGCCATCAGCGTCGATACGCGCGACGATGGCTTTGCCCCTTCCGGGGCGGCAACGAAGCTCACCCGCGGTGAATCAGTCCTGCTGGTGGACTGCGTCGTCACGACGGGTGACAGTCTGGCACAGGCGGCCGCGGCCGTGAGCGCGGCAGGCGGGGTGATTCTCGGCGCCGTCGCCGTGATCACCTGCGGGAACATCCCGCATATCTCCTTCCAAGGCGAACGGCGCGTTCCGCGCCGTGAACCTCGGCAGGTACCGTTGTCATCGCTCGCGACGCTCCCGTTCGTGACACACCCGGCCGATTCCTGCCCCCTCTGCGTGGCGGGCAGACCGATCGATACCGAGTGATGTCTCCACGGCCTCAGAAGCCCGACCACGGGCTTTTTTCCTACCTTGACATTCGGCGATTCCCGTGCTAGATTCCCCTGTTCGTGAAACGTTTCCACCCGCACGAAAGGACCTTAGATGCTGTACATTTTTGCCCTTCTCGTCGCCGCGACGTTCAGTATCCTGCTCGACCGCGCGATCGCGCGTGATGCCGATGCCCTCTGGAGGCTTTTCCTGGCAGCCACGAGCCTGCTTTGCGGGGGATACGGCCTGTATGGCCAGATGACGGATACCTATCTCGTGGCCGAGAGGTCGGACGCCCCGATGTCGGCGTTCATCGCCACCGGCGCCGCTCTGGGCATCAATGCGTGGGCGATCTGGGCCACGTACGTCGGTCGGCGTGAAGACCTTTCGACAAAGGAGATGCCGACCTTCTACCGCTACAGCCCGCTCGCCGCCAGCCTGCTGCTCTGCTTCGGAACCACGGTTTCCGCCGCCCTCTCGACGAGCTTCTGACCTCGATCCGGGCGGTTTTTTATCATCTTAACCTTGTTTCTTGACGGAAAAAGCCGTTTTTGATAGCCTTCCAGCATAACTCCCACCGACCGCGACGCTTGGTTCCAGCCTTGAGCGGGCTCCTACTCGGCGCGACGGCATCGTAAACAGACCTATGCTCGACAAGAAAGCCAAGGAAAAAATCATCGAGAAGTTCAAGACGCACGCTTCGGACACCGGTTCGGCCCAAGTCCAGATCGCCATCCTGACCGCCGAGGTCAAGGACCTGACCGAGCACCTGAAGATGCACAAGAAGGACTTCTCGTCCCGCCGCGGATTGCTGCGCAAGGTGAACGAGCGCCGCAAGCTCCTCCGCTACCTCCAGCGCGAGATGCCCAAGGAGTACGCGAAGCTCACCGAAAAGCTCAAAGTGTAATCGACGCTGCGCGCGGTTCGGCCTTGGCCGTCCGCGCGCTTCCGGTTTTAAAAGATTTTCAAAGACCCCTTTTCATTTGTATGGCCGTGATCAAGCAGAAGAGCCAGCGCGTCGGCGTCTTCATCGACGTTCAGAACATGTACTACTCCGCGAAGAACCTTTATAACTGCCGCGTGAACTTCGGCAACATCGTCGAGACGGCGGTCGCCGACCGCCAGCTGGTCCGCGCGATCGCCTACGTGGTGCGCGCCGGCGTGCCGGAAGAACAGTCGTTCTTCGACGCCTTGACCAAGCTCGGCATCGAGACGAAAGAACGCGAAGTCCAGGTCTTCCTGGGCGGCGCCAAGAAGGCCGACTGGGACGTCGGCATGGTCGTCGATGCCATCCGCCTTTCGCCGAAACTCGACGTCGTCGTGCTGGTCTCGGGCGACGGCGACTTCATCCCGCTCGTGGAATACCTCCAGAACATGGGCGTCCAGACGGAAGTCATGGCGTTCCGCGAGACGTCGTCCTCCAAGCTCGTCGAGGAGGTCGACGATTACGTCGATCTCTCGCGCGACCAGGAACGCTACCTGCTGACGACCCGCCACGCCGGACGCGCCCCCGTCGCCCGCGCCCCGAAGCCGGCCCCGACGGCCGACGAGGTCGACCCGAACATCAGCAAGATGCTCCAGGACGACAACGACAAATGACCGACGTCCCCGCGAGGTGCGGGGAGGCGGCCGCCCGGACTCCGGACGCCCGCCTCCTCCCGTCTCGGGAGTCTCATCACTAAACGCTCCTTCCGGATGAGGGCACGTTCACAGTCCAGGCACCCCGGCCTCCCGGGAGGCGCGGACTGTATGCGGCCTCTTCCGGCGGAGCCCATCTATGATCAAGCAGTATTCGCTTGAATGGGGCGGCAAGACGCTCTCCGTCGAGATCGGCAAGATCGCCAAGCAGGCCAACGGCTCCTGCACCGTCCGCTACGGCGACACCGTCGTGCTCGTGACCGCCACCATGGGCGCCGGGCGGGAAGGCATCGATTTCCTCCCGTTGTCGGTGGAGTGCGAAGAGCGCCTGTACGCGGCCGGAAAGATCAAGTCTTCCCGCTTCATGAAGCGCGAAGGCCGCCCGACCGACGACGCCGTCATCGTCGGACGCACGATCGACCGTTCGATCCGCCCGCTCTTCGACGCCAAGATCCGGAAAGAGATCCAGGTCGTCTTCACGACCCTGGCGTTCGACAAGGAAAACGACTACGACGTGCCGGCGATGATCGGCGCCTCGGTCGCGCTAGGCATTTCGGATATCCCTTGGGGCGGCCCGATCGGCGGCATCCGCGTCGGGCGCGTCGGAGGCGAATGGGTGATCAACCCATCGTACGACGCCCGCGAGAAAGGCGACCTTGAAGTCTTCCTGGCCGGAACGCCCGAACTCACCACCATGGTGGAGGCCGAAGCTTCGGAGGCTTCGGAAGCGGACATGTTCGCCGCGATCGCGTTCGGGGCCAAGCACCTCAACGAGATCCAGACGTTCATCAAGGGCATCATCGCCGACGCCGGCGCGCCCAAACGGTCCATCAACGAGCTCCTCGGCATGGACGAGGAAACCGCCAAGGAAAAAGCCGCGATCGTCGAAAAGGCGCGCGCGTTCCTCTTCCCCAAGATCCGCGAATACCTTTTCTCTTCCCAGAAAGCCACGAAAGGCGAACGACGGGACGCCAAGCTCGCCTTGGCCGCCACGCTCGACGAATACCTGAAGGGCGAGCAGATCGGAAAGGACAAGCGCAAGTGGGCGCTCGATGCCATGGGCAAGTGGGTCGAGGAGGTCGTCTCCCAGATGATCCTCGATGAAGGCGTCCGCTGCGACGGGCGCGCCATCGACGAGATCCGCGATCTGAGCGCCGAGGTCGCCCTGCTTCCCCGCGTCCACGGTTCCGGATTGTTCTCGCGCGGCGAGACGCAGATCCTTTCGACCGTCACGCTCGGCGCGCCGTCCGACGTCCAGCTGATCGACAGCATGGAATTCTCGGAGAAGCGCCGCTACTTCCACCATTACAACTTCCCTCCGTACTCCGTCGGAGAGACGGGCCGCTTCGGCGGCGGCGGGCGCCGCGAGATCGGCCACGGCGGCCTCGCCGAGCGCGCGCTCCTGCCGGTCTTGCCTGCCAAGGAAGAGTTCCCCTACACCATCCGCGTCGTCTCCGAGACGATGGGGTCGAACGGATCGTCCTCGCAAGGCTCGATCTGCGGCTCGACGCTCGCCCTCATGGATGCCGGCGTCCCGATCAAGAAACCGGTCGCAGGCATCGCGATGGGCATCGCCACCGACCCGAACGACATCAACCGCTACAAGATCATCACCGACCTCCAGGACCTGGAGGACGGGGTCGGCGGCATGGACTTCAAGATCGGCGGCACGCGCGACGGCATCACTTCCATCCAGATGGACACCAAGACTTCCGGCCTCACGATGAAGATCGTCGAGGAGACGCTCGTCCGCGCCAAGGCCGCGCGCCTGCAGGTGCTCGACGTGATGGCCGAAGCGATCGCGGCTCCCAGGCCGGAACTGTCCCCGTACGCGCCGAGGATCATCATCATCAAGATCAATCCGGAGCTCATCCGCAACGTCATCGGCCCTGGCGGCAAGGTCATCAACGACATCATCGAGAAGACCGGCGTGCAGATCGAGGTCGAGAACGACGGCACGGTCACGATCACCTCGGCGAACCTCGAAGGTCTCGAGGCCGCGCGCAAGCGCGTCGAGGACCTGACGCGCGAACTCAAGGCCGGCGAGTTCTTCCCGGCCGGAAAAGTCACGCGCATCCTGGACTTCGGAGCCTTCGTCGAAGTGCTCCCCGGCCAGGAGGGCATGGTCCATATCAGTGAACTCGACGTCAAACGCGTCGAGAAGGTCACGGATGTCGTGAAGGTCGGTGACATCATCCCCGTCGTCGTCATCAAGATTGACGAACTGGGCCGCGTCAACCTAAGCTTGAAGCGCGCTAAGGAGAAACTCGCCCAACATGGCGGTTCCGACGCTCCCAAAGCTTAATGGCCTCAAGCTGACGAAGCTCCAAGCGCTCCTCCTCCTGGGAGGGGCGTTTGTTTTGGCGGCCGCGTATTGGTCCGCTTCGCGATATCGACTGGTCAAGGACCCGACCGGATCTGCGCCTTCGACATCGACGGTCGTCGCGCATTTTTTGCCTCAAGATCCCGATTCCGACCCTGAAAAAGGCAGGGCCCGCTTGTTTTCCGCCCTTCCACGCGAAGCGCGCGAGACGTTGGCTTCCGCGAGCCCGAACGAAGCCGTCACGCTTTTCGCCGTACCTTCCGATGATGGCCGCCTCTTGTGGACGCGGCTCGATACGGGCAGGACCGGGAAACGGCACGCGTGGCGGCTTATCAAGAAAACGACCGGGGCGTTCGGAACGGTCGTCGTAAACGGGAAGAAGCGCCCGTTCGAAGCTGTCTTAGAGGATGAGCGCGCGATTTTTCGGGTAGGACAGACGTACCGAGTCATCGACATTCGCCCTGCGGCGCCCGGTACCGGCAGGCGCATGCGTTCAGCGCTCGGACAAGACGGACTCTACCTCGAAAAGCCGGAGGGGGCCGATTGGAGCGCGTCGGCGGACGCGCTCGCATCCGAGTTGCAGCATTTTCCGGCGCTCGCAAGGGTCTGGGCCCTCCCGGGCAGGGTGGAGTTCACCGCTAGCGCTTCCCATACCGACTCCATCCTCCAACCATTTATCCTCTATTATCGACCTTCTGGCACGAAAAAACTGCCCCATGCCGAGTTGGAAGCCTTCGCAAGAGGCATCCTGGCAGACGCCTTTCCTCGTCCGATCGTCACGCGGCTTCCGGACGGCAGCCAAATGAAGGAAACGCGGAGAGAACCGAGGGCGGTCGTGGCCGTTCAGAGAGAAAATCGTTTCGGAAAAATCGAAAAATACGCTTATCCTGGAGAAAAAACGGGTATTTACGCGTTTTATGCGACCGATGGCGAGGCGTGGGTGACGACGGACCTGTCGCTTGTCCAAAACATGCTGACTGGCGTCATCGGCATCGATACGCCCACCGATGCGTGCCAAAAAGGCGGCCGCGGAGGGTTCGCATCGATTCCAAAAGCATATTCACCCGTGATCAGCGAGTTCTCCACCATCACCTTTTCTGTCCAAGACCTGGAAACTGGCTTGTTGACAATCTGTGGATATTACTGATTTCTGTGTTGATAAGTTGTTCATTGCGTCTCGAGAAATCATCCACAGGTTTTTTGAGATGAGGTGCCTAGTTTCAAGAACTTCATAAAACAGGCATGATTCCTTCATCATTTCGCCTGTGGATACGAGATTGACGCGAGCCTATTTTTCCGGTATACTGGTTCCATAAGGACGTTGACAACTTCTTCCGGCATCAGGGACGCGCTCCGAAACTTCGGTTTGGGCATGCGTCCCTCTCCTCCACTTTTCTCCTTGCAATACAAAAAACAAAAGCATCTTGGTTCACTCTCACCATATCGGGCTTCGGCTCGACCGAGAGACCGGACCGTAGAAAGGTAGAGGGGGTCGCTCTTTACGCCTCAAGTTGCGAATCCATCGATCGCTGCGGCGAGCAGATGGCTCAACGAACGGCACTCTGAAAGGTCCAACGGCAACTATTCCTATAGGCATCGCGAGTTCACCCTAGTACGTCGCCTATGACGTCCTGAGGCGAACTCGCGCCATGCGCGCCTTGGACCTTTTTCATTTTCCAAAAGAACGATGGAGACTTGCCATATCCGGGGCCTTCGCTTATACTCTCCATGAGCCTGGTGCCCATTTTTTACGCAAGATATGGACAAAAAAACCCTCAAGACCCTGGAGGAAAAGCTGCTGGCTGAAAAAGCCAAGCTTGAAGGAGAGCTCGAACGCTTCGCGCAACGCAACCCCAACAACAGCGAGGATTTTAACGCGGATTTCCCTCAACTTGGCGAAAAAGAAGACGAGAACGCTTCCGAGGTGGCCGAGTACTCGAAAGACCTGACCCTGGCCGGCACGCTGGAAGCGTCGCTGAAGGACGTGACCAAGGCTCTCGCCCGTGTCACCGAAGGCACCTACGGCACCTGCAAGTACTGCAACAAGCCGATCGACGAAAAGCGCCTCATGGCGCGCCCGACTTCAACCTCCTGCATCGACTGCAAAAAACTGTTCACGGAATAAGTCCATCGAGCCCCCGACACCCATCGGGGGTTTTGATCTGCCATGCGGACATGACATCAAAAAACGGGCTAGCTCTCATTTCCCTGCTTCCGAGCCTGCTGGTGCTGGATCGCGTCCTGAAGGCGGCGGCGGTGGCAGGCGCACGGTTCGGGATTTGGAAGACCAGCCTTGTTTTCGAGCTTTTCAGGAATACGGGCATCGCTTTCAGCTTGCCCATCTCCGGTCCGATCGTATGGCTAAGCAGCGCGGCGATCTTGGCGGGAGTCTGCGCACTGGCCGTCCGGGATGTACGCGCGCGCAGGGTCGACCGTATGGGAGCCTATATCCTCTTCGTCCTGGGCGCGTCGAGCAACCTGTTCGACCGCATCGCCTACGGCTTCACGATCGATTACCTGATCTTCTTCTCCAGGTCGGCGGTCAACGTGGCGGATGGCATGATCGTGGCCGGCGCCATCTGGCTGATCGCCAGATCATCGGACGCGGCAGCATAAGGAGGGTCTTGCGCCACGCAGGGCCTTTTTGATAGGCCGCCGCATATGCCTTCCAATATCCTTTCCGCGGCGATCGTCGGCATCGAAGCTGAGGCGATCGAAATCGAGTCGGACGTATCGAACGGCTTGCCGGCATTCGTGATCGTCGGCCTGCCGGATGCGGCCGTACAGGAAGCGAGAGAGCGGGTGAAAACGGCTCTGAAGAACAGCGGGTTCTCGTTCCCGCGCACGCGGCTGACGGTCAATCTGGCCCCTGCCTACCTGCGGAAAGCCGGGCCGGGTTTCGACTTGCCGATCGCCGTCTCCATCATGATCGGGTCGGGCGACCTGAAGCACGCATCCGCGGCCGACGCGTATTTCATGGGAGAGCTCGCCCTGAACGGAGAGCTCCGTCCGGTCGATGGCGTGTTGTCGGCGGCGCTGCTCGCGAAGCGGTCGGGCGCGGCTCGCATGTTCGTGCCGAAGGAAAACGCGATCGAAGCCGCGCTGGTGCCGGGCCTGGACGTGTTCGGCGTCGATACCCTGCAGGCGCTCGCCGACCACCTGCGCGGACACGGTCCGATCGCGCCCCAACCCCCAACGGTGACCGAGCCCGCTGTCCAGGAAACCGACGCGCACGATCTTTCGGCCATCGCCGGGCTCGAACAGGCCAAGCGGGCGCTGGAAATCGCGGCGGCGGGCGGCCATAATATCCTGTTTTCCGGGAGCCCGGGCGCAGGCAAGACGCTCCTGGCGCGCGCCGTACCGTCCATTCTCCCGCGCATGACCTACGAAGAGGCGCTGGAGGCGACAAGGATACATAGCGTCGCGCGTTTGTTGCCGAGATCCTCCCCTTTGCTCGCCTCAAGACCATGGCGCGCGCCCCATCACACCGCCAGCCCGGCCGCCATCATCGGCGGCGGAGCGAATCCGCATCCTGGCGACGTCACGCTCGCCCACCGCGGCGTGCTGTTCCTCGATGAGTTCCCGGAGTTCCCGCGGCCGGTCCTCGAAGCCTTGCGCCAGCCTCTGGAAGATCGGCGCGTGACGGTCAGCCGTGCGGCCGGCAGCCTGGAGTTCCCGGCTTCGTTCATGCTGGTCGCGGCCCGCAATCCGTGTCCGTGCGGCTATTTCGGCGACCCGGAGCGCGCATGCGTCTGCTCACCGTCGTCGCTCGAACGCTACCGCAAGAAGATTTCCGGTCCGCTGCTTGACCGCATCGATCTCTATGTCGAAGTGCCGAGGACGCCCTACGAAAAGCTGGCGGCCTCTTCCGAAGCGGAAAACTCCGCCTCGGTCCGGTCGCGCGTGGCGGCCGCGCGGGAGATCCAGGCGGATCGCAACCGCGCCTTCGGAGCCATCACGAACGCGGATGTCCGCGGGCGGGATTTGAAGAAGCTCTGTCCGATCCCGGCGGAGGCCGAGGCGCTCCTGCTCAACGCCTCCAAAAGCCTGCGTCTTTCTCCGCGCGCCATCCATCGCTGCCTCAAAGTGGCGCGGACCATCGCGGATCTCGAGCGCCGCGCCGATATCGAGACGCGCGATGTCGCCGAGGCGCTGCAATATCGCCCACGCCAGGAGTGACCGCGCATCGCGGACGAAAAACCCCGCTCTTGAAGCGGGGGTTTCGTTCAGGCCTTTGGGGCGGCGGGCTGTGCCGTCTTTTCGCTGAGAGCCATGTACAGGTAGAGGACCAAGTTGAACGGCGAGAGTACCGCCAGGAGGCCCCACCACTTATTGAGACCGAAGCGCGCGCAGACATCCATGGTCACGACGATCAGGACGACGATGTTCGCGATCGGCAGGAGGAAGAGGACGAGCCACCAGATAGGCCGTTTGGCGAGTTTAAGAAGCAGCACCACGTTCAGGACCGGGACGAACGCATACCATTTCGACTCCTCTCCGAGCCGCTCCGCCATCTTCCACAGCGCGTAGGCCATGACCAGATGGAAGAAGATGAAAACCGTCCAGGGCGGGAATCCCGCGCCGCGATAGAACGTCATGGTGGGTGCGTTTAACGATAGTAGCTGAGGGGGTTGACGCGCTTGCCGCCGACATAGATCTCGAAGTGGAGGTGCGGGCCCGTAGAGCGGCCGGTCGAACCGATCTGGCCGATGACCTGCCCCTTCGTGACATGATCGCCGACGCTGACATACAGCTTGCTGTGGTGCCCATAGCGGGTGATCATGCCGTTGCCATGATCGATCAGGATCATGTTACCATAGCCGCCGCTGTTCCAGCCCGCGGACGTCACGATGCCGTCGTCCACGGCATACGTATGGTTCGAGAGATTGCCGTTGATGTCGAGTCCGGGGTGGCCCGTATGGAAGTATTGGTTGATGAGATGCTGATCGGTAGGCCAGGCCAGGTTCCCTTCCGATGCCTGCTGGTTCGCTACCCCCTCCGGCGGAGGCCGGAAGACGTTCCGGATATCGCCCAGCGCCGGTTTCGGCGACGGATTGACTTGTCTCACGGGCGCGACCGGAGGCTTGCCGTCGGGGATCACGAGATCCTCTCCGACACGGATCTGACTCGCGGAGCGCACGCGGTTAGCGGCAAGGATCTTGTCGACATCCGTACCGTATTTCTTGGCGATGGCCCCGAGGGTTTCGCCCTTCTTGACCGTATGCAGCACTCCGGAGACCGGCAAGATCATAAGACTTTGTCCGACCTTCAGTTTGGTGCGGCCTGTCATGCCGTTGGCCCACAGGACGGTATTCACGCTGATCCCGAACTTCTGGGCGATGCCGCTGACGGTATCCCCGCTCCTGACGATGTAGGTCGTCGGCTTGGAGATCAGGACCTGTTCATCCTCATGCGAATAGGATCCGGCGTCGGTCCCGAGCGTCGTGTGCGGAACGACGACGCCGCTCTGGTCATACGTTTGCGGGAGCTCTCCGACGGCGACCTTCCCTCCGGTCATCGGGACCGAGGTCGCGGAACCCTCCGGTACGGTGTTGAGCTGGGATTCCGCGTTCACGTCTTGACTGTCGGGACTCGTGTAATCCCCCGACGAGACGTTCAGGAGATCGACGAACAACGCCTGTGCGCTTGATTGCCCAAGGTCCGTGCCGTGCGCATAGAGGTTGCTCGTGACGACGAAGGCCGTGATGAGCGCCATCGCCGCATGCACCACGTACCGATGGCCGAAAATCGAGAAGAACGTCCTGCGGACCGGCGGGAGCATGGCGCCAGCGGCCAATTTGGCTTTCAGGATCAACCGGTAAAAGAAAAAAATGAGCTTGCGGAGGAAGATTTTCCAGAAAAAAACGAACGGTATCGCGAGCACTCTCAAGACGACCGCCAAAGTACGGCCTACGACCTTCAGGGCGTCCAGCAAAAAAAGAAGGAGCTTAATGAGGTATTTTTTGACCGGTACGGGCATGGAAATGCCTTTTTTGGCTGATTTCAGCTCTTATCGTCTGATAAAAACCCCTCGCGTACTCCCTATAGGGTAGGCGGGGGCCGCCCATGCGTCAACCCCGAAAAATGCCTTCAGGCAGTCTGGCCGTATTTCTTGATCGGGGCGTAGCTCAGGCGATGGATAGGACACGGACCATGCGCATCAAGCGCCGCTTGGTGCGCCTTCGTCCCATACCCGCGATGGATGGCGAATCCATACCCCGGATGCAGCGCATCGAGCCTCTCCATTTCCGTATCCCGTTCCGTTTTCGCGATGATCGAAGCGGCCGCCACCGATTTCACGTACCGATCCCCACGGACCACGGCTTTTTGGGGCATCGGCAGTCCTGGGATATGGAACGCGTCCACGATCACGAACTGGGGCGCCGGTCTCAACCCCTCTACGGCGCGGCGGATGGCCAATGCGCCTGCACGTCTGATGTTAAGCTCATCGATTTCCCGCGCCGAAGCGATACCGACCGACCAAATCGCTTTTTCCTTGATCATCGCGGCCGCACTGGCGCGCTGGGAAGCGGAAAGCGTCTTCGAGTCCCGTATCGACCCGATGCGCGAATCAAGCGGCAAGATGACGGCAGCCGCGTAGACCGGACCGGCCCAAGACCCGCACCCGGCTTCGTCTACCCCCGCCACCAAGAAGAACCCTTGGGCCAGAAGGACGCGTTCCTCCTTGAAATTTGGCTGGAAGGCCGACATACGGACATATGATGGCACGAAAACCGGTCCGGCGGAATCAGGCGTATTTTGATTGACAAACAGGCCGCTATTTCATACGATAACCCCGTTATTTACCCTTAAGTTTCGGGACAAGGTTATGTCCAATACGCTCGTCTTTGCCCTGGCCGCCGGCCTCGTCGCCGTCGGTTACGGCCTGTTCCTGGCCTCGTGGATCTTGAAGCGTCCGACCGGCGACGAAAAGATGCGTTCGATCGCAGCGGCCATCCAGGAGGGCGCTAAGGCCTACCTCGGCCGCCAGACCCGCACGCTCGCATACGTGGCCATCGTGCTCGCGCTCGTCATCTGGTGGGGTCTCGGCCAGACCGCCGCCATCGGCTTCGCTGTCGGCGCCGTCTTCTCGGCTCTCGCCGGGTACGTCGGAATGATGATTTCCGTGAAGGCGAACGTCCGGACGGCCGAAGCCGCCAAGAGCGGCATGAGCGCTGCGCTCGACATGGCCGTCAAGGGCGGCACCGTCACAGGACTCCTGGTCGTCGGTCTCGCCATTATCGCAGTCGGTGGTTTCTACGCCATCTTCAAGGATGTGCCCGCATTGGTCAGTCTTGGATTCGGCGGTTCGCTGATTTCCGTCTTCGCCCGCTTGGGTGGCGGCATCTTCACGAAAGCCGCTGACGTCGGCGCCGACCTGGTCGGTAAAGTCGAAGCAGGCATCCCCGAAGACGACCCGCGCAACCCGGCCGTCATCGCCGACAACGTCGGTGACAACGTCGGCGATTGCGCCGGCATGGCCGCTGACCTGTTCGAAACCTACGCCGTCACGGCCGTCGCCGCCATGCTGCTCGGCTCGCTGGTCTTCGGCGACGTGCCGAACGCCGTGCTCTACCCGCTGGCCATCGGTGGCGTCTCCATCGTTTCCGGCATCCTGGGCACGTTCTTCATCCGGTTGAGCGCGAACAAGAACATCATGGGTGCCCTCTATAAGGGCCTGATCGCTTCCGGCATCCTTTCGGCCGCCGCTTTCTACCCCCTGACCAAGTGGATGTTCGCCGGTACGGACGTCGACGCCGTGAAGCTGTTCCTCTGCGCGCTCGTCGGCGTAGCGGTCACCGGCCTCATGATCTGGATCACCGAATACTACACGGGCACGCAGTATAAGCCCGTCCAGGACATCGCCAAATCCTCGGAAACCGGCCATGGCACCAACATCATCGCCGGCTTGGCCGTCTCCATGCAGTCCACCGCCCTCCCGATCCTCGTGATCGCCGCCGGCATCCTCTTGGCCTACGGCTGGGCAGGCACCTACGGCGTAGCCGTCGCTTCCATGGCGATGCTCTCCTTCGCCGGCATCATCGTGACGATCGACGCCTTCGGCCCGATCACGGACAACGCGGGCGGCATCGCCGAGATGGCCGGCCTCCCCAAGGAAGTCCGCGATGTCACGGATCCGCTCGACGCCGTCGGCAACACGACCAAGGCCGTCACCAAGGGTTACGCCATCGCTTCGGCCGGACTCGCCGCCGTCGTGCTCTTCGCCTCGTTCATCGAGGACTTCAAGAAGCAGCACGATCTCTTCAGCGTCAGCTTCGACCTCTCCGACGTGAAGGTCCTGGTCGGCCTCTTCATCGGCGGCATGCTCCCCTACCTCTTCGGTTCGATGGGCATGAAGGCGGTCGGTCGCGCGGCCGGTGCCGTCGTCGAGGAAGTCCGCCGCCAGTTCCGCGAGATCAAGGGCATCATGGACGGTTCCGGCAAGCCTGATTACGGCGCGGCCGTCGACATCGTCACCAAATCCGCCCTGCGCGAGATGATCGTCCCGGCGCTCCTGCCGGTCGTGACCCCGGTCCTGGTCGGCCTGATCCTGGGCGCACAGGCGCTCGGCGGACTGCTCGTCGGATCGATCGTGACCGGTCTCTTCGTCGGATTGTCGATGACCACCGGCGGCGCCGCGTGGGACAACGCCAAGAAGTACATCGAGGCGGGCCATCACGGCGGCAAGGGCTCCTTCGCCCACCAGGCGGCCGTGACGGGCGACACCGTCGGCGACCCCTACAAGGACACCGCCGGTCCGGCCATCAACCCGATGATCAAGATCATCAACATCGTCGCGCTCCTGCTCATCCCGTTCCTGATGCGCTGAGCGCCAGAAAACCCCGGCTCCGGCCGGGGTTTTTTGCTATCGCGCGGCTGAACAGGCATTTGACCATTTTCATGATTGACAACCCACGGCGCAGGCGCTATAAATGCGCCATCACCGTTCCGGGAGGAGAGTCCATGATCGTCCATTTGAGCGAGACGTTGCGGCTGCGCACCCTTATCGGCGGCATCGGCATCGACCCGACGCTCGCCGAGACGGCAACTGATACCTTTGAACGTTTCATCGGAAGGCTCGCGAACGGGCCTTTCAAGCTTCGCTCCAAAGACGAAGCGGCCCCGCATTTCGGTGAGATTTCCCGGACCCTTTCGGCGGTGATGCCCCGAGACGTTCCGATCGAGGGGATCCATACGATCAGTCTCGAAGAGCTCATCGGCAAGTCTCCATCTGAGCAGCTGCCGCTGTACGCTCTCTGCAACGCGGGGTCGGTCCACGCCATGCTGCGCGCCACCCCATGCCACGCGGAGGCCATGCGGGGGGTGGTCGGCACGGGCCTGAACAAGGCGCTGAAAGCCGTCCTCAAGACGGGTCAGCTGAAGAAGATCCTTCGCCGTTCCGCATATGGCGGGTTCACGGACCTGCTTGCGCAGTCGATCACGACCTATTTCACGTGCCTGTTCGCGCACGCCGTCCGCAACGACGGGCGGATGGTGGAGCGTTTGCTGCCGCTCGCCAAGATCTTTCGTGCGAACATGCCGATCGGTGCACACGTGCAGGGACCCGGCACGGTCACCCACTGGACCATCTTCACCGCCTGACCCTCGAACGGGTCAGTTTTCTTTTCGCACGAGCAACCAGACTCCTGGCGTCCTGCCTGCGGACGGCAGACGATCGGCCAGGAACCAGCCGTGGCGTTCGACCCAGGCGGTGACGGCGAGGTCGGCGCGTCCGCCATCCATGACCAGATAGTCGTTCGGGATGAAGAAGACCCCCTTGGCACCAGCGAACATCGGTGCCATCCGATCGAGATCTTTTTCCGTGATCGCCAACGTCCCCGCGTGCGCAGCGTAGCGGGCGTCCGCGTCGAGCGCATCGTCGAACGGATACAAGCCCTGCGCGTCCCCCACCCTGGCGGCAAGCGCCGCGTCATCGAGCGCCTCGAACGCATAGCGGTCGGCGTACCAGGCGAAGACGATGCGGTCGCCTGGCTGGCGATGCGAGACGATCCACTCGGCGGAGCGGTCCCAGCCATACGGGCGCCCGGCATACTGGACCGCCAGCCCAGGAAGGGAAAAGAACGCGATCAGGCCGACACCCAGCACGAGCGACCGCCGCGTATCGCCCGCCGCCTTCAAAAAGCCGTGGGCAAGCAGCAGGAAGAAGGGCGGGACGGCTGCCGTCAGGTAGCGCGGCGAAACGTTCGGGAAAAGAAGGAACGGCAGGAATGCCGCGGCGAGCCAGCAGAGCAGGAACGCGCTCGCGGCCGGAATGACGAAATGGGGCCTGCGATCCGAACGGCGCAACAACCCGGCCAGTACAAGGAGGCCGGTGACCGCGAAGGCCAGCCCGAGCTGGATCTTGTTCAATCCGAGCCACACCCAATCCACCAGCGCCAAGGCGGCATGGATGCCATCCTGCCCGGAACGGAATTGCCATTCCTTGTGGATCGAGTGGAGGCGGAACAGCGCGGCCGGCACGAACCATAGGCAAAAGACCGCTCCGATCATCGCGAAGCGCCAGAGCAGCTTCCAAAACGACGGGCGACGCTCCTTCGAGACGATCAGGAAGAGCGCTTGACCTGCGAGCACGAGCGCGCCGGTCACATGCGTCAGCGCGAGCAGCAGCGAGACCCACATCCAGGCTTCCGTCCATCTCGAATCGCCTTCGACTACGCGCCAGAACAGCCAACCCGACAGGCAGCCGAGGAAGAACAACATGGCATACATCCTCGCATCGACACCATAATAGGCCATGACGGGGCTGAAGATGAAAAGGGCGCCCGCAAGCAGAGCTTCGCTTCGGCCGAAGAGGGTGCGCGCGAGTTTCAGGAATATCGCCAGACCGAGCAAGGAGAACATCAGCGCCATCGAGCGGAGCGCGACGGCTGACGCGCCGAATGCCTTGATCCAAGCATGCAGGAAGATCAGGTGCATCGGCGGATGCACGTCCATCGCCATATATCTCAATGCCGGCAGGAGCGGCATCAGGGCGAAGTGACGGGAGAAGGCCTCATCATTCCATAACGAACCCAGGCCGAAGAGGAGCGGCAGCCGCACCAACCAGGCCAGGACGAGCATCCCGAACCATGGAAGCAGCCGTTTGTATCGCTGGTTAAGCATCACGGCCATCATAGCACCGCCTTGACGTCCGCGTCCTTTTCCGACACACTACGCGGGTCAATCCCCATTTCGCCATATGCAATACACCGCCAAAGATCTCGGAAAAAGCCAAAAGGAGCTGCGCGTGACCGTTACACCGGAGGAACTCAAGCCGTTCATGGAACGCGCCGCCGCCGAGATTTCCAACAAGGTGAAGATCGAGGGTTTCCGTCCCGGCAAGGCTTCCTACGAGATCGTCGCCAAGCGCGTCGGCGAGATGAACATCATGGAAGAGGCGCTGCCGAGCGTCGTGCGCAAATACCTGGTCGAAATCATCGAGGGCGAGAAACTCGACACCGTCGGCGAACCGACCATCAATGTCGAGAAGGCGGCTCCGGGCAACGAGGCCGTCTTCACCGCCACCCTGACCCTCCTGCCGGAAGTGAAGGCCCTGGCTGATTACAAAGCGATCAAGGTGGAAGCCAAAGACGTTTCCGTGAAGGACGAGGACGTGGAGCGCGTGGTCGGAGAGCTTCGGAAGATGCAGCGCGTCGAGCGCGAGGTCGAGCGCGAGGTCGGCAAGGGCGACAAGGCCACCGTCGACATGGCCATGGCCATCGATCATGTCGCCGTCGAGGGCGGCGCCACCAAAGGGCACAGCATCTATATCGACGAACCCTACTATGTCCCGGGCCTCAACGAGCAGCTGGTCGGCATGAAGAAGGGCGAACAGAAAGTCTTCACGCTGACGTTCCCGAAAGACCACTTCAACAAGGCGCTCTCCGGCAAGGAGGTGGAGTTCACCGTCGACCTGAAGGGCGTCCATCAGATCGAGAACCCGGAAATCGACGACAACTTCGCCAAACGGCTCGGCCAGGAGTCGGTCGAGAAGCTCACGGCGCTCCTGCGCAAGAACCTGCAGGAGGAGGCGACCATGAAGGAAACGCAGCGCCAGGAGATCGCCGTCCTTGAGGAGCTGGTGAAGAAGTCCGACATCGCCGAGCTGCCCGACATGCTCGTGACGAACGAGATCAAGAAGATGATCCACGAGCTCGAGCATTCGGTCACGGGTCAGGGCGGCGAGTTCGGCGACTACCTGAAGAGCATCAACAAGACGCGCGACCAGCTGATGCTGGACTTCGCCCCGCAGGCCATCCAGCGGGTGAAGTCGATGATCCTGATGCGGGAAATCGCGAAGCGGGAAAATCTCGAACCGAGCGACAAGGAGATGCTCGACGAACAGCTCCGGCTCCTCAATATGTACGCTGATGATCCGGAAACCCAGGCGCGTATCCGATCGGAGGACGGCGAGGAGTACATGCGCGGCATGCTCAAGAACCGCAAGGTCCTGGCGTTCATCCGGGAGGCCTGCGTGAAGAAGTGAAAGGAAGCCCTCCTGCCAGGAGGGCTTTTTCTTTTCGTGCCTTTGCGTTACCGTTCATGCATATGAAGTTCGGTGCCCACGTTTCCGCAGCCGGCGGCGTATGGAACGCTCCGGAGAACGCGGCCAGGATCGGCTGCGAGGTCTTCCAGTTCTTCTCTCGCCCTCCGCAGGGTGGCAACGCGGCGCCTATCACGCCCGAAACGGCGAAACGGTTCCGGCAGGCCTGCGAGGCACACAGGCAGGAGCTTTGGGTCATCCATGCCCCCTACATCATCAACTTCGCCTCCACGGATGCGCGCATTCGGGCGAGCTCGCTGCGGCTCGTCAGGGAGGAGCTTGAGCGAGGTACGGCTCTCGGCGCTCATGCCGTCATGTTTCACCCTGGCTCGGCGCGGGACGTGCCGCTTCCCGCAGGCATCCGGATGGTCGCTGACGGCATCAACGACCTGCTTGCGGACTATAAAGGGACGACGCGGCTTCTCATCGAAATCTCGGCTGGGAGCGGCAACGTCATCGGAGACACCTTCGATGAGGTGAGGGATATCTTGAAGAGGGTGAAGCGCGAGGATGTCGGGGTATGCTTCGATACCGCGCATGCCTTCGCGTCCGGTTACGACCTGCGCGATGCCAAGGCAGTGAAGGCCACTTTCGACGCTTTCGACAAGGAAGTCGGCCTGGAACGCCTGGTGATGTCCCACTGCAATGACTCCAAAGTCGAGCTCGGCGCAAGAAAGGATCGACACGACTGGCTGGGAGAAGGTTTTATCGGTTTGAAAGGCTTTGAGGCGCTATTGGCCGAAAAGCGGTTGAAAAAACTTTTTTGGATTGTAGAAACGCCTGAAGATGGCCAGGCAGCGGACATCGCTAAACTCAAAAAAATACGTGAAGGCCTGTGACCAGATTCTCGATCAAAGTTATCCCCAAAAGCGGACGCTCTGAGCTCAAGTTTGATGGGGAAATATTGAAGGTTTGGCTGAAATCTTCACCGGTGGACGGGAAAGCGAATATTGAATTAGTGCGAACATTAGCAAATAAACTAAAAATTGGGCGTGGGAAGATCGAAATCTTGTCCGGTTTCAGCTCAAAGAACAAGACTGTGGACATCTCGGGGATAACCGGTGAAGAAATCAAAAAAGCCGTCATGTAGACGGCTTTTTTTCTGTTCCCGGGACGGGGTCCAACCCGGCCTGACTCCATGGGTTGCAGCGCAAGACTCTTCTAGCCGTCAGATACCACCCCTTCCAGAAACCATGGATTCCGAACGCCTGGTATCCGTACTCTGAACAGGTCGGGTGAAATTTACAGTACCCGTTCGGGTAGAAGACCTTGAGCGGACCATGATCGAAAGACAGGGTGCGTTGATAGAGCCGGATAAGACTCATGACCAAACGCCTCATACGGTGGCCCCGAGCTTCTTCAGGCAGGAGACGACCTGCGCTTCAAGATCCGCATACTCCGTCTGGACAGATTTTGGTTGGGTCAGCACCATGAAATCGTATCCGACCCTGATTTCAGCCAGATGATGGCGCAGGATTTCAGTGATCCTGCGCTTCACCAGGTTGCGTTTGACCGCCTTTTTATGGACTTTCAAACCGACCACGACGCCAAAACGCGAATGCGGGAGATGGTTCTCCCGCATTTTCATCCCAAGAACCTTGGAGAAGGCGCTTTTCTTGCTCCGTGACAGGACGGAGAAGTCCCTCTCTTTTTTCAATCGGTTGACGCTTGGGAGCAGATGGCTTGACTCAGCGCTTTTTTACCGCCTTGCCCTTACCGAGCTTCTTGACTGCGACGCGCTTGCGACCCTTCAGGCGGCGGCGCTTCAGGACATTGCGGCCGTTCTTTGTGCGGCTGCGCTTCCTGAAACCATGGACCTTGCTGTACTTCCTCTTCTTTGGCTGATACGTGCGCTTCGGCATATTTTGCTTACATTAGCCAAGTAATAGCAAACTTGGTGTGGATAGATCCAAAAGCATCAACAGTTTATCAACAATTTGATTTTTTGTGAAGGGTTTGTGGGGATAGTTGCCCACCTGTGGATGATGTTGTAGGCTGTCATCAGAGTTTTCTAATCTGACCTTCCTGTTGTATGACGACGCACGAGCTGTGGCAGGCCGCCCTCGGTGAGCTCGAACTCTCCCTCTCGAAAGCGAACTACACCACGTGGTTCAGGAATACCTTCATTTCCTCTTTCGAAGACGGCCGCGCAGTCGTTTCCGTTCCGAATACCTTCACGAAGGCGTGGTTGGAAAAAAAATATCACGCCGCCATCCTGAAAGCTCTCCAGAACGTGGTCAAGGAAGGTCTTCGTGAGGTTCATTATAAGGTTGAACTGAAACCCTCGGCACCGCAGGAACTGGTTTCTCCCGCCGATACGGCTAACGTCCAGGCACCCAGCCCGGTTTCCGCACAGCAAGAAGATGTCGTGGAAAGCGCCAAGGATTTCAGCCTGAATCCGCGCTATACCTTCGAGAATTTCATCGTCGGGAAGACGAACGAGCTCGCGCACGCGGCCGCTCTGGCCGTCGCCGAAAAACCCGGGCGATACAATCCCCTTTTCGTTTATGGAGGCGTCGGTCTCGGAAAAACGCACCTTTTGCAGGCTATCGGTCAAAAAATGATCGAGATGAACCCGCGAACGAAGGTCCTTTACGTCACCTGCGAGCGTTTCACGAACGAATTCATCCATTCGGTCAGGAACGGGCGCGCCAAGGAGTTCAAGGATACGTATCGGAACCTCGACCTCTTATTGATCGACGACGTCCAGTTCATGAGCGGGAAAGAGCAGACGCAGGAGGAGTTTTTCCATACGTTCAACGCCCTGCATCAATCGAACAAACAGATCATCCTCTCGTCCGATCGGCCGCCGAAAGCCATCCAGGGCATCGAACAGCGCCTTGTTTCCCGTTTTGAATGGGGCATGATGGTCGATATCTCGACCCCGGAACTCGAAACGCGCGTAGCGATCCTTGAGTCGAAATGCCGGGAAAAACAGTATGAACTGAGCAGGGAGATTCTTTCCTACGTCGCAAGCGCGGTCCACTCCAACGTCCGCGAATTGGAAGGTACCCTCAACAAGATCATCGCCTACCATCAGTTCAAGAACGTCAAGGCGACCATGGAGTCAGTCCGCGAGCTCGTTTCGACGATGAACAGCGGCGGCACGACCAAGAAAAACCTGACCCCGAAGGACCTTCTGGACACGGTGGCCAGCTATTTCGACGTCGCGACCGCGGATCTCCTTGGCAAATGCCGCGAAAAACGCCTTTCGTTCCCGAGGCAGATCATCATGTATCTGATGCGGGAAGAGCTGAACTCGTCCTACCCCTCGATCGGAAAGGTCATCGGCGGACGCGATCACACGACCGCTATCCATGCCTATACGAAAATCGTGAAGGATCTGCAGGATGACGAGAAACTTCGGCACGACCTTAACCTGATCCGACAGCGGCTCTACAATGCCGCTTAAACGGTGGATAAGCTGTGAGACGACCGACGGATAAGGTCTGGAGGACGCGTGCACGGATCGCGCTTTCTCCACACCCTGCCGTTGACCGGTGGATTCCGTCCCCGTACTCTCCACACCCGGCGCACCGCCGATACCCAGCGTATCCACTCCGGTTTCACGCGATGATCATTGGTCAATACGCAAGAATACGCGCCCTTCCCGACGGTTATCCACCCGCTTACTACGGCTACTGTCCATATATATCTTTCCAAACAAGATAAAGAAAAGACATGAAGTTCTCGTGCACGCAGGAAAATCTCAAACGCGGACTTCTCTCGACCGGCTACGTGGCCGGTAAGAACGTGAATCTCCCGATCCTCAACAACGTCCTTTTGAAGATCGAGGGGACGTCCATCCAGCTCATCTCCACGAACCTGGAGGTGGCCGTACGGTGCGTCATCCGCGGAAAGATCGACGAAGGCGGCGAGTTCACTGTCCCCTCGAAACTCTTTCTCGAATACGTCAACCTCTTGCCGGACGACCGTATCGATCTTGAAGCGAACGATACGTACCTGAAGGTCGGGTGCAGGAAGAACTCCACGAAAATCAAGGGCGTAGCCGCCACGGAGTTCCCCTTGATCCCTAGCGTCGAAGGGGAAAAGGTCTTCTATGTCCCCGGGCCGATGCTCAAGCGCGCCCTTGGACAGGTGAACTTCGCCGTTTCGTCGGTGGAATCACGGCCGGAACTGACCGGCGCGCTCTTCAACATCAATCCGGAGTTCTCCAAAGGTTCGCTGATCATCGCTGCGACGGATAGCTATCGCCTTTCGGAAAAGAGGGTGAAGTTGTGCCAGAAAGGCGCGAATCCGTCCTCGAGCCTTTCGCAGGCGATCATCGTGCCGGGTAAGACCCTTCAAGAGCTCTCGCGCATCCTAGCGCTCTTCAGTCCGGCGGAACTGGACGCGGAGCCTGTGGAGCTCACCGTGGGCGAAGGTCAGGTCGCGTTCCGTTTCGGGGAAGTCGAGCTCATCTCCCGCCTTGTCGACGGAAAATACCCTGATTACAGGCCCATCATCCCTGAAAAGTTCACGACCGAAGCGGTATTCCAGAAGTCGGATATGGTCCAAGCCGTCAAGAGCGCTTCGCTCTTCGCCCGGGCAGGCTTGCAGGACGTGAATTTCAAGCTTGGCCAGGAAGACGGATTGGCGGTCTCGTCCAGCGAGGGGCAGATGGGCAAGAACGACAGCGCCGTCGAGGCTCAGGTCACCGGCCCGGCCAACGGCATCACCCTCAACTACAAGTACTTCCTGGACGGCCTGGCTGCCCTGGAGACGCCGAAAGCGCGCCTGAGGGTCATCGATGCCATGAACCCCTGCGTACTCATGGCTGATGGCGAAGATACGGGAGAGCGCCTGACATATATCGTCATGCCGATCAAGCAGTAAAAAAACGGCCCGACACGTGTCGGGCCGTTTTTTTATTGTTTCACGGTGATACGCGGACCGTCGAAGGTCTTGATTTCCCCGTTACTGAGCGTAATTTCGGCTCTCAGTCGGTATGTATCCGGCGCGGGCGGCGCGTCCCAACTGACGGAGACTCCGTCGGTTTTCGGCTCGGAAAGGCTTCCGAGAGGGATGACGAGCGTTCCGGTGGCACCGGATGTCGTCGAAACGGCATCGATTTCGGCCTTGCGGATCCCGATGTGGGTATTCATCGTCGCGTCGATGTAGAGCGGAAAGACGCGCTGACGGTAGGTGATATCCGTGGAAGGGCGCATCCAGCTGAAACTGAGCGGGATACCATCGGAAGTCACGTTGATGCTCACATCCTGGGACCCTGACGTTTCGACGTCGTCGAAGGCCGTGGCTTTCAGGGTGTAGAATCCGCGTCCGTAGGTCGGCGGAACGGATAGCTGCGCTTCCCACGGATACCCCATGGTCGTGCCGACCAATGCACCGTCGATCGTGAACTCGACGCGTTTGACGCCGCGCGGCCCGGTCGTCGATACGCGGGCGGTGAAGGTGCGGCCGGTGATGACCGCTCCATCCGCAGGCGCCACGAATGATACGGAGGGAACATCGGAGCCCGTATGGACGTCATCGGTCTGCGTAGGGGGGTCTTCGGTCGTGATCCATCCGTTACGGGATGCCCAATCGGCGACCCCTGCTTCCCAAGCGGCGAACTGCGGGTCTGCGCCCGCGTCGGTCGGAGCCGGGCCTCGCGGGTCGTCCTTATCGATGTAGTACAGGATCTCGTGGGCTTGGCGGTAGATGCGCTCCTCGACCGCCGTCGGCGGCGTGTTTTCGGTCGCGAGCTTTCCTGAGAACTTGTCGACGCGTACGTGGACCTCTCCGGCCTGTCCGTCCAATACCGGCTTGCCCGTGGAGATGGGCTGCGGCGGCGTGAACGACTCGGCTGGCGTATTCGCAAGGGCTGCCTTCATGAACGCTTGCCAGATCGGCGCCGCGACCTTGCTTCCGTCCGCACCCTTCTTCATCTGCGCGTTGTTGTTGTTGCCTGTCCAGACGCCGGCCGCCAGGCTCGGTGTATACCCCATCGTCCAGGCATCGATGAAGTTGTTGGTCGTCCCGGTCTTGGCTGCGACCGGACGGTCAGGCAAGGTCAAGTAATTGCGGATGCCGAAGACATACGCCCGATTCGCGTTGTCCGAAAGGATGTCGTTGATGTTGCGCGCCGTTTCGACGCCCATGAGCCCGGGCGTCGGCGCGTCCTTCCATTCCTGCAGCGTCTTTCCATTCGCGTCTTTCACGCTGAGGATGTAGGCGGGCGGCCGGTACGTGCCTTCGGTGGCGAAGACGCTATAGGCGGAGACGTGCTCGACAAGCCTGACCTCAGCGCCTCCAAGGACGAGCGAGAGGCCGAAACGGCTCCGATCCCGGAGCGTCGTGTATCCGAGGGATTGGGCGAAATCCAGCGCACGATCGATGCCGGTAAGATACAGCGCTTTCACGGCCGGAATGTTGAGCGACCCGCCCAATGCCTTCTTCAGCGTGAGCGGCCCACGCTCTCCCAAATCATAGTCATGCGGCTGATACGGCGTACCGGAATCGGTCGGGAACGACGTGTTCACGTCGAAGACGACGGTGTTCGGCGTGTAGCCTTTTTCGAATGCGGCGGCATAGACGATCGGCTTGAAGGACGAACCTGGCTGACGCGGCCGCAGCGCGACGTTCACGTTGCCGTCATGGGCGACGTCGAAATAGTCGGCGGACCCGACCATGGCGAGCACCTGCCCGGTCCGGGGGTCCTCGGCGACCAGCGCCGCGTTCGAGCCCCCGTTCTTCTTCACGACATCCATGCCATCCTTGATGGCCTGTTCCGCCGCGGCTTGCTTGTCGGTATCGAGCGTCGTGATGACGTTCAGCCCGCCTTCCTCCACGTCCCTTTCCCCGTACTGTTCCGCCAACAATTCCTTGACGTAGAGCACGAAGTGCGGTGCGGAGATGTTTTCTTGGCGCGGCTTGACGTGGGAAAGGATATCCTCGTTTTTCGCTGTCATCCACTCGGCATCGGTGAGGTTTCCCATGTCGTGCTCGGCATCAAGGATGTGCTTCCAGCGGGAAAGCAGCTCTTCCTTATTGGAGCCGTACGGCGAAAGGCGGGTCGGCGCCGGCACGATGGCGGCCAAAAGCCCTCCCTCGGCCGCATCGAGGTCCTTCGCGCTCTTGCCGTAATACATCTGTGATGCGGACTCCACGCCGTAGGCCGTGGAACCGTACGGCGTTTCGTTGAAGTAGATCTGGAGGATCTGGTCCTTGCTGAGTTTCCGTTCGATTTCGAACGAGAGGATGAGCTCCTTGACCTTGCGCGTCACGCTCCGCTCCGAAGACAGGATCACGTTCTTGACCACCTGTTGCGTGATTGTCGATGTGCCTTGAAGGCGTTTGCCGCGGAACACGCGATCGAAGATCGCGCGCAGGAAGCTCTGCAGCTCCACCCCATGATGCTGGTAGAAGTTGCGATCCTCCGAGGCGATAGCGGCGTTTATGGCGTATTTTGATACGTCCTGCAACTGGACGACCGTCCGCTTTTCCGTCCCGTGAATCTCATAGAGCAGGTGGGTGCCGGTCCTGTCCCATATCTTCGTGGTCGCCTTGATCTTGCGTTCAAGCAGGTGGTTGGGGTCCGGAAGGTTCTTGCCGGCCCATGCGAAAAGGATCGTGATGGCCAGAGTGCCTGTCACGAGACCGATAAGCCCGACGACCCCGAGGAGCTTGAGGATGTTCCAAAAAAGCCGCCAACGGTTCGAGGAACCGCCCGGTTCAAAGGCTCCCATGAACGGGAAGCGATGGAGAATCGACGGGCGATCGGTTTGGGGCCGCTTCGCGAAAATCGGGCGGTTTTTCGGACGATACACCATGTGATTACGTTAGGCTTGGTATCCCGTAAGATACCGCTTATCACCCCTAAAATCAATGACGCAGCGCGGTCATTATCCCGGTCCGGATCATTGACAAAAAACGGTATTTGTGATAGCGTTCTCTGTCGGCTGCTAGTGCGGTCGATTTGGTTTCTTGGCTAAGGTCAGCAAAAAAATATGAAAATGACCAAAAATAAGGCAAAAAAAGCCCCCCATGCCTTTAAAAGCGGTCTTTCCATGGTCCTGGCAATCGTTCTTCTGGGTAACATCACCCAGCCGACGCGCGTTCTGGCAGCCTCTTCAGATGAGGGCGCTCTTACCGCAGGAACGATGTCCGAGACGGCTCCTGTGCCGCCCGAAGCCCCGTCGACTGTCCAAGAAGTGCTCCTCCAAGTCTGTCAGGATCAGGGATTCGACGAGGTTTGCGCGAAGCATCTTCTCGGCATCCTCATGCAGGAATCCCGAGGCGTCGCTACGGCCATCGGCGACCACGGCATGGCGCGCGGATGGTTCCAGATCAATCGCTATTATAACCCGGACGTGTCCGTCCAATGCGCGGAAGACCTCAGCTGTTCCGCCAAGTGGACCCTCGATCATCTGGTGAAAAAAGGGTATCCGCAATCGGTGAAGTGGGCGATCTGGTGCCATAACGGTTGCGGCATCAGCAAGACCTACGTGACCAGCGTGCTTCGGAAAGGAGAGGTCAGGTGGGATGAGCCGCTCCAGGTCGTCACGGCCGATACGCAGCGCGCGCTCGCCCTCAAGTGATGCTTTCAAAAGACCCCCGTGCGGGGGTCTTTTGCATCATGGTATACTGTCAGCACCATGAGATATCCAAAAAGGAAAGACGTCATCCCCGAGCATCAGACCGAGTTCTCGCCGATACTGTTCGACGTGCTGTTCGGCCTCCTCCTTTTCCAAAGCATCGGATGGTTTTTCTCCTTGAAAGACGCGGCACACTTCTGTTTTTTCGCGCTGTCCCTGCTCATCATCGTCCACTGGTGGTTGAAGTATAAATCCGAAGAAGAGGTGTATGGGCTCGATGTCAACAACTCCTCGCTGGACCTGTTGTTCGGCGTCGTCGAGGTCGTCCTGCTTGAGGCGGCACTGCTCTCGGCTACGCAGGCGGATTATGTCACGGCGGCATTCTGTTTCGTCCTCCCGCTGTTGACGGAGACCGTTTGGGCCCTGCTCTGGCGGGTCTTCGGTTCATGGCGACGCAGCAGCAAGGTGAAAGTGCGTTTCATGGAACGGCTTCTGGAGCGGACGATGTTCCTTGATCTCGTGACGGCGGGGTTGGTCGGAGGACTGCTCGCCAGCTCCGTGAGCTTGACGGCAGCCCAGTTCGTGGCCGTGTTCGCAGGCATCTATGGCCTGTACGTCATCATGAGCTTCGCCTTCGAGATCGTCGATCTTAAGGTCTTTTGACCCTTTGACAGAGGCGCCCTCCGTGACATATAGTTTCACCGCTCTGGGGTCCGGCGCCGTAGCCAAGTGGTAAGGCAAGGGTCTGCAAAACCCTCATCAACGGTTCAAATCCGTTCGGCGCCTCCATGCGAAAACACCGCTCATCGCGGTGTTTTCGTTTTGTTGACGCCCCGGGCTTTCTCGGCTAACGTCAGGTGCCGGGGCACGCCCGGAACGGCTCTTTGCAAAGGCAGGTGTACATTGAATAATCTCGCCGATCGTGTCGACAAGGAGAAGCTTCGAAGCTTTTCTCGCGATTATTGGTTCTTGATGAGGCCATACAAGCCGCTCCTGGCGAGCGCCACGTTGTGGGTACTCTTGCTCCAGATCATCGCGCTCGCCGAGCCATATGGCCTGAAGTACGTCGTCGAGCGCGTCCAGACCGAGAGCATCCGGGATATCGGCGCGCTCGCCACGATCCTCGGGATCCTCTTCGGGGTGCTGTCGGTCGGAAGCTTCGTCCAAGTCTATAAGAACTGGCGGATCTTCCTTGCGCTGTTCCCGATCACGCGGGACTTGCCCGGGCGAGCGGCACGCAAGCTCTTCGGGCTCCCGCTCTCGTTCCATGAGCGGGAAAACGGCGGCGAGCTGCTAGGGAAGGTCATCAAAGGCATCCATCGCACGGAGGAAGTGACAGCCTCGTTGTTCTTCGACATCGGGTCGCTGCTCATCCAGACGATCGTGACGGCAGCCGTCATCAGCCGGTACTCGATGCGATCGCTCCTGGTCTTCATCGTCGTCGTTTCGGTCTTCTCGCTCATCACCTATCGTTTCAAGCGGAAGATGATGCCGATCCGGAGCCGGCGCCATGACGAGGATAGTCAGGCGGACAAGCTGTTCGGCGAAGCGATCGACAACATCGCGACCGTCCAGGCTTTCGCCCAAGAGGAGTATGAGCGTACGCGCATCTCCGATATCCGCGACGGCATCTATGCGCGCGCCTTAGACGAGTTCTCGCGGTACCTGCGGTTCGACTTCGTCAAGAACCAGCTGGTTTCCTTGGGGCGCGTCTCCGTCATCGGCCTATGCGCCTGGTCGGCGCTCGGGGAAAAGGCGGGCATGGGCACGTTCGTGTTCGTGGTCGCGCTCACCGAAAAGGTCTTCCTAGGCTGCTATCGGATGGGGAACATCTTCGACCGGGTCCAGGAGGCCACGGAGTCCGTGCATCGCTTGGTGCAGGTCCTGGAGACGGAAGAACGGCTGGTCGACCCACCGAACCCTGTCGACGCTTCTGCGCTCGACGGCCGGGTATCGTTCCGGGACGTGACGTACGTCTACGGCGGCAAGCTTCGATGCGATGCGGAGAGAGCCACGCGTCCCGCGCTTGCGGACATCGGCTTGGAAATACGCGACGGCGAGTTCGTCGGCATCGTCGGGCCTTCCGGAAGCGGCAAATCCACGATGGTGGGATTGCTGCATCGCATCGACGATCCCATCGAGGGCTCCGTCCGTATCGGCGGAATCGACCTGAGGCTCATGTCGCGCCGCGACTTCCGGACCCTGATCGGCCTCGTGCCGCAGGAGGTCCAGTTGTTCGGAGGCACGATCGCCGAGAATATCGCCTATGGCCGCCACGGCGCCTCGCCTGAGGAAATCGAGCGCGCCGCCAAGGCCGCGAACGCGCACGGATTCATCATGAGGTTGGGAGGCTATGGCCAAATCGTCGGAAACCGCGGCATGCGGCTTTCCGGCGGCCAAAGGCAGCGCATCGGCATCGCCCGAGCGATCCTGCTCGACCCGCGCATCTTCGTCTTTGACGAAGCGACGTCGCACGTCGACTCGCTTTCCGAAGCCAAGATCATGGAGGCGATCCAGGCCATCCGCGGCAAGCGGACCACGATCATGATCGCCCACCGGCTTTCGACCGTGCAGTCCGCGGACCGCATCGTCGTGATGGAGGGCGGGCGCATCGTGCAGGCGGGTCCGCATGACGCGCTGATGGCCGACGAGGGGCTCTACCGGCGGATGGTCGAACAGCAGCGCGCCGACGACGAGGCTTCCTGATGGCCCGGACCGACTGGACCGGGCCTCTTTTTTTTGACAGGATGGACGCATGAAAAACCGCTTCGTCATCATCGACGGCAATGCCATCCTGCACCGCGCCTGGCACGCCATGCCGCCGCTCGCCACCAAGGATGGCCGCCTCGTTTCGGCCGCCTATGGCTTCACGGTCATGCTCCTCAAGGTCTTCAAGGACCTCAAGCCGACCCACCTCGCCGTGACCTTCGACCTGCCCGGCGGCACCTTCCGCCACGAGGCGCTCGAAGCCTATAAAGCGCATCGTGTGAAGCAGCCGGATGAGCTGTATGCCCAGATCCCGATGGTGAAGGAGATCCTCGAAGGGTTCCACGTCCCGGTCTTCGAGATGCCGGGCTTCGAGGCGGATGACGTGATCGGGACGCTTTCAAGGAAGGCGCCGAAGGACGCCGAAGTCATCATCGTGACCGGCGACCGCGATACGCTCCAGCTCGTCGACGAGCGCACCAGCGTCTACACCCAGCGAAAGGGCATGTCGGACATCGTCGTGTACGACCCGGCCGCCGTGCGCGAACGCTACGGTCTCGACCCCGAGCAGATGATCGACTACAAAGCGATGTGCGGCGACCCCTCGGATAACCTGAAGGGCCTCAAGGGTATCGGAGAAAAAGGCGCGACGGAACTGCTCAAGAGATATGGCACGATCGAGAAGATCTACGAAGCCGTCAAGAAGTCGCCCAACGATTTCAAGCCTCGCACGCTCGCGGCGCTCCAGGCGGGCGAAAAGGACGTGCCGCTTTCCAAGATGATGGTCACGATCGTGCGCGACCTACCGCTCGATTTCTCGTTCCCGAAGACGGAAGTCCGGACGCCGGATCTCGAGAGACTCGGAAAGTCCTTTCAGGACCTCGAGTTCCGCACCTTGTTGCCGAAAGTCGAGAAGGAACTCGGTCTGAAGAGGTCGGGTGGCAAGAAGTCGGCGGAACCGAAAAGAGAAGCGCCTGCCAAGAAGGGCAAGCTGCTGAGCGCGGTGAAGGCCGAAACGCTTGAAACGGAAGCGTTCGTGCGCGCGTTCGCCGGCGCGGAGCGTCTCAGCTTCCGCTTCCGTTACGCGGGCGAAGATCGCATCGCTCCGAAGTGGTCGGCGCTGGCCATGTACGACGGCGCCCGTTCCGCCGTATGGCGCTCTGAGGACGGCGTCCTGCCCGAGCCGATCCGCGATCTCCTCGCCGGCAAGGCCGTGAAGGTAGGGCATGACGTGAAGGAAGACTTGGTCGCCTTGATTTCGGATGATGCAGGTCTTGGGGGTACGCTCGAGGACGTCATGTTGATGTCGTACCTGCTGAATCCCGGCAGCCGCGCCCACGGACTCCCCGACCTGATTTTCGAATCGACCGGCCGCGCTCCCGAAGCTCAAGGATCGCTTTTCGGGACGGACGACATCGCGACGCTGGCCGAGGAGGCGGAACGCATCTGGGCGCTGGCGGATTCCCTCGGAAAAAGGCTCTCGGAAGAAAATCTCACGTCCGTCTATGAGACGATCGAGCGACCGTTGTTGCCGGTCCTGGCGCAGATGGAGGCCTTCGGCATCGGCATCGACGCGGGTTTTCTCGGGAGGATGGAGGAGAAGATGCGCATGCGCATCGACGAGGTATCGTCCGCGATCGTCAAGGAAGCGGGCGAGGATTTCAACATCAACTCCCCTGCCCAGCTCCAACGCGTGTTGTTCGAAAAGATCGGGCTCTCGACCAAAGGCATCAGGAAGACTTCCACCGGGCAGCTCTCGACCGGAGCCGATGAGCTTGAAAAGCTGCGCGGGCTTCATCCGATCATCGGCGACATCTTCGAGCACCGGGAATACTCAAAACTTTTGTCGACCTACGTGACGGCGCTTCCGGCCCTGATCAATCCGTGCACGCAGCGCGTCCACACGCACTTCAACCAAGCCGTAGCCGCCACGGGACGGCTTTCGTCGTCGGACCCGAACCTCCAGAACATCCCGGTCCGCACTGAGCTCGGAAGGGAGATCCGCAAGGCTTTCATCGCCGGCAAGGGGCGCATGATCGTCGCCGCCGATTATTCGCAGATCGAGCTGCGGATCGCCGCCTCCGTCTCGGAAGATCCGAAGATGATCGAGGCCTTCCGGCGCGGCGACGACATCCACGTCATCACCGCCGCCGCCGTCTGGGAGATCGAACCTTCCAAAGTGAGCTTCGAGCAGCGCCGCGCCGCCAAAGCCATCAACTTCGGCATTCTCTACGGCATGGGCGCGAACTCGCTGGCACAGTCCGCCGGACTGAGCCGCGAGGAGGCGTCGAGCTTCATCAAGAAGTATCTGGACGTCTACGCAGGGCTTCGCGGCTATATGGAACAGGCCAAAGCCCAGGCGCGGGCCCTCGGTTACGTCGAGACGATCTTCGGTCGAAAGCGCTACTTGCCAGACATCAATTCCGGCGTCCCCTACCTGAAAGCCGAAGCCGAGCGGATGGCCATCAACATGCCGATCCAGGGCGCCAACGCCGACATCATCAAGATCGCCATGGCGACGCTGCACGAGCGCATCGGCAAGGAATACGGTTATGGCGCGGACGCCAAGGTCAAGATGCTCCTCCAAGTACACGATGAGCTCGTGTTCGAGGTCGAGGAAAACCTGGCGCGCGACGCCGCGGCCTGGATCCGCTCGCATATGATGGCCGCAGCCGCGCTGAAGGTACCGCTTGACGTGGAGGTGGAAGTAGGAAAAAATTGGGGCGATCTCGAGACGCTCGATGCCTGACCTCAGACCCTTCGGATGATCCTCTTCCTGTACGGAGGCGATACCTACCGATCCCAGAAGAAACTTGATGACATCAAGGCGAAGTTCTTGCGCGACATCGATCCTTCCGGGCTGAACCTCCAGCAGCTGGATGGCGGGGCAGCCGATCCGGACGAAATCCGAACCGCGTTGCGCGCCTCCCCTTTCCTGGCCGCGAAACGCCTCGTCGTCATCAAGGACCTCATCGTTTCCGCGAAAAAGAAAAAAGGCGAGGCGCTCCCCGAACTCCTCGATGCGGTTCCGGAAGAGACGATCCTGGTCCTGCATGAACGTGAGGGGGCGGAAGAGCTCGAGGGTTCTCCGGCGTATGAGAAGCTGAAGGGCGGAAAGTTTTACCCTGAGTTCAGGCCGATGGGCCCGAACGAGGTCCCCGCTTGGATCTCGCAGGAAGCGAAGTCGCGCGGCGTCACCTTCTCCAAGGAAGCCATGGCGGCCTACGTATCAGGGGCCGGCAACGATGCCTGGAACATCGCGAACGAGCTGGATGCGATGACGGCATATGCCGGTGCCTCCGGAAGGACGGAGATCGGAATCGATGCGGTACGAGCCTGTGCCCGCACGCAGGTCGAAGAAAGCGTCTTCGACTTGCTCGACGCGATCGGCACGAAGCGTGCCGGCGCGGCGGCCGGGCTGCTCGACCGGCTCCTTCTCCAGGGGGAATCGGAAGTCGCCCTGCTCTCCAGGCTGCTCGGGCACGTCCGAGGATTACTGGTCGCTTCGGAGCTCTCGGTTTCCGGGGAGGCGTCGAAAGACCGTCTCGCACGCGAACTGGGAATCCATCCGTTCGCCGCATCCAAGCTCCTTTCCCAGTCGCGTCATCATAAGCTCGGGGACCTGGAGCGCCTCTTCGTCTGGTTGGTCGATGCGGATGAAAAACTCAAGCAAGGAGGGTGGCCAAAACCCCGCATGGCGCTAGACCTGTTCCTCTCCGAGTTGATGAAATGACCGCGACAGCAAAAACCCCGGCCGGAGCCGGGGTTTTTCTTATTTCTTCGCGGTGGCGAGCTTCTGAAGCTTCTTCATCAGGCGCGACTTGTGGCGCGAGACGGTGTTGAGCTTCATGATGCCGCGGCTGTACGCCTTGTCGAGCAGCTTGATCGCAGCCTTGACGGCGTCGGCGGCCTTGGAGGCTTCGGCCTTGTCCATCGCCTTGCGGAAGGCGCGACGGGCGTCGGCGATCTGGAGCTTGGCCAGCTTGTTGCGCTCGGCGTTCTTTTTCGTTTGGCGCAGGGCCTTGAATGCGGCTTGTTTTGTCGGCATACGTTGGGACGCGAGTATCCGGGTTTAGGTTGATGCCATCAGTTATAGAGCACCCAGCGAAAAACGTCAAGCTTTCGGGCGAGCTCGCAATCCGTCAGCGGAGCTGCTTGATTTGGTCGATCTTGCCGGCCAGCTTCTCGTAGGCGGACTGGGTGGAATCCATGGCGCTCTTGGCATTGGTGAGATGGCGGCCCAAAACGCCCAAATTTTCACCGAATTTCATCGTTTCCTGATGGAACCCCGAAAGCATGTCCCAGACCCGCTGGACGTTTTCTTCGATACGGATGCGTTCGTGCCCGAGCCGCAGGATATGCAGGAAGTAGGACATGGTGTTCGGCGAGACCATCATGACCTTGGACTGCTGCGCCAGGTCCGTCAGGGTGTCCGACCCGGAAATGATCTCGTAATAGCAGGCTTCCGACGGGACGTACATGACCGCGAAGCTGGCCGTCCCCTCCCCAGGGAGGATGTATTTCTTGGCGATGTCACCGATGTGCTTGCGGACGGCTTTTTGGAACTCCCGCGCCTCGGATTCGCGGCTTTCCACGTCAGCTGCGCTCAGCATCCTGCGGAAGCTGTCGATCGGGAATTTTGAGTCGATAGGAATCAGGCCGTCCTTCGTCCGGACGATGGCATCCACGACCTGCCCGTCCTTGAACCGATGCTGAAGTTCGAACTGGTCCTTCGGGAAGTTGTTCGCCAGCATGTCGTTCAAGACCTGTTCACCGAAGTTGCCGCGAAGCTTGGAATTCATGAAGACGGACCGCAGGTCCTCGATGTTCTTGCCGATCATCTGCATGGAGCGGAGTTCCTGCCCCAGGGACCCGATATACTTCGCCGCCTCCGTCAGGCGGTGGTCCAGGCGGTCATTCATTTTCTGGATGCTGTCGTTCAGTAGGGTGAAAGATCCAGTATCATCCGGCCGATCAATTTTTTTTGAAAGAGCGAAGTAGACGGTGGCGATGGCGCCAAGAAGGATTGCGGCGACGATAAGGGTTGATGAGGGCATGTGGGAATTGACCGTAGAAAAAAATGTGTCTATACTATAGCGCGTGACAGGTCGTTACGCGAACACGCTTACGCACCCACGCCCACGCCCCTGTAGTTCAACGGATAGAACAACCCCGTCCTAAGGGGTGGATGCGTGTTCGATTCATGCCGGGGGCATGAGCGTGGATGAGTAACGGTGTTTGTCCGTGATTTCCTTGACAAACTATATTGTACGACACCTAAAATGTGTCGTAATCATACACAGCTTATCGACAGCTGTGGGTATATAACATGGGCCGCTAGCTCAGTTGGTAGAGCGCTGCATTCGCATTGCAGAGGTCAGGAGTTCGAATCTCCTGCGGTCCACCAGGACCCAAGATCTCAAAGAAGAGTAATTGAGATATTGGATCTGAACCTCACTATATAATTAGTGGGGTTTTTGTTTCACGTGAAACACTGTATGTGTCCAGATAAAATGATAAGTCACTAGTACTTTTAAATATTGCTCGGAGCCACATGAAATGGTGCTCCACCGGTGCGTATCATTGTGCTGTAGAAAAACAAAAG
>ERZ650311.78-NODE-78-length-59724-cov-16.779869_pt1 | contig 59724 bp, 40 predicted proteins | sample MGYA00376247_ERZ650311 | MGnify/ENA primary metagenome ERZ650311 (study PRJEB26733, sample SAMN07839324) | wastewater metagenome | biome: small river; feature: stream; material: water | place: USA: North Carolina | collected 2016-07-28 ... | reverse complement strand
ACAAGGTTGCGATGGTGTTCGGTCAGATGAACGAGCCCCCCGGCAACCGTCTGCGTGTGGCGCTGACTGGCCTGACCATGGCCGAGCGTTTCCGTGACGAAGGTCGTGACATCCTGTTCTTCGTGGACAACATCTACCGCTACACCCTGGCTGGTACGGAAGTGTCCGCGCTGCTGGGTCGTATGCCTTCCGCGGTGGGTTATCAGCCGACGCTGGCCGAAGAAATGGGCCGTCTGCAGGAGCGTATCACCTCAACCAAAGTGGGCTCGATCACCTCCATCCAGGCTGTGTATGTGCCTGCGGATGACTTGACCGACCCGTCTCCTGCGACCACCTTCCTCCACCTCGACTCGACCGTCGTGTTGTCTCGTGACATCGCCTCCCTGGGTATTTACCCGGCTGTCGATCCGCTCGATTCCACTTCTCGTCAGCTCGATCCGTTGGTTGTGGGTGAAGAGCACTACAACACCGCTCGTGGCGTGCAGCAAACTCTGCAGCGTTACAAGGAACTGCGCGACATCATCGCGATTCTGGGTATGGACGAGTTGGCTCCGGAAGATAAGCTTCTGGTGTCCCGTGCTCGTAAGATCCAGCGTTTCCTGTCGCAGCCGTTCTTCGTGGCGGAAGTGTTTACGGGTTCTCCTGGCAAGTACGTCCCCCTGAAGGAAACGATCAAGGGCTTCAAGATGATCGTTGCCGGCGAATGTGACCATCTGCCCGAGCAGGCCTTCTACATGGTCGGCCCGATTGAAGAGGCCTTCGAAAAAGCGAAGACCCTCTAATCATCGCGACCATCACCCGGCGGGGTTCTTTTGAACCCGCCGGTCTGAGGAGGAAAAAGCTATGGCAATGACTATTCATGTCGATATCGTCAGCGCAGAAGAGCAAATCTTCTCTGGCCTTGCCGAATTCGTGGCTCTACCCGGCGAAGCCGGCGAGCTTGGTATTCTGCCGGGCCACATGCCGCTGATGACCCGGATTAAACCGGGCGCCGTGCGTGTCAAGGTCCAGAACCAGACCGAAGAAGAGTTGGTTTTTGTTGCGGGCGGCTTGTTGGAAGTTCAGCCGAATCTGGTTACTGTGTTGGCAGATACTGCCATACGCGGTCATGATCTGGATGAAGCCAAGGCGCTGGAAGCCAAGCGTCTGGCCGAAGAAGCCTTGCAGAATCAAGGTTCTGCGCTGGAGTATGCCAAGGCGCAATCCGAACTGGCATCTGCACTGGCCCAGATCGCGGCGATCAATAAGCTCAAGAAGCGCGGGCATTGATTTGCGACGACTGGTCAAATTTTGAAAAAGGCAGCCTTTGGCTGCCTTTTTTTTAGGCGCATCTTTGATGCATCCTTTTGAAGTGCAATTTTTGATGAGTAACTGAGATTTCCGGTGTCTGATGGGTAGCGAGATCCCGAGTTCTCGGCGATCGGGTGACAGAAACAACGTCTTGACTCTTCACAACTAGGCGGACGTACAAGTACTTCGAAGTCAGGCATCCACGCTTTCAGATCCAATTCACTCCCATCTCCGCTTCCTGGGTTAATCAGGTCAAGCGATTCTTCCGCTGTCTCTCGACGCCAATCGACACCTCGGTTCTGCGAAAAATGAAGCACTATCTTTGCGGCAGCATCGGATGCTCGACGATGTATCGGGATCCGGTGAAGATGAGCGCTACAAATTCATGATCGACCGTAGTGCGTCGGTAGCGGGGTCGGCCAAAATCGATTTTCAGCGGAGCGCTTCAAGCTTGCGCAGGCGCTTGTCGAGGCGGGCGAGGTCATCGCGAAGGGTGGCGGTCGAGCCTGCCAGTTCTTCCAGCGCAAGGCGTTTGACCAGCAGAGGCTGTTCGTCGGAGAAATATTCGGCAATATTTTCAACGACATTCAGTGCCGTCTGGCGATGCCAGGAGACGACGTTGCGAGCGACACTCGATGCTCGGTGGGCTGCAATATCGCCAATCAGCCGGGAAAGGGCTTCCTCGCCATCCCAGCGCAGTTTGCGCAAGACGAAGCCGAGGGCGTCAGCGAGTTCGGCATTGCCGCTGATGTGGATGTCGGCCATCAAAGCGTCTGTGCCACCGATTGCTTTTGGCAGCGATGCGAGAGGGAGTTCGAGAGAAACGTCGGGCTCGGCAGCGACGGCCTGGGTGAAATAACCGTCATTGTCGATGCCAAGGCCGATTTCGAGTGGGCTCAGGAGGAAAACAGCGGTCCGACCCGCGAATGGCGCCAAGCGTTCGCGACCCCAAGGCGCGTCAGCGAGAAGATGGTTGAGGCCGGCGATAACGGACGAGGCGAACATCTCAACTCCAAAATTAAAAACGGGGGCCGAAGCCCCCGTATTGTAAATCGAGCGGTTGTCTTGTCGAATGTGTCCGCTTGATTCCGAAGCGCGACGAAACACCCCCTACGGCGAATGAAACCAAGCCTCCATTCGCTTTAAACGAGACGTTCGACAACAGTTCCAGTGGAACTAACGGCTCTGTTTCGTGCTGATTTCGACACGCCGGTTAACCGCACTCGCAGGATTGCTGCTGTCTTTGAGTTGCTCCGATCCGATGCCTACAGCGCCCATGAAGGCCGGGGAAATGTCGAAATTGTGGATGAAGTATTGACGGACGGATTCAGCCCGTTGTTGGGAGAGGCGTCGGTTCAAGGGCTTCGAACCTGTGATGTCGGTATGTCCGACGAATACCACGGTATTGCCAGAGGCCTCGTTGCGTTTGAGGATCGGGCCGAAACTTGCGAGTAATTTCTTGGCCGGTTCGCTGAGTCGGGCGGAGCCGGACGCAAAGGATATGCCCGCCGGCAGCGAGAAAACCTTGCGGGGAACGATCTGGCCACAGGTAAAGCCGGCTTTTGCCGCTTCTGCGCAATCCGAGGCGGACGACGACTTGGGAAACAGTCCGTTTTCGATCACCTCGGGAGCAACGTTTTCGTTGATTTCGATGACATTGCCAGCTGTTTCGGCAGCGAAGGCCGTCCCAAAGGTCAGGCAGACGGACGAAATCATGAGTGATTTAAGCATCTTGGTACGCCTTTCAGCCATTAAAATGAGGACGCGAAACGCATATAGAGGACACATCCTCTCACATAAGTATAAACGCGCAGCCGATTTTGACCACATCCTGACGCTGGTTTCTACGGTTGGTCGAGCAGGGGGCCGGTTCGGTGATGCAGCGGACGCGGACGTTTATTGTCGGCTCACTTTCAGCACTTTTCCGATTTCCGCGAACCGCACAGACCCTTCGGTGGGTTGTAGCCGAGCCGGATGGCTTCCGGACCAAAGAATTCCGCGTCCGGATCGCCCTTTTCGGCGAGGCTCCAGTAGAGCTCGTAGCAGGCGATGGCGTTGCCGAGCAGTGCCGAATAGCGCTGCCATTGTTCGCCTCGCTGGGGGTTGATGTTCACGCCGTTGCGGCCCCGGCTGTACATCTCGGCGATACGGGCGGCCGCATCCTTGTCGCCGCGAAGCGCTTTGCGCATGTCTTCCTTGAAAAGTTCGTCGCCGCCGGTCGGCTGGAAGGCGCTGGCCGAGAGCCGTACAAAACGGCTGGACAGGGCACGCAGGGCATCTTCCGCGCCGGAAAGGGCGACGCGGACCTGGGCGTCGTAGCGGCTGTTCGGATAGTTTTGCAGAAATTCCTCGGCCAGCTTCTTCACTTCGCCGGGACCAAGCGCTGCGGTCTGTTTGGCGTAGGCTTCGTCCTCGGCAGTGCGGGTTGCGGTTGCAGAGCGGGTTTTGCCGAGCCGGAATATGCCGGTCTGCCCAGCGGTCATGTGGGGACGCTGGGCGAGCTTGCGGACGATGGCAGCAGGGTGAGTGGTCATCGTCTTTTCGACGCGCAGACGGGTCAGTTCAAAGAGGTCGGCGATAGGCACTTCGTTGTCGACTTCGTTCAGAACCTTCACGAGTTCGCCGGTGTAGAAGCTGTTTTTGGTGGGATCGCTGGGTGAAAGCGAGACCTGTCCGGCGCTGGCCGAAAAAGCCACGATACAGCCGGGCGGGGCGGTCGAATAGTTGAACGATCCGGCCTTGTTGTCGGGTTCGGCGTTGTCCCGGCAGGCATCGATGACGGCCACCCCAAGGCCGGGATAGCGCTGAGGAAAGGCGGCGAGAACCTGGTCCTGCAGGTTGACCGAAAGTTCCTTGGCCTTTGGGTCTTCGGTCGAAACGCCGGAGGGCAGCAGATAGTTGTGCCCTTCGACCTGCATTCCGTGACCGCAGAAATAGATCAGGCCGATGCTTCGGCCGTCGCTCGGCAGTGCGGCCATTCGTTGCCGGAACCGGTTGATGGCGATGGTGAAGCGCGGCAGGTCGAGATCGTTTTCCACTTCCACTTCGAAGCCTTGGCGTCGCAACGCCGTTTCCAGATCCCTGCCGTTCTTGCGCGCGGGCTGGATGTTCCTTCCGTCGGGATAGCTTCCACAGCACACCAGCAGGGCGATTCTGAGGCTGCCGGGCTCGGCGGTCGATGCCGTTGCGTAGTCGGCGCGGGCACTTCGGATGTCTGCGCAGACCAGCGGGAGCGCCGCGCAGGCGCGGGAGAGGCGAAGCAGAAATTGCCGACGCCCCGATAGCGACGGGTGCGGGCTATATTCATTTGAGCGATGACCGGACATGGTGAGTTCAGAAGCGATGCTAAGTCAGAGTGCGGGCAGTGGCTTGAGAAATGACAGGTGCTAGTTATACTTCATCGTGCGTTCAGGTTGGACTGCTTGGCCGAGAGTCGTTCCCGTTACACGCATAAAGTGTCGAGACTGGGTCTCTACTTGCATAAAGGTATCAGGATGCTTGCTCCAAATCCGCTCCGGGCTCCGGTTGTTGCGTTGTCGATGGCTTTTCCACTTCTTCTTGCGGCGACGGATTCGGCGTTGGGGCAACAAGATGCCGGGCAGATCCTGCGCCAGATCGAGGGTACGCCGTCGGCACCGCGCCTTCCGGAGGCTCAGGTGATCGATCAGCGGCCAGCGTTGCGCAAGGAGATCTCCGACGTTCCGGATTTGAAGATCGAGATTACCGATTTTGCCGTCAGCGGTGTGCCCGATGAAGAACGGGCCGCAATTCAGGCCAAACTGACGCCGATGAGGGGGCCGGACAGAAGCTTCCAGGACATCCTCGACGCGGCCGGCGTGGTCCGGAGCCATCTGAACGGACGTGGCTATTTCCTCGCCCAAGCCTATATTCCGGAACAGAAACTGCAAGGCGGCGTCGTGGAGATCGCCGTTCTACTGGGGCGTTTGGGCAAGGTCGAACTCAACTACGACGCGGCGACGCCGGTTCCACGGAGCTTGGTTCAAGCCCACCTCGACCGCCTGCGCACCGGCGAAGTGTTGCGCACCGCCGATCTCGAACGGGTGCTGTTCTTGCTCAACGACATGCACGGCGTGCATGCCACGTCCACCATCCGTCCGGGCGCGGAGCCCGGAACGGCCGATCTGATCGTCGATGTGAAGCCCGATCCCACGGTCGGCGGGCAGCTCCAGCTGGACAACATGGGGTCGCGCTTCACCGGGGTGGGTCGGGTGAATGGGGGCTTGGTTTTCGGTTCGCCTTTCGGAGTGGGCGATTCCCTGTCGCTACGGGGCATTTTCGGTCAGGACAGCGGAATCAACTTCGGCTCGCTGAGTTATGTGCGTCCCCTGGGCAGCGACGGTTGGCGGGTGGGTGCCTCGTATTCCAATCTCAACTACAAACTGCTGACCCGGACCGGCATTCCGCCCGGCACCGGCGAGGCTTCCGACGGACTGGTTTTTGCACTCTATCCGCTTGTCCGGTCACGCAATTTCAACGTATTTGTCCAGGCTGGCTACGACCACAAGGAGTTCATCGACAACCCCGAGGCTGGAGCCGCCGTGCACCGCCGTTCCGACTCGGGCATGTTTACGTTGAGCGGCGACTTGCGCGACCAGCTTCTCGGCGGCGGAATCAACAGTTTTTCGTTGGGCTACACCTACGGTTCGCTGGACAACCCGACCGCCCAGGTCGGTACGCCAAAGGGCCAGTTCCGCCGGATCAATCCTTACTATTCCCGTCTGCAGAGCCTCGGTCAGAGCGGTTTTCTGGCTTTCCTGCGCTACTCGGCGCAACTGACACCGGATCGCCTGGACAGCAGCGAAAAGTTCAGCCTTGGCGGCCCCACCGGCGTGCGGGCGTATCCGGTGGGTGAAGCGCCGTCCGACCAGGCTCATCTGGTGAGTGCCGAACTGCGTTACGCGATCCCCAACCGGGACGGCCGGATTCCCGGCTCGCTGGTTGGCGCCGCCTTCTGGGATTGGGGACGGGCAAAGCTCGACAAGGATCCGTCGGCGGGCAACTCGACGGTTGAGCGTAACACCCGCATCCTCTCCGCGATCGGTCTCGGCCTTAACTGGGCCACGGCGCAGTCCTGGTCTGCGCAGGCCAGCGTCGCCTGGCGGGTGCAGGGCGACCTGGTCAATGACACCGTGGATCGCCGTCCCCGCATTTTTGCCCAGATCACCCGCTATTTCTGAAGCCTTGTCGCTGCCCTCGCCGGGCGGCGCCATGACAGACAAAGGAAGCACCATGGTTACCAAGCCCCGTCAAGCGTCTATGTCGTGCGGGCTCCGCGAGCCCAGTTTCAAGACGACCCTGCGACCGCTGGTGGCCGCATTGATGCTGGCGTTGTGGCGCAGTGCCTTTGCCTTGCCGACCGACCCGTCCGTGGTGGCCGGACAGGCGGTGGTCAATGCTGCGGGGACGACCGGTCTGGTCATCAATCAGAGCAGCGGCAAGGCGGCCATCGACTGGCGGACCTTCAATGTCGGTGCGAACGAGTCGGTGCGCTTCAATCAGCCGTCGGCCGCGGCGATGACGGTCAACCGCGTGACCTCCAACGATCCGTCGCAGATTCTCGGGCAGATCAGCGCGCCGGGTTCGGTCTTCCTCATCAATCCGTCCGGAATCATCTTCGGTCGTAGCGCTGTCGTGGATGTGGGCAATCTGGTGGCCACCACGCTGACCGCCAGCACGGCCGATCTGTTGAACGGGCGCAATGTCTTCAGCGTCGCGCCGGGCGGTTCCGGCAGCGTGCGCAACGAAGGCCTGATCTCCGCTTCGCCGGGTGGCAGCGTGTCGCTGATCGGTCCGCGGGTGGTCAATACCGGCACCATCGCCACGCCCGGTGGAACAACCGGCCTCGTCGCCGGCGAGCGGGTCAGCGTGGATTTCGAAGGCGACGGGCTGGTCCGCTATCAGGTGGACGCCGGCGCGGCTCAGGCGCTGGTCGAACATAGCGGGCAGATCGTTGCCGACGGCGGACGCGTGGCGATCCAGGCCAGCGCCCGGGATGCCCTGCTCGATACCGTGCTGAACGTCGACGGCGTGGTGCGCGCCCGCGGTGTGAGCGTGCGCAACGGCGAGATTTACCTCGATGGCGGCAGCCGCGGCACGGTGCAGGTCAGCGGTACGCTCGACGCCTCGGGTGGTGCTGCGCAGGCCGCGGGCGGCCAGATCCGCGTGTTGGGCGAAAACGTCGGTCTGTTCGGCGCTGCCCGCCTGGATGCGTCCGGCGCAAGCGGTGGCGGCAGCGTGCTGATCGGCGGCAATTACCAGGGTCAGGGCCCCGAGCACAACGCCAGCCGCACTTTCGTCGGTCGCGACGTGAGCATTGCCGCCGACGCCGTCATCGCTGGAAACGGTGGCAAGGTCATCGTCTGGGCCGACGACTGGACGCGTTTCTATGGTGCCGTCAGCGCTCGCGGTGGCGAGCGGGCCGGCGACGGCGGCTTCGTCGAAGTATCCGGCAAGCACAACCTCGCTTTCGACGGCAACGTGGTGACCAACGCGCCAGTGGGGAAGCAAGGCACCCTGCTGTTGGACCCGGGCGATTTATACGTGGGCGCTGATCCGGGCTCGGTTCCGAGTTCGATTGAGATCATCAGGGGAACCACGAACAACGGCACCACCACATTCGCTACGACGACTGGGGACAACTATTTCGTCACCGGGACGAAATTTAGCGCCAATACCAGCTACGTGCTGCAGGCCTCGGGAACCGTGACATTCAATGCCGACGTCAATTTTGGCAGCCAGGGCAGCAACACGGTACAGGTCAATGGCGGGCTCGCTATCGTCTCGAGCGATTTCACGATCACGACCGGCACGTCGCCCACTAACGGTGGAGCGCTGATCCTTGTGGCGCCCGCCATGACGCTGGGTTCGATCAATACGAATGGTGGGATGCTGACCATCGACAACGCCTCTTCCGCCGGGCAGGCCGCTGGGGCCGTTATCTCCGGCGCGGGAGCGCTCACGAAACAGGGTGCAGGCATACTGACGCTTTCCAAGGCCAACGATTACACCGGTGGCACGCTCGTCAATGCCGGGACTGTCATCGTCACTCAATCTTTGGGTCTCGGACGCAGCAACGGCGCGGTGACGGTTGCCGGGGGCGAGTTGCTTTTCGATAGCGCGGTTTCGCGAAGCGGCGACGTGACGCTTACGGGCGGCAAGCTGAACATCAACGGCAAAGCGGTGTCGTTGGGAACGCTTTCCGGAACGGCCGGCGAGGTGGCGCTGGGTACGGGAACAGCGGGAACACTGACCGTGGCGCAGGGTGCCACTGGCGAGTTCGCTGGGGTGATTAGCGGCGTAGGCAATCTCATCAAGGACGGCACGGCGACGTTGACCTTGTCCAACGCCAATACCTATTCCGGAACGACAACCATCAACGGCGGCACGCTCTCGATAACGAACAACGCAGGGCTTCTCGGCGGCACCGACGTCAATGTGAATAGCGGCGGAACGCTGGACATCAAGGATGCCAACCTGAATGCGTTGAATTTGGGGCTTTCCGGTCAAGGCAATGCCGGCGCCGGTGCGCTGACCGGATCGGGTGTGGCCCGCTACGCTGGCGGTTTGACGCTGGACGCCGATGCCTACATCGGTGGAACAGGCACTTTGAGCTTGGGCGGCGCCCTGCAGGGCGTGCCGTCTCGGCAGCTGACCAAGGTCGGGACCGGAACGCTGGTGCTCGAAAGCAACAGCGGATCTTTTCGCGGCGACACCACGATTGCAAGCGGCACCGTGTCGGTGCGTAACGACGCCGCCCTCGGTACCGGAGCGGTGACGGTCTCTTCTGGCGGGGCGCTTAACATCGACGGGGCGATTCTGTCGGCGACGTCCTTGACCCTTAACGGCAGCGGCACGCCCGCCGGAGACGGCGCGCTGACGGGAAGCGGGGCGGCGGGTTTTACGGGGCCAATCACGCTGGGCAGCGCCACCACGATAGGCGTCGGGAATGCCGCCACGCTGACGCTGAGCGACGGTATCGCTGGCGGCGCGACGGCGGGTCTGACCAAAGCGGGAGTGGGCACCCTGGTACTCAACGGCGCCGGAACCTACAGCGGCGGCACCACGATTCAGTCTGGCGCAGTCACCGCAGGCAACGCCACCGCGCTCGGAACGGGCGCGACGACGGTTGCGACGGGCTCGACGTTGAACATCGACGGTGTAACGCTGACGTCCCCTGCCACACTCAGCCTTGGAGGCAGCTTGATAGGCGTCGGCTCGGCGGCCTATAACGGAGCGGTGTCGATTGCCAGCTCGACGGCCTTGATCGGCACCGGCCCTGCGTCGTCGGACGCCCTGACGCTGAACTCGCCCCTTACCGGGCTCGGCCTGACCAAAGTCGGCGCGGGAACGCTGAGCTTGTCCGGCGCAAACGCCTATACCGGCAGCACTACGATCAATGGAGGCACGCTGGCCCTGAATGCCGGGGCGACGCTGCCGGCTTCGCTTCCGACCACGCTCGCCGGCGGGACGACGCTGCGTCTCAACGGCACGGCCCAGCAAATCGGCGACTTGACCGGCGGAGCGGGCGCCCAGCTCGAACTGGGTGCGACGCTGACCGTGACGGAAAACGGCCTGACCGCCTTCGCGGGCGCGATCAGTGGCCCAGGAAATCTCATCAAGGACGGCAGTGGAACGCTGACGCTGTCGGGCGCCAACAGTTACTCAGGCACGACCAACATCAATGCCGGCACGCTCACGGTGAGCGGCAGCGGCACGCTCGGCGCAGATGCAGCCGCGGTCGCCTCGGGCGCCACGCTCAATCTTGCCGGCGTGACGCTGACGTCCCCTTCCACGCTGAACCTGTCGGGAAGCGGCGTGGGCGGCATTGGCGCGCTGACGGGAACTGGCACAGCGGGTTACAACGGGGCGATCACCTTGGGCGGCGCCACCACGGTGGGCGTCGGCACGCTGGGCGACACGCTGACCCTGGGCGGTGGCATCGCTGGCGCGGGGATGGCCTTGACCAAGGTGGGAGCGGGCACCCTGGTGCTCAACGGCGCTGGAGGCTACAGCGGCGGCACCTCGATCGATGCGGGCGTGGTTCGTGCAGGCAACGCCACTGCGCTCGGCACCGGCGCGGCCGCGGTCGCCTCGGGCGCCACGCTCGATCTTGCCGGCGTGACGCTGACGTCTCCTTCCACGCTGAGTCTGTCGGGAAGCGGCGTGGGCGGAACCGGCGCGCTGACAGGAAGCGGAACGGCAGGCTTTACGGGGCCGATCACGCTGGGCAGCGCCACCACCGTGAATGTGGGCGCAGCGAGCGATGAACTGACGCTGAGCGGGAACATCACCGGCGGCGCGTCGGCGGGTCTGACCAAGATCGGTCTTGGCACCCTGGAACTCTCCGGCAACAGCGCCTACTCGGGTGGCACTGCCATCCAGGAGGGTGTCCTGCGTGCCCTGGGAAACAATTCACTCGGCACCGGAACGGCAGCCATTGCGTCGCCCGGTACGCTCGAACTGGGGATAGTCACGCTTTCGAACCCGATCAGCCTCAATGGTGGAGCGCTAAGGGCGACGGGTAATGCAGTTCTGACCGGCTCCGTCGGGCAAACGGTAAACAGCACGCTCTCGTCGTCCAGTTCTTCGGCCTCCCTGAGCCTGCAAAGCACTTTCCTTGGTGGAGGCCACGCGCTGACTCTCAACGGGCCCGGCCAGATCGGTCTTGTGGGGGGAGCTAGCGGTCTGGCCTCCTTGAGCCAGGCGGTGGGCAATCGCCTCGATCTGGGTTCCGATAAAAGCGTCGTCTCCAGCGGAGCACAAACCTACGGAGGCGTCGTCACCGGCACACGCACGACCTTGCGCAGCACCGGCGGTGCCTCGATCATTGCGAACAATCCGAGCAACGACTTCGTCGGCCTGCTCAGCGTCACCGGCGGCGCCACGACCCTGCGCGACGCCAACGACCTGACGGTCGCCCTGACGACCGGCGCCACCACATTGACGACCGGCGGCAGCCTGAACGTCAGCGGCAGCGCCGCCAGTCTGGATACCACGACCGGCGGCGCGCTCGTCTTCGGCACCGGCGGAACCGCCATCGCCGGCAACGCCAGCCTCGACGCCGGCGGCCCGGTCAGTCAGAGCGGCGCGCTGGACGTCGGCGGCGACGCCACGCTCAGCGCCGGCAGTCAGCCAGTCACCCTCGCGGACAGCACCAACCGCGTCGGCGGCCTGTTCAAGCTCACCACCACCGGCAACGCGAGCATCGCCGGGCATTTTGGCGACACGATTCTGACGGCGAACAGTATCGATATCTCGGGCGACATCAAGCTCACGACGGATATATCTAAAATCACCAGCGCCAGCGCCATAGCCCTTGGCAACCTCAATATCACCGGCAATGGCTCGATCGCCATCGAATCTCAGGCGGATATGACGGGCGTCGTCCTGCCCGGTATCTATGTGCCGAACGTTGCCGTTCAGACTGCTGTCGGCGTGCCGGAGAAATTGCAGATTTACCACGCCAGCATCTCGCAGAAACCGGGCACCCTGATCGCTACCGACCCGGGGGTGACACTGAACCTTAACGCCAGCGGTAAAGGGTCGATCGATTTGACGGCGGGGGCGACAGCGACCAGTACCGTCGCGGGCAGCACCACTACCAGCAGCGGGCTGGACGGCCTGATCGCCGAATATGCGCGGGTTGGCGACGAAGTGCGGACCCTCGGTCATCCGGGCAATCTGACGAACCGGATCCAGGGAAAACTATCCGCCATCACGCAGGCCGACGGTGTGCAGCGTCCCGACACCCCCAAGACGGTCGTGGCGATTGCATCGGATACGATCAACGTCGCCAACAATTCCACCACCACCTCGACCGTGCCGGCCATCAATGCGGACACGGTGATGCTCATCGCCAGGACGGTGACCGGCAACGGCGGCAAGATCCAGACCTACGTGGCGGCAACGGCCCGGAGCGACGGGCGCAATATCACGACCGATCCGGCCGGGGGAGCAAGCAAGGACTACTCGATCCTTCCGTCGTTTTTTGTGATTTCGGAAACGGGACGGGTGTCGGGTTCCGATTCGGTGAGTCCTTATAGTTTCGGCTCACTGGGAGAGCCTATTTCAATCAGCTTCGGCAAGGTCGACCCCTATGTGGACAACAGCCTTCTGCAGACGATTGCGGTCGATCCGTTCCGCAAGGAGGGCGACAGCGGTGTGGTGCCGATCTACCTCAGCACGACCCTCCAGCCGGGTGTCGATCCCACCGGGCCGATCCGGCGCTATCTTGTCTATCCGACCGGAACGCCCAAAAATGCGATTCGTGCAGTGGTCGTGAATGGCGTCAGGATCGACGATTCGTCGGCGTATGATGCTGTGCAGTCGAGCGTGGCGGAGATCCTCAATCAGGTCCGCAAGGAGCAACTGGAAAGCGGTTTCTCCAACGAGAACGTCGCGGCCCAGTTGCGCAAGGGCGTCATTACCGAAACGCGGGTCGGGCAGGCTGCCGTCAATCGCTTCCAGGGTGTGGCGGCGGCGAGGCCTTGCGTCGGGATGGTTGTCGGCGATATGGTCGTGTGCGTTCCGTCGGCCGGGCCTGGGCAGCAATAAAGGGCCGGAATGGGCTCCGATACTTGTCTGAACGTTGCGCGAGATACTAGAGTGAATGAGACACCCGGCGACCGGAGGCGCAGATAGGCGCTCCGGTCGGTTGTTTATTGCGAGGCAAGTGTGACGATCGAGACATGGCTGCAGCCCATTTCCAGTGACAGCCCCTGTGGCCCCGATCTGGAATATGACCCCGATTTCCTGAATCTGGAGGAGGCGTCGCGGGAGACGCCCGACCAGGAGTTCGGCAAGGATGGCGGAGATGCGATCCGGATCCAGGGACTCACCGCCGATTGGCCTGCCGTGCAGTCGCTGGCGGAGGGGCTTCTCGCCCGCAGCAAGGATCTGCGGGTTGCCGTCTATCTCACGCGGGCGCTGCTGCACAACGATGGTTTTCGCGGGATCGTGGCTGGGCTTGGGCTGATCAACGGCCTGCTCGAACAGTTCTGGGACTGCGTGCATCCGGCCCTCGATGCCGACGACGACAACGATCCGACGATGCGCATCAATGCCCTGGTGCCGCTCGGCGCCCTCGAAGCGGTGGTGGGCGACGTGCGGGCGAGCTTCGTGCTCCGTTCGCGCAGTCGTGGCCAACTCACCGTCAGGGAAATCGAGATCGCCCAGGGGCGCCTGCTTCCCGGCTCCGATAGCCCGCGCCTGACCGAGCAGCAATTGGCCGGTCTGCTGGAAGCGGCCGTCGAGGAATCCCCCGAGCTGCCGAGTTTGGCGACGGAAGCGCTGGCAGGCGTGAAGAACATCGCGCGGATCATCGGCGAGCGTGTCGGCGAATCCTTCGTTCCCGATCTGAAGCCGCTCCAGGCGAGCCTTTACAACGTGGTCCAGGCCTTCGGCCACTTGACGCCCGTCGTGGAGGACGGCGGAGAGTCCGCATCGTCCGATCAAGATGGCGTGGCGCCGGCCGCGGGTGGCCGAGGCGCTGCCGCGAGCGGCGAAATACATTCCCGTCAGGACGTTATACAAACGCTTGAACGTTTATGCGATTATCTTTCCCGGAGCGAGCCGACCAATCCGGTTCAGTTGGTGCTGCGTCGGGCGCAGAGAATGATGAACATGTCCTTTCTCGAACTGATGGAGGATATGGCGCCCGACGGCCTGAGCCAGGCCGAGAAGGTTGTCGGTGAAAGGCTGAACAAGGACGAGTAAGAATAGCTGGCGCAGCATTCCGGATTGTCTGTTCCGGGACTTCAAACCCATATCCGTTTTTCGGAGGCCAAAATGGCAGGAAGCAGTCAGAAGTTCATTGCACGCAATCGGGCGCCCCGCGTCCAGATTGAATACGACGTCGAACTCTACGGAGCCGAGAAGAAGGTCCAGCTCCCGTTCGTGATGGGCGTGATGTCGGATTTGTCTGGCAAGCCGGCCGATCCCTTGGCACCGGTCGTCGACCGCAAGTTTCTCGACGTGGATGTGGACAACTTCGACAGCCGCATGAAGGCCATGAAGCCCCGCGTCGCCTTTCAGGTGCCGAACACCCTGACCGGCGAGGGCAACCTCAACGTCGAACTGACCTTCGAGTCGATGGACGACTTTTCTCCGGCTGCCGTCGCGCGCAAGGTCGACGCGCTCAACAAGCTGCTCACTGCCCGTCAGCAGTTGTCCAACCTCATCACCTACATGGACGGCAAGAGCGGTGCGGAGGAGTTGATCGCCAAGGTGCTCAACGATCCGGCGCTGCTCCAGTCGCTGGCCGCGGCACCCAAACCGCAGGACGAAGCGGGCGGTTGAGACGGGGCCGTTTCCTGTTTTTGTCCAAGGAATTTGTTTGTCCCGTCAGGGGCGCATGCATGCACTGGAGGTTTTCCGAATGTCCGATCAACAAATCCAGACCGAAGGACTCGGCAGCGCGGTAGCGGTCGAGGGCGGCGATTTCGCCTCCCTTCTCCAGAAAGAGTTCAAGCCCAAATCCGAGGAAGCCCGCGACGAAGTCAGCCGGGCCGTCCAAACCCTTGCGCAACAGGCGCTTTCCCAAACGCAGCTCATCAATGCCGACGTCGTCAAGTCGATCGAAGCGATCATCGCCGAGCTGGATCACAAGTTGTCCGAGCAGATCAATCTGATCATGCACCACGAGGACTTCCAGCAACTCGAAGGCGCGTGGCGCGGCCTGCACTACCTCGTCAATAACACCGAGACGGACGAGACCCTCAAAGTGCGGGTCATGAACATCTCCAAGGGCGAACTCGGCAAGACCCTGAAGCGTTTCAAGGGCACGGCCTGGGATCAGAGCCCGTTGTTCAAGAAGGTTTACGAAGAAGAATACGGTCAGTTCGGCGGCGAGCCCTTCGGTTGCATCGTCGGCGACTACTATTTCGATCACTCGCCCCAGGATGTCGGGCTGCTTGCCGAAATGGCCAAGATATCCGCCTCGGCTCACACGCCCTTTATTGCCGGCGTGTCGCCGACCGTGATGCAGATGGATACCTGGCAGGAACTTGCCAATCCACGCGACCTCACGAAGATCTTCTCGACGCCGGAATATGCAGCCTGGCGTTCGCTGCGGGAGTCCGACGACGCCCGCTACATCGGCCTCGCGATGCCGCGCTTCCTGTCCCGTCTGCCCTATGGTTCGCGCACCTGTCCGGTCGAGGATTTCGACTTCGAAGAAGACACCGGTGCGGCGGATCACCGCAAATACACCTGGGCCAACGCCGCGTATGCGATGGCGGTCAATATCAACCGTTCGTTCAAGGAGTTCGGCTGGTGCTCGCGCATCCGCGGCGTCGAGTCGGGCGGTGCGGTGGAAGGTCTGCCGGTGCACACCTTCCCGACCGACGACGGCGGCGTGGACATGAAATGCCCCACCGAAATCGCGATCAGCGACCGTCGGGAAGCCGAGTTGGCGAAGAGCGGCTTCATGCCGCTGATCCACCGCAAGAACTCGGATTTCGCGGCTTTCATCGGTGCCCAGTCGCTGCAGAAGCCGGCCGAATACGACGATCCGGACGCCACCGCCAACGCCAATCTGGCCGCGCGGCTGCCCTATCTCTTTGCTTGCTGCCGCTTTGCGCACTATCTAAAATGCATCGTCAGGGACAAGGTCGGTTCCTTCAAGGAACGTGCCGAGATGGAGCGTTGGCTGCAGGACTGGATCATGAATTATGTGGATGGCGATCCGGCCCACTCCTCCGAGCAGACCAAGGCGCGCCGTCCGCTTGCCGCTGCCGAGGTGGTGGTCGAAGAGGTCGAGGGTAACCCCGGTTATTACACTTCGAAATTCTTCCTCCGGCCGCATTACCAGCTCGAAGGGCTTACGGTTTCCCTCCGTCTGGTTTCGAAGTTGCCTTCTCAGAAGGCGGCATGACATTTACCGGTTGGCCTCGGCGGGCATGAGCCGTCGCGGTGTTTGATTGAGCAGTTGGAGCAAGGCATCGCGAGATGGGGCGCCGCAGGCAGCGGTGGTCGTGTCGGGATGGATGGGCTGCCAGAGGGTGCAGGCTGTGCCTGACAATCCTCCGGTTGCAGCAGGGACGTGTGTGGGCTAACTCGTTAGGAGACGAAAATGGCTGTCGATATGTTCATGAAGATCGCTACGATCAAGGGTGAGTCGAGGGATGACAAGCACAAGGACGAGATTGACGTGCTTGCATGGAGTTGGGGTCTGTCGCAGAGCGGGTCCACTCACGTGGGTCATGGCGGCGGTGCCGGCAAGGTGAATGTGCAGGATCTTTCCTTCACCAAGTACATCGATAGTGCGAGCAACGCACTGATCCTGGGTTGCTGCAAAGGCACCCATTACCCCGAAGTGCTCCTCACGGTGCGCAAGGCGGGCGATACGCCGCTCGAATACATCAAGATCACCATGAAGGAAGTGATCGTCGCTTCGGTCCAGACTGGCGGCAGCGGTGGCGAAGACCGCCTGACCGAGAACGTGACGCTCAACTTCGGTGCGTTCAAGTTCGAATATCAGCCGCAAGACGCCAAGGGCGCGCCCGAGGGCGGCCCGAAGATCGTTGGTTGGGACATCACCGCCAACAAACCCGTGGGCTGATCGCCCGGAGGATGCCGCGCTCCCTTTCCGGTGCACCCCGGCGTGCGCAGGAGGGGGAGCGGTTCGTCGGCATTCGCTTGCAGCCTCTGCTACCTGAAAGGTTCGAACCATGGCTTTGCGCGACATGTTTCTCAAGATCGACGGTGCAAAGCAAGGCCCGATCAAGGGTGAGTCGGCCGATGCACGGCATGGCGGCGAGATCGACGTCGTGTCCTGGTCGTGGGGCATGGATAGTCCTTCCGATGCGTTTGGCCATGCAACGGCGAGAACCTCCTTCGACCAACTGAGAATCGTAAAGCGGGTGGACAGCGCAACCACCGCGCTGATGTCCGCCCTGCGCAACAACGAACTTGTGAAGAAGGCCGTTCTGACGGTCCGCAAGGTCGATGGCGAAGAAGCCCTCGATTACTTCATCATCACCATCGAGAAAGCCCGTCTGACCCACCACCGCGTCGTCGGCGGCGAGGACGCGGAATCCTACGTGCTGACTGAAGAACTGTCCCTCAGCTTCCAGAAAGTCTCGGTCGAATATGTGCCGCAAGGCAAGACCGGAGGAGGGCGCGGGACGATGACCTTCGAAACCGAGATCAATGTGAAGGATTAGTCCTGAACGACTGAAACGCCGCGGCCCGCCGTTTCCATTCATCGCCCTTCTCTCATCGGACCCGCCTCCATGAACCCAATTCAAGTCGCTGAACGTGCCCTGCGGGAAGGCGACCTCGACCAGGCGCTCAATTTCCTGCAGACAGGTGTCCGCTCCAGCCCCGGCGATGCGGCTCTGCGCATTTTCCTATTCCAGTTGCTGGCCGTTCTCGGTCAGTGGGAGCGGGCGCTAAGCCAGCTCAACGTTGCGGCGGAGCTCGACGCCTCGGCGCTGGCGATGGCGCAGATGTACCGGGAGACGCTGCGCTGCGAGTTGCTGCGTGCGGAGGTCTTTGCCGGCAAGCGTTCGCCGGTGATCTTCGGGCAACCGGAAGGCTGGCTGGCCTTGTTGATCGAATCCCTGCTGACCGCCGGCCAGGGGCGCGTGGACGCAGCCGAAACCTTGCGCCAGCGCGCTTTCGACGAGGCGCCCGCGAGCGCCGGGAATATCGATGGCCAGGCCTTCGAATGGATCGCCGATGCCGACATGCGGCTTGGTCCGGTTTGCGAAGCGGTCATCAACGGGCGCTATTACTGGCTGCCTTTCGCCCATCTGGCCCGCGTCGTCATTGAAGCGCCGCAGGATCTGCGCGATGCGGTGTGGATGCCGGCCCATTTCGAATTCACCAACGGCGGCGAGACGGTCGGGGTGATCCCGACCCGTTACCCTGGCAGCGAAATGCATACCGATCCGCTTGTCCGGTTGGCCCGCAAAACCGAGTGGATCGAGTCGCCGGCGGGGGTTTTCTGCGGCCAGGGACAGCGCATATTGACGACCGATATCGGGGATTTTCCGCTGATGGACGTGCGGGAGATCGTCCTTTCGTCCCCTGCGATCGCCGAGGGCTGAGCACGTGGCGGAACCCCTCCCGACCGAACGCCTGCAACCCGCGCTTCTCGATCGCCTGACCGACAATGAGCCCGAATCGCGGGTCGAAGCGAGGGAGGCCCGGGTGCTCACCAAAAGCCAGTTGCGGGCGGCGGTGCTGCGCGATCTGGCCTCGCTGATGAACTCAACCCGCCTCGGGGCTTCCGAAGACCTTGCCGCTTACCCGGAAGTGGAACGTTCGGTGCTCAACTACGGCATGCCGGCCTTTGCCGGAGAAACCGCATCGACGCTTGACGTCAACGATCTCGAGAGCGGCATCCGCACTGCCATCCTGCGTTTCGAGCCGCGCATTCTCGCCAACACGCTACAGGTCGAGGCGATTGCCACGGACAGCGTGCTGGGCTGGCACAACGTGGTCAGCGTCAAGATATCGGCGCAAGTGTGGGCGCAGCCGGTGCCGCTCGAACTCCTGCTGCGCACCGAGGTGGACCTGGAAACCGGCCAGGTGGCGCTGGCCGAAGTGATGAACTGACGCCCCACCGACATGGACCCGCGGCTGCTGCGCCACTACAACCAGGAACTCCAGCATCTGCGCGAGATGGGCGCGGAGTTCGCGCGGGCGTTTCCGAAGATCGCCGGCCGGCTCGGCATGGATGGCATCGAGGTCCACGACCCTTACGTCGAACGCCTCCTCGAAGGCGTGGCATTTCTGGCCGCGCGCATCCAGCTCAAGCTCGACGCGGAGTTTCCGCGCTTCTCCCAGCGCCTGCTGGAAATGCTGTATCCCCATTACATGGCGCCCACCCCGGCGATGCTGGTGGCCCAGTTCCAGCCCGTGCTGGCGGATGCCAACCTCGCGCCGGGTTGCGTGGTGCCGCGGGGCACGGCGTTGCGCAGTGCAGCGGGCAAGAACGACGGCACCGCATGCGAATTCCGCACCGCCCAGGCGCTCACGCTGTGGCCGGTCGAACTCGTCGAGGCCAGCTATTTCTCCTTTGCACCGGACCTGCCGCTGGCGGGTTTGCCGCTTGCCCGCGGGTGCAAGGGCGGCATCCGGTTGCGTCTGCGCAGCACCGCCGGGCTCAATTTTTCCCAGACCGGGATCGATTCGCTGCGGTTTTATCTCGGGGGCTCGGAAGAAGTCGCCTATAAGCTCTATGAATTGATCGGTACTTCCGTGTTGGGCGCGCTGCATGGGGCCGGGGTGCGTGGCCGGACGAGCTTCGGTTTCATGCCCGCGAGCGCCGTGAGCCTGCCGGGCTATGGCGACGACGAAGCTTTGCTGCCCGTCAGCGCGCGCAATTTCGGAGGCTACCGGCTGCTGCAGGAATACTTCTCGTTTCCACAACGTTACCTGTTCTTCGAGATCGGTGGGCTCGCCGCGGCGGTGGCGGCCAACGCCACCTCCGAGATGGAACTGGTGATCCTGTTCGAGCGCGGCGATGCAAGTCTCGAAACGGTGGTCGACGGGTCGAATTTCCTGCTCAACTGCACGCCGGCGATCAATCTCTTCGAGCGCCGCATCGACCGCATCCAGCTCAGCGACAGCACCCACGAATTCCATGTGGTGCCCGACCGCACGCGGCCGATGGATTTCGAGATCTACGACCTGCAGGAAGTCACAGGCTACGGTTCGGGTGTCGACAGCGAACAATCCTTCCAGCCCTTTTATGCCGACTATTACGCCACCGACCGGCAGCCCCACGGTTACTACGCCTTGCGGCGCGAGCCGCGGCTGCATTCCGAACGGCAGCAACGGATCGGTGCGCGCACCGGCTATATCGGCAGCGAGGTCTTCCTGTCCCTCGTCGATCCCCTCGAAGCGCCATACCGGGCCGATCTGCGGCAGTTGTCGCTGCTGGCCCGCTGCACCAATCGCGACCTGCCGATCATCATGCCCCTGGGCGGTGCGCAGAGCGACTTCACCCTCGAAGTGGCGGCGCCGGTGGAGGCCGTGCGCTGCGTGAAGGGGCCGTCTCGCCCCTATTCGGCAGTGGCGGAAGGCGCTCAGGCCTGGAAGTTCATCAGCCAGCTGTCGCTCAACTATCTTTCCCTGCTCGACACCGACAGCCGCCAGGGCGCCGCCGCGCTGCGCGAACTGCTGGCGCTCTACGCCACCACGGCCGAGGTGGGGATGCGCAAGCAGGTCGACGGCCTGCGTTCGATCCGCTGCGAGCCGGTGATCACCCGGCTGCCGATGCCCGGCCCGCTGTGTTTCGGGCGCGGCCTGGAAATCGCACTGGAGATCGACGAACTGGTTTTCGAAGGGGGGAGCGCGTTTTTGCTGGGCAGCGTGCTGGAGCGTTTCCTTGCCCGACACGTGAGCATCAACAGCTTTACCGAGACGGTGCTGTCCACCGTCGCTCGCGGTGAAATCATGCACTGGCCGGCGCGATGCGGACTCCGACCCATTCTTTGAACTCCGGCCTCGAGGCGCTGTTCGGCGCCATCGAGCGTGAGCCCTGGGCCTGGGATTTCCACCAGGCCCTGCGCCGCATCGAATGTCTGAGTCCGGCGTCGCCCCGGATCGGCACCGCCGCCCGGCCCGCCGACGAGCCGATCCGGCTCGGCCAGGAACCTTCCCTCGGCTTTGCACCGGCCACCTTGGCGGCTCTCGTGCCCGGCGAGGGCGGCCGTCCTCCGCGGCTCGACGTGCGTTTCTTCGGCCTGTTCGGCCCCAACGGCCCATTGCCGCTGCACCTGACCGAATATGCCTACGGGCGCCAGCGACAAGCCGGCGATCCGACCTTCGCGCGGTTTGCGGATGTCATCCATCACCGTTTCCTGAGCCTTTTCCACCGTGCCTGGGCGCAGGCTCAGCCCTGCGTCAGCCTCGATCGCCCGGGCGCCGACCGCTTCGGCGATTATGTCGGCGCGCTGGCCGGGATCGGCCTGCCGGGGGTGCGCGGACGCGACGCACTGCCGGATTTCGCCAAGCTTCACCACGCCGCGCTGCTCAACCGTCAGGTGCGCAACGCCGAAGGGCTGGGCAAACTCGTTGCCGGCTTCTTCCGGGTTCCGGTGAGCGTCGAGCAGTTTGTCGGCCACTGGATGCCGGTGCGGGAGCGGGATCGGTCGCGTCTCGGCATGGCATGCAGCGCTCTCGGACGCAACACGCTGGTGGGCAAGCGGGTGTGGGATCGTCAGCACAAATTCCGTCTGCGCCTCGGCCCGCTCGATCTCGAGCAATACACCAGCCTGCTGCCGGGTGGCCGCGGCGTCGCCCAGTTGCAGGCGGCGGTGCGCAATTACGCCGGGCTGGAATACACCTGGGACGCGCAACTGGTGCTGCAGGCCGCAAGCGTTCCGCCCCTTCGCCTGGGCGGCGGTGCGCGGCTGGGTTACACCAGCTGGCTCGGCCGGCGCCGCGGTGGCGGGCCGGCCACCGATCTGGTGCTGGACGTGGACCGGGCGCTCAAGCGGCGCGGTGCAGCGCGCGCCGATATCGATTCAACCCCTTCCGAATCTTCGAGGTGACACAAAAATGAGCGAGATCAGCCGGGTCGCACTTTTCGGAAAACTCAACAGCCTGGGCTACAAGGCCATCGAAGGCGCCACGGTTTTCTGCAAGCTGCGGGGCAACCCCTACGTCGAACTGGTCCACTGGATTCAGCAGATTCTCCAGAATCCGGATTCCGACCTGCACCGTATCGTCCGTCACTTCGAACTCGATTCGGGCAAGCTCGCCGCCGACATCATGGCGACGCTCGACCGCCTGCCGCGGGGCGCCTCGTCGATTTCCGACCTTTCCGATCACGTCGAGAACGCCGTCGAACGCGGCTGGGTGTATGGCTCGCTGATGTACCGGGAGAGCCAGGTGCGCACCGGCCACCTGATTGTCGGCGCCCTGAAAACCCCCAGTCTGCGCAACGCCCTGTTCGCCATTTCTCGGGAGTTCGAGCGTATCCGCGGCGACACCCTGACCGAGGAATTCACCCGAATCCTGTCCGGCTCGCCCGAAGAAGTGCTCGGCGCCAGCGACGGCTCGGGCGCCGCGCCGGGCGAGGCCAGCGGCGCCATTCCACCGGCCGAGATGGGCAAGCAGGAAGCGCTCAAGCGCTTCACCACCGATCTCACCGAACAAGCCCGTGGCGGCAAGATGGACCCGATCGTCGGTCGCGACGAGGAAATCCGCCAAGTGGTGGACATCCTCATGCGCCGCCGCCAGAACAATCCGATCCTGATCGGCGAAGCCGGCGTCGGCAAGACGGCGGTGGTCGAAGGCTTCGCCCAGCGCATTGCCCGCGGCGACGTGCCGCCGAGCCTGAAGGACGTGCAGTTGCGCACCCTCGACGTAGGTCTGCTGCAGGCCGGCGCCAGCATGAAGGGCGAGTTCGAGCAGCGCCTGCGTTCGGTGATCGACGAAGTCCAGGCCAGTCCGAAGCCGATCATCCTGTTCATCGACGAAACCCACACCCTGGTCGGCGCCGGCGGCGCAGCCGGCACCGGCGACGCGGCCAATCTGCTCAAGCCCGCCCTGGCCCGTGGCACGCTGCGCACCATCGGCGCCACCACCTTCGCCGAATACAAAAAATACATCGAGAAGGACCCGGCCCTGACCCGCCGCTTCCAGTCCATCCAGGTGGACGAGCCCAGCGAGGCCAAAGCGCTGCTGATGATGCGCGGCGTGGCCTCCACCATGGAGGCCCACCACAAGGTGCAAATCCTCGACGAAGCCTTGGAAACGGCGGTCAAGCTCTCTCACCGCTACATCGCTGGCCGCCAGTTGCCCGATAAGGCAGTCAGCCTGCTCGACACCGCCAGCGCGCGGGTGGCGGTCAGCCTGCACGCCACGCCGGCAGAGGTGGACGACAGCCTCAAGCGCATCTCGGGCCTCGAAACCGAGCTGGAGATCATCGCCCGCGAGAAGGACATCGGGCTCGACGTGGCCGAACGCGAGGTCTTGGCGGGCGAGGCGCTGGCCGCAGCACAGGCACGGCTGGCAGAGCTCGAATCCCGCTGGGATCGGGAAAAAACCTTGGTCGACGAACTGCTGGCCCTGCGCGCCAAGCTGCGCGGCAGTTCAAAGCCGGTGGAAGGCACCGGCAGCCGGGTGGAGGCTTCCATCGCCTCCGAGCTGCCGCCTGCCGCGCCGGCCGCCGATGGCAGTGCCGCCGAAGCGCCGCCCGACCGGGATGCAATGCTGGCCCGTCTCCGCGAGGTGCAGGCCGAACTCGTCACCCTGCAGGGCGAGCATCCGCTCATTCTGCCCACCGTCGACCACCAGGCAGTGGCCAGCGTGGTGGCCGACTGGACCGGCATTCCGGTCGGCCGGATGGCGCGCAACGAAGTCGAAACCGTGCTCAACCTGCCGAAGATCCTCGCCCAACGCATCATCGGCCAGGATCACGCAATGGAAATGATCGCCCGGCGCATCCAGACTTCCCGTGCCGGGCTCGACAACCCCAACAAGCCGATTGGCGTGTTCATGCTGGCCGGCACTTCCGGCGTCGGCAAGACCGAAACCGCGCTGGCGCTGGCCGAGGCGCTCTACGGCGGCGAGCAGAACGTCATCACCATCAACATGAGCGAATACCAAGAGGCGCACACCGTCTCCACGCTCAAGGGTGCGCCGCCGGGCTACGTGGGCTATGGCGAAGGCGGCGTGCTGACCGAAGCGGTGCGGCGCCGCCCCTACAGCGTGGTGCTGCTCGATGAAGTCGAAAAGGCCCACCCGGACGTCCACGAAATCTTTTTCCAGGTTTTCGACAAAGGCTGGATGGAGGACGGCGAAGGCCGGGTGATCAACTTCAAGAACACCCTGATCCTGCTCACCACCAACGCCGGTTCCGAACTCATCACCTCGCTGTGCAAAGACCCGGACCTCATGCCCGACGCCCAGGGCATGGCCACCGCGCTGCGCGAGCCGCTGCTCAAGGTCTTCCCGCCGGCCTTGCTTGGCCGGCTGGTGGTGATTCCTTACTACCCGCTCAACGACGAGATGATCGGTGCCATCGCGCGCCTGCAATTGGGCCGCATCGCCAAGCGGGTCCAGGAAAATCACCGCGTGCCCTTCACCTACGACGATGCCGTGGTGCGCTTGATCGCCAGCCGCTGCACCGAACTCGAAAGCGGCGGACGGATGATCGATGCGATCCTCACCAACACCATGCTGCCGCGCATCAGCGAAGAATTCCTCCGGCGAATGCTGGAAGGGAAGTCCATCGATAAAGTGCATGTGAGCGTCGAGGCCAACGATTTCCAGTACGGGTTCGAGTGACAGGACACACGCATGCCGGTTTCAGACAGTTTCTCCGACGAGTACGACAAGACCGGTAAGGCGTTGGACAAGGCATTGGTGCCCAGGCACTGGAAGGGCACGGTCGCCAGACTGGGTGCGCTGCCGGCGGCGGGCGGCCCCCACGACGGCCACGCCGATGCCCTGACGGAACTGCGCCAGAACATCGGCAAGGAGCAGGGCAGCAGCCGTTTTTCCAAGGCAGGCGCGGTTCCCGAGGCCGAAGGCCTGCTCGAAGCGACGGGCGGCTACGACCCGAAGCAGCCGGGCGCCAGCGGCATGCTCACCGGCCAGACGATCCGGGTGGCCGGTGCCCTCAAGCTGCTGCGTCACCTCTACCTGGCCCGCAAGCGGGGCAGCCACAAGGTCTGGATTCTGTCGCTGCCGGCGTCCTTCGGCGACTGGCCATCCGGCGAACTCGCGGGCGCGTCGATGGCACAACTGCGGCAGAAGCTTGGCGATACCCGCGAGCGCTTCAGCCTTGACGACCGCAAGCACCTCTCCGACTGCACACAGGAAGCGATGAGGTGGTGCCAGAAGACCCTGATCCTGTTGGCCAAGGTGCAGGGACGCTCGCAAAAGGGGCGTCAGGCCGGACGCGAGCGGGTATCCCGCTGGTTTGCCGAAGCAAACACCGACGAAGCGGAGCTCGACCGGATCGTTGACGCGCTCCAGGCCGGTTTCAAAAAAATCCTTGCCGTTCTCGGCTCCGGGCGGCTGGTGTTGTCCGACCATCCGCAGACCCGCGGCAGCACGCTCGCAAGCAGCGAAGCCTTTGTCTTCACGGCGCGGGAGCCTGTCGATGGGGGCCACATCGAGGACGCCTTCTTCAGCGCCAACAATGTGCTGAAGGGACTCAAGAACTGGACTCGGATCCTGGTGCATGAACTGAGTCACCAGCGAGCTGGCAACGGTCGACAAGTTTTACGCGTGGCAAGGCATCAAGCCGGTGAGCGGCGGCTTCCCGGCCGCCGATGCACTCGTCAATGCCGAAAGCTGGGCGTTCTTTTGTGCCGATGCTGCTGGCGCGCTAACCGACAGCGACCGCCAGGCCGCGCTGCAATGAGCATGCTTGCCCGGCAGCGGCTGTTTTTTGCACCGATCCTGGTCACCGCTGCCTTGCCGTTGGCGGCCTGCGCCCAGCAGGCCGGCACGTTGACCAATCCGCCACGGAGCTCACCCATGATCCATGCCAGCCGTACCGCGCCGCCGCGCCTGCCGCCCATCGACATCGATGGCATCCGCTACGAGCAGATCCTCAACGGCCGCAAGTTCGGCCTGCCCCGTAACGGCGGCTACCTGGGAGCCACCGACTTGGCGACCGGTACGCGCTTGTGGACCTTGGGCGTCTACGAAGTCATCATCGATCCACGGATCGAATCCGATGTCCAGGAGGTGTACTTCGTGCGAATGGAGCGGGTGCCCGGAAAGGCGGCACTGCTGATTGAGAACGAACGTGGCGAGCGCTTCAGCGTCGACCTTGCCGGTCGGTCGGTGCGGCCGGCGCCATGAATTGCCGTTGCACCGGCATCGGCCCGCTAACACCTTGACGGTATTCCCATGAACGAATCATTCATGTCACAGACCATGCAAGACGCCCCACCCGAAGCCACCGAACTCAGCCTCCAGGAAGCGCTGCTCTACGCTACCGAGCTCCACCGCAACAACCAGCTGGAAGGGGCGGAAACCCTCTATCAGCGCATCCTCGAAGCGGCACCGGGACAGCCCGATGCGCTGCATTTTCTGGGCTTGATCCGTTTTCAGCGCGGGCGGCCCGAGGAGGGCATCGCGTTCATCCTGCAGGCCATCGAACAACTGCCCGGGCATGCCGACTTTCACAACAATCTCGGCAACATCCGCACCTCCATCGGCCAGCTCGCCGACGGGCGGGACAGCTATCTGCGGGCGATTGCCCTCGAGCCGCAACGGGCCGATTTCCACAACAACCTGGGCGTGCTCTACCGCGCGGACGGCGATCTGGACAAGGCCGAGGCGGAATACCGTCAGGCCGTCGAGCTCGACCCGCGGCACTTCCGCGCCTACAACAACCTGGGAATGCTCTACGCCGCCCGCAAGGACATCAAGGCCGCAGTGCAGTATTACTGCAAATCGATCACCCTGATGCCCCAGCACCCGGACGGCCACAAGCTGCTCGGCATGGCCTATTACTCCATCGGCCAGATCGAGGAAGCCGCCGAAGTCTTCCGCCAGTGGTTGACCCAGCAGCCCGACAGCCCGGTCGCCCGCCACATGTACGCCGCCTGCTCGGGGCAGGACGTGCCCGAGCGGGCCCGCGACGACTACATCGTCGAAACCTTCGATCGCTTTGCCGACAGCTTCGAGGAACAGCTTCAGGTTCGCCTCGCCTACAAGGCGCCCGAACTCGTCACCGATGCCCTGCGGCCCTATCTGCCGGCACCGGCAAAGCAGCTTCGCATCCTCGATGCGGGTTGCGGCACCGGGCTCTGCGGCCCCCTCGTGGCGCAGTATGCGGCGCGTCTGGTGGGCGTCGATCTGTCCGTCGGCATGCTTCAAAAGGCCGAAGGCAAGGGTTGCTACGACCGCCTTTACCGGATCGAACTCACCGAATTTCTCCGTCAGCCCGCCGAGGCCGGCGCGTGGGACGTCATCCTGTCGGCCGACACCTTGTGTTATTTCGGCCCGCTGGAAGCGGTCGCCGCTGCGGCACACGCCGCGCTGGGTCCCGGGGGATTGTTCGCCTTCTCGGTGGAGGACGCTGGCGAGGAGGCGCCGGATGGCCATGTACTCAATCCCCACGGTCGCTATGCCCATTCCGCCCCTTACGTGCGCCGCAGTCTCGAAGCGGCCGGCTTCAAGGTGCTCGGCATCGATCCGGCGGTGCTGCGCACCGAAGGCGGCAAGCCGGTGAACGGCCTGATCGTCGTCGCGCAGGTCGCCTGAACCGCGCCCGGCGGCCGGCCGGGACGCCTCCGCACTTGCATCTGAGCTATGATCCGCGGATAAATGCTCAGGTGCTAAAGCGGAGGGTCGGATGTTCGGAGGAAAAATTGGGCGACTGGTCAGCGTTGCCACCCAACTCAAAGACGCCCTGGAATTCAGCCGTCTGGACGGCAGCGACGGGTTGTCGCGTAACGGGGAATACCGGGTCACGGTGCGCTCGCGGCGGGGCGACATCCAGGCCGACGAACTCCTCGGGCACCCGGTCTCGGTGGTGCTCACCACGCCGCACGCGGGCACGCGGGAATTCAACGGGCTGGCCGTCGGCTTCTACCAGACCGGCCAGCAGGGCCGCTACCACCATTACCTGATCGTCGTGCGGCCGTGGACCTGGCTGCTCACCCGCACCAGCGACTGCAAGATCTTCCAGGACAAGACCCTCCGCCAGATCATCGAAGCCGTCCTCGCCGACCACCCCTACGCCGACTTCGAATTCCAGCTCACCGCCAGCTATCAGCCCTGGACCTACTGCGTCCAATACCGCGAAAGCGACTACAACTTCATCGCGCGGCTCATGGAACAAGAAGGCATGCACTTCTTCTTCCGGCACCAAAACGGCAAACACACCCTCGTCATCGCCGACGGCGCCCACGCCCACGCCGCCGCCGCGGACTACGCCAGCATCGCCTACCACGAACCCGAAGCCGCCCGCGCCCGTCAGGACGAAGGCATGCGGCAATGGACCCACGGCAGCGAAATCCAGCCCACCCGCTTCACCCAGCGCGACTTCAACTTCGAAAAACCCCGCGCCGACCTGCAAGCCGACGCCCGTCCCGCGCGCCCGCTCAAACACGAATACCAAGCCAAACTCGACGTCTTCGACTACCCCGGCGAATACACCGAACGGGCCGAAGGGCAACGCCTCGCCGCCATCCGGGTCGAAGAAATGCGTCACCAGTTCGACCTCTTCGAAGGCGAAAGCAACTCCGCCGGGCTCGCCACGGGCGGACTGTTCCGGCTGAGCGGGCACCCGCGCGCCGACCAGAACCAGGAATACCTCATCGTCGGAGCCAGCTATCGGGTCGAAGAAAGCCCCGCCGAATCCGAACTCGCCCAGACCGAACTGTTCAGCGTGCGCCTCACCGCCATCCCCTCGGCCCAGAACTACCAAGCCCCGCGCCACACCCCCAAGCCCATCGTGCAAGGCCCGCAGACCGCCATCGTGGTCGGCAAGGCCGGCGAAGAAATCCACACCGACAAATACGGCCGGGTGAAAGTCCAGTTCCACTGGGACCGCTACGGCACCAACGACCAGAACAGCTCCTGCTGGGTACGCGTCTCGCACCCGTGGGCGGGCAAAGGCTGGGGCATGATCGCGATTCCGCGGATCGGCCAGGAAGTGATCGTGGAATTCCTCGAAGGCGACCCGGACCGTCCGATCATCACCGGCCGGGTGTACAACGCCGACCAGATGCCGCCCTACGCGCTGCCCGGCAACATGACCCAGACCGGCATCAAGACCCGCTCGACCCTGGGCGGCGGCGTGGCCAACTTCAACGAAATCCGCTTCGAAGACAAAAAAGGCGACGAACAGCTCTACATCCACGCCGAAAAGAACCAGGACATCGAAGTCGAGAACGACGAAACCCATTCCGTCGGCAACGACCGCAAAAAAACCGTAGACCACGATGAAACTACCCACGTCAAACACGACCGCACCGAAACGGTCGACAACAACGAGACGATCACCATCGGCAACGACCGCACCGAAACGGTGAACGGCAACGAGAAGATCAACATTGCCAAGAATCGCACCGAGAGCGTCACCGGCAACGAGAACGTCTCGATCACCGGCAACCGGGACGAGTCGGTGCAGGGCAACGAGACGGTCTCCGTTACCGGAAAGCTCGACCACTCGATCATGGGAGCCGCCAGCTATACCTCGCCGACGTCGATCACGCTGAACGTGGGCGGGTCCACCGTCGAGATCAAGCCCACCAGCATCACCCTCAGCTTCGGCGCCTCATCTATCAAGATCGACGCGATGGGGATCGCCCAGATGGGGCCCAAGATATCCCTTAACGGCTAGGGCCGCGCCATGGTGCTGAACCCCGTTGAGCGGCGGCTGGTTGATATCTGCAAGGACTGGCTGATCTTTCGTGACGAGCCGGGGCCTGGCGTCCTCGTCTGGGAGGCGCCCGGCAACGCGCAGCGCCTGGTAAGGGCTTTTTTCGAGAGTCAGAAGTACGAAACGGCCTACAGCTCGGGCGATCTATTCATCGTATTCGAGGCGCCTTTTGCCAACGCCATCCAGTATTCCCGCGAACTCAAGCGCGAGTTGGCCGGCCAGTACGAGGCGAGCCGCGATGACCTACGCGCCCAAGGCGAGGCCGCCGACTGGGCCTTCGAAGCTGAAGCCCTGCCGGATTCGCCGGAGGGCGTCGTCGCAGCCCTGCGTTCCTTCGGCTCGAAGTACGCCGAGCGCATCGGCACGTTGGCGGTCGTGCTGCTGCCCCTGGCTGTCGGCAACGGAGAAGCCTTCGCGCAGTGGCTGAAGCGGGCGGTGGATACTGAACTGCCCCGGCGCTTGCGCTTCGTCATGCTGGATGCGCCCGAGAGTCGTGAGCTGGCGGCGCTCGATGCCCTCGGCGATGCGCGCATCGCCCGCCGCCCGCTGCGGCTTGACGGCTTCGACCTTGCCCAGGAGACCTTTGCCCAGGAGCCCACCCAGGGGCCGGTAGGCGTCTTCCGTAACCAATTGACGGCGCTGGTAGCGCTGGTCGAAAAGGGCTCCGCGGAGCAGGTCAAGGCCAAGGCACTGGACGCGCTCGCCTTCGTGCAGCAGCACAAATGGAAGGATCAGGAGGTCGTCGTCCGGCTGTTGGTGGCAGGGGCTCTGCTCAAGGAATCCCGCCACGCCGAGGCGGTGGCGGTCTATCAGGCCTCCCGGCAGGTGGCTGGGCAAGCCTTGGCGGCGGCTCACCCGGCCGGCCGCAAACTCGTGCTGCAGACCTGGTTCGGGCAGGCGGCGGCGCACCTGGCGGCGGGCCAGACCCCCGAGGCGGCGGCCTGCTATCGGGATGCGGCGGCGGTGGCCCAGGCCGACCACAACCTGATCCTCACCATCGAGGCGCAACGCATGGAAGCCTTCTGCCGCGCCCGTGACGGCGACCGCATTGGCGCGCTGGCCTGCGGGCAGCAGGCGCTTGCCAGCGGGGCCCGGCTCAAGCCGGAGGTCCGCAGCATGACGACCCTGCCCATCGCCGCGATGGACTTGCTCCGGGTTTGCGACCCGGCGCGTACGGCGCAGATCGAGCAGCTCAAGCAGCGCCTTGACCAAGGCCTCGCCACCCTCGAAGCCGAGGCGGAAAACCGCGCCGGGGCGGAGGGCGCCGGAATCAGCCACGAAGCCGCGGCGGCCATCGAGCAGCAACTCGCCGCGGCGAGCCAGCAGGCCGATTCTGCAGCCGAGGTCCAACTGGCGGCCCTGGTGGCGGAGGGTGACGACGACTATCGCCACAGCTTTGCCCACGCCCGCGAACTGCTCGGCGCCGACTGGCCGCTCATCGGCGGCGCGGCGATCCCGGCCCCGCCTCCCGCCGCGGAGGGTGCTCCATCATGATGCCCGCCGCCAAGCACGGCGACCCGCAGCTCGGCGTCGACATCCACCTGTGCATCGTTCCACCGGGCTCCCCGGTGCCGCTGCCGACGCCCCACATCGCGGTGGTCTTCGACCCCTTCGACTACATCCCCTTCATCGGCGCCACTACCACCGTGATGGGCATGAAGCGCGCCAGCGCCGGCACCGCCGGCATGGTCGTGCATATCCCGCCCGGCTTTCCGTTCGCCAAGCCGCCCGAGAAGGACGACGAGCTCTTCATGGGCAGCTCCACGGTGATCGTCGACGGCGAGCCGTTCTCGCACATCGCGCACCCGGCCCTCGGCTGTCAGGTGGTTGGCATGCCCAGCCCCGGCCGCACCAAAAGCAAGCCGAAAAAGATGTGCTTGCTGCCCACCGACTTCAACCTGGCGATCCCGTCCACGGTGCTGATCGGCGGGCCACCGACGATCAGCATGATGGGCTTGGCCACAAAGGGGGCGTTCAAGGCCCTCGGGGCGCTCGCCAAGAAGGCCGGCCCGATGGTCGGCAAGCTGCTGGAGCGCTTCAAGGGCTGGCGCCAGGCCAAGTGGGGCCACCTGCCCTCGGGCTTTCTCAAGTGCGTCATCCTGCGGGCCGAGCCGGTCGACATCCTCACTGGCGCGGTGTCGGTCGAGCAGCAGGATTTTGCCTTGCCCGGCCGTCTGCCCCTGGCGTGGCTGCGCAGCTATTCCTCGGCGAGCACGCGGGATGGATTGTGCGGGGTCGGCTGGGAGACGCCGGCCGACGGCCGGCTGGAGGTCGACCCGGCAAGCGGCATCGTCGGCATGTATTACCCTGGCGTCGGGCCGCTCTACTTCGATCGGCTGCCCCGGACGCCAGGCGAGGCCGGCGCCGAACTCGAGCTGATGGACGGCGCCTTGCTGGCCGACGGGGGCAGCCACCTCGCGGTGCGCACCAAGGACGACCTGATCTACAGCTTCTCCAGGGCCAGCGCCACCACCCGTGCCGACGGCGTCCGCGAGTTTCCCCTCGAGCGCATCACCGATCTGGCCGGCAACAGCCTGCGCATCGAGCGCCACAACGGCCTTCCGCGCGCCATCGTGATGCCCGGCGGGCGCCGGCTCGAGCTTGAGATCGAGGGCGGGCGCCTGCGGGAAGTCTCGATGCAGCACCCCGACACCGGGCAGCGCCACCGCTTCGTGCGTTATCACTACGACGCCGCCGGCGATCTCGTGGCGGTCATCGACCCCCTCGACAAGCCCTACACCTTCGAATACACGGCCCACCGCATGGTGCGCCACACCGACCGCAACGGGCTGTCGTTCTACTACCGCTACGAAGCACATGGCGACGGCTGGCGGGTGGACCACGCCTGGGGCGACGGCGGGCTGTACGACTACCGCTTTGCCTACCTCGATGTCATCCACGAGCGGCGCATCACCGATTCCCTCGGCCATGTGTCGGTGGTCAAGCTCGACGAAAACGGCCTGCCGATCAACGAGACCGACCCTCTCGGCGGCATCACCATCTTCGAATACGACGACTGCGGCCGCACCAGCGCGGTGGTCGACCCCGCCGGGCGCCGCACCGAATATCTCTACGACGCGCGCGGCAACCTGCTCAAGCTCACCCGGCAGGACGGCAGCGCCGTCGAAACCGAGTTCGACGCTGCCAACAAGGCCATCCGCATCACCGACCCCAACGGCGCGGTGTGGCAGCAGGCGTGGGACGGCCGTGGCCAGCTCGTCGCCCAGACCACGCCCCTCGGGCACAGCAACCGCTACGAATACGACAGCTTCGGCCAGCTCGTCGCCCACACCAACTCCCGCGGCGCCCGCAGCGGCCTCGCCTACGATGGTGACGGCAACCTCACCCAGATCGACAACGCCCTCGGCCAGCGCACCCGCCTGGCCTACGACGGGCTGGGAAACCTCGTCGCCCGCAAAGACCCCGCCGGCAGACTCACCCGATACCAGTACGACGCAAAGGGCCGGCTGGGCGCGGTGGTGCTGCCCTCCGGCGCAAGCATCCACTGCGCCTACGACGCCGAGGACAACCTCACCGCCTACACCGACGAGAAAGGCGCCGTCACCCGCCTCGAATACTGCGGCCAGGGCGAGATCGCCCGCCGCATCCAGCCCGATGGCCACCGGGTCGACTACCTCTACGACACCGAGGAGCGCCTGGTCGGCGTGCGCAACCAGCGCGGCGAACTCTACCAGCTCAAGCGCGACGCGCTCGGCCGCGTTGTCGAGGAGGTCGACTACTGGGGCCAGAGCAATCGCTACGCCTACGACTCCGGCGGGCATCTCAAGGCCACCCTCGACCCCCTCGGCCAGCGCATCGACTACCTTACCGACCCGCTGGGCCGCATCGTCAAGAAGATGCTGCCGCATCCCGAGCAGCCCGAAGGCGGCGCGCCGTGGATCGAGCACTTCGCCTACGACGCCAACGGCAATCTCGTCGCCACCCGCAACGCCCACGTGGAGGTCACACGGGCGTTCGACGCCGAAGGGCTGTTACTGAAGGAAACCCAGCAGCACGCCCGTGGCGACTGCTTCGTCATCGAAAACGCCTACGACGCGGCGGGCAACCGGGTGCTGCGCAAGTCCAACCAAGGCAACCAGATCCGCTACGCCTTCGACCTTCTCGATGAGCCTGCCGAAATCCGCATCAACGATGAGGCGCCGATCACCATCCGCCGGGATGCGTGCGGCCAGATCACGGAGGAGGAGCTCGCCCCCGGCCTCAAGCGCACCTATCGCTACAACGCCGACGGGCTGATGACCGAGCAGGCGCTGCGCAAGGATGCCCGCGAACTCTCTCGCACCGCCTACCGCTACGATGCGGCTGGCAACCTGACCGAACGCCATGACAGCGAATTCGGCTCCGACGTTTATCTCTACGATCCAATGGGCCGCATCCTGGCGCACACCGATCCGCAGGGGGCGATCCACCGCTTTCTCAACGATCCGGCGGGCGACCGGCTGTTGACCCGGATCGCCGAAAGTGGCGGCTGGAAACGGGAAGGGGAATGCCAAGGTACCCGCTACCGCTTCAATCGCGCCGGCAATCTGGTGTCGAAGGAGGACGCCGGGAAGCGTCTCGAGCTCGACTGGGACGCCAACCAGCGCCTGATCGCCAGCCATCGGACGGAAGCTGGAGGCGGGCGCGTCACGACGACCTACGCCTACGATCCGCTCGGACGTCGGCTGTTCAAGGAGACGGACGGGCGGCGGACGTGGTTCGGCTGGGACGACGAAGCGCTGGCGCTGGATGTGATCGACAGCAAGCCGCGGGAGTTTGTCTATCGGCCGGGGACGTTCGAGCCTTTGGCTATGTTGATAGGTGACGTGCTGCATTACGTTAATGATTCAAATGGAAGTCCAATTGGTTTGCTTGCCCATTCAGGTGAAAAAAAATGGGCTGCAAGATATTCCACAGCTGGGTTGGTTGATAAGTTTTATGTAGAAGAATTAGATAGCCCCATTCGCCTTCAGGGGCAATATTGGGATGTTGAGACAGCGCTACACTACAATAGGTTCAGATATTTCTGTCCAATAGTTGGATGCTTTGTATCGAAAGATCCTATTGGTATAGGGGCGTCGCCGAATCCGTATTTTTATGGATGGAATACATTTTCTTGGCTTGACCCTTATGGGCTTGCGCCAGTAAAAGTTTATGACATAGTTTCTTATGGAACAAAGCAGGCCGGTCTCGAAATGCATCACGGGGTGCTAGATGTTTGGGCTTCACACAATGTGCCAGACTATGTTTCTCGAGCCTCTCATAATCCAGCAATTGCTTTGACAAAATCTGAGCATGATTTTACAAAGAAGGCCTACCGAGATTGGCTTGAAAACAAGACAGGCAGGCGAGTAGGTGGCTCAGTGGACTGGAGTAAGGTGTCTCGTGTAGAAATAAACAAACTGTCGGAGAGGATGTTTGAAGAGGCCAAGGTTCCTAAGTCTGCACGAAAGAAATATTACCAAGCTTTTGCAAAATATTTAAGAAAGGGGTGCAAAGGATGAGTGACATTGCAGTTCTAATCGATACGATCAGGCATCGTAAGGATTGTATTGTTATGCCGAGTAATGGAATTCCTGTGCTGCCTAAAGGGGGGGGTGTTCCTGTATCTGTCGTCGATTTTTACACGGCATGCGGGGGGTTGATTCTTTTCCCTGACTCAGAATACCCGCTCACCTTCGTCAGTCCCGATTGCTTCATTGCTGCCAATCCTCTTATTGTCGGAGAGCAAGTTGATGATGACATAACTTCGTCATGGTATATCCTTGCGGAAGGCCGTTCAGGGGAGTATGTGTCAATTGATACGGCACTGGATCGGGCTGGGCGTTGTTATGATAGTTATGTTGATAGGCATGGGGTTAAGGGGGATTGTCCTGTAATAGCGAAATCGATAGAGTATCTTCTTGGGAAGTCAGTTTCTCGAAATGGAGATCGATATTATTGGCTGTTGAATGATTTTGTATCTTTTGGAGATGCATACGATTAAAGGCATGGCGGTTTTAACTCTGAAGTCAAATCAGGTCGCGTTAGCGCAGCGTAACGCGACGTCGCCAATCCAATATCGACGCATGTTCGTGGCCGACGGCCTCTTCTTCCCTCTGTGTGAAGGATCGCCGTCGTCCCCATCTGGCTTCGGACGAAGCTGTCGATCTCCTGTGCGATGGGCCGGATCCTGGCCCACACCGATCTCCAGGGCCGCATCCAGCGCTTCCTCAACGACACGGCCGGCGATCGGCTCGCCACCCGCGTCGCCGGTAGTCAGGGCGGTAGCGACACCGACTGGCAACGCAGCGGCGAACACGAAGGTACCCGCTACCGCTTCAACCGCGCCGGCAACCTGACCCGCCGCGAGGATGGCGATGGCCTGCTGGAGCTCGACTGGGACGCCAACCAGCGCCTGATCGCCAGCCACCGCCGCGGCGCCGATGGCCAGCGCCGCACCACCCGCTACGCCTACGACCCGCTGGGCCGGCGCCTCTGGAAGGAAACCGCCGGAGCGCGCACCGTTTTCGGCTGGGACGGCGATGCGCTGGCGCTCGACGCGGCAAATGGGACCGCGCGGGAATTCGTCTATCGCCCAGAAACCTTCGAGCCGCTGGTCTTGCTGCGTGGCGCCAATAGCCCAGCCCTCCACTACATCAACGACCCCAACGGCTGCCCGGTACGCCTGATCGACAGCGCCGGCCACATCCAGTGGGCCGCGCGCCACCAGGCCTGGGGCGGCATCGCGCAGTTGCAGGTCAATCAGGTGGACAACCCGCTCCGGCTGCAGGGGCAGTATGAAGACGGCGAGACCGGGCTCCACTACAATCGATATCGCTACTACGCACCCCAGATCGGCGCGTTCATCTCCCAGGACCCGCTGGGGCTGGCAGCGGGCGTGAATGTCCATGACTTCGCGCCGAATGCGCTGGGGTGGGTGGATCCGCTGGGGTTGAGTGGGAAGTGCGGTGGTGGTGAGGCTGCAACGGGATTCGTTAAGGACTTTGCCACCAAGAACACAAAGAACTGGAGTGCCATGTTCAAGAGTGAGGGCGAAGCTCGTGCATTAGCGAGAACAAGGCTTGGCAAGAACGCTGTAAAGGTTGAACCGGGAAAGCTGCGAAGTGCTGATGGCGTTTGGCAGTACCGTGCAAAGCCGGGCGACGTGGGCGAAAACCACATTCACTTGGAGCAACTGAATCCGAAGACAGGTGAGGTCCTTCAGAACCTCCACCTGAGGTGGCCAAAGGGTGCGGGACGATGAGCAGGCGAACTGATAATGCGTGTGAGATGGAGTGGAAGCACTTCGGAGGTGGCGACTATTTGGTCGTTGCTTTCAGTGCGGCTGCGCTATCGGATGTATGTCTTGGACTGTGCATGATGAAGGAGCAGCTATTGCCGAGCATTGAGCTTGGATCTACTTCTAAGAAGGCGACACTGAGCATTTGTCGTCAATCCGGAAGTGCAGCAGTTGCCGAGGTTCGTCGAGCTAGCGGTAGAACCACTCTGCGAGTTGGCGAGACCGATCTAGAGGTGCTGCTTCACTTCTTCCTGCGAACCATTCGTGATGGGAGTGCCGAGGTGGACCACGTTGACGTCGACGCGGTTGCCGAGAACGGAACTGCAACTTCAGTGGTTCTGAAGTTCCCCGCGCATGCGGCTCCGGTGTCGGCCGACGAGGTGCGCAGGCGACTGGGTATCTGATGGTGCAAAGGGGCATCTGGCTGGGCGGCTCTCACATCGGGAGGGGCACGTAGGTAGGCGAGTGAGACGCTGGCATCCCTACAAGCCAACACCCTGTGGGTCAGATTTCGACTGATGCCTGGAGTCAAAGTTGGTCGCGTTAGTGCAGCGTAACGCGACGTCGCCAATCCAATATCGATGCATGTTCGTGGCCGACTGCCTCTTCTTCCCTCTGTGTGAAGGATCGCCGTCGCCCCCATCTGGCTTCGGACGAAGCTGTCGATCTCCTGTGCGATGGGCCGGATCCCGGCCCACACCCGACCCCCAGGGCCGCATCCAGCGCTTCCTCAACGACCCGGGCGGGGACCGGCCACACCATTCCACTCCGATAAACGCTGGCATCTCGCCATCCTGCCCTTGGGGCGCAGTCCGGCCTCATCCAGGCGTGGGTGAAGCAGGCGCCTACAACTCTCCGCCAGTTCCCCGCGGGCGCCTGACCGCTTGGGCTATGATGCAATAGGAACGCATCGAGGGCGGAGGCTGCCATGATCCCGTTGAAAGTCGTCAGGCTGGTGAAGCTGGTCACCCCGCTGGGCGAGGCGCTGCTGTTCAACCGCCTTGACGGCAGCGACGGGCTGTCGCGTAACGGGGAATACCGGGTCACGGTGCGCTCGCGGCGGGGCGACATCCAGGCCGACGAACTCCTCGGGCACCCGGTCTCGGTGGTGCTCACCACGCCGCACGCGGGCACGCGGGAATTCAACGGGCTGGCCGTCGGCTTCTACCAGACCGGCCAGCAGGGCCGCTACCACCATTACCTGATCGTCGTGCGGCCGTGGACCTGGCTGCTCACCCGCACCAGCGACTGCAAGATCTTCCAGGACAAGACCCTCCGCCAGATCATCGAAGCCGTCCTCGCCGACCACCCCTACGCCGACTTCGAATTCCAGCTCACCGCCAGCTATCAGCCCTGGACCTACTGCGTCCAATACCGCGAAAGCGACTACAACTTCATCGCGCGGCTCATGGAACAAGAAGGCATGCACTTCTTCTTCCGGCACCAAAACGGCAAACACACCCTCGTCATCGCCGACGGCGCCCACGCCCACGCCGCCGCCGCGGACTACGCCAGCATCGCCTACCACGAACCCGAAGCCGCCCGCGCCCGTCAGGACGAAGGCATGCGGCAATGGACCCACGGCAGCGAAATCCAGCCCACCCGCTTCACCCAGCGCGACTTCAACTTCGAAAAACCCCGCGCCGACCTGCAAGCCGACGCCCGTCCCGCGCGCCCGCTCAAACACGAATACCAAGCCAAACTCGACGTCTTCGACTACCCCGGCGAATACACCGAACGGGCCGAAGGGCAACGCCTCGCCGCCATCCGGGTCGAAGAAATGCGTCACCAGTTCGACCTCTTCGAAGGCGAAAGCAACTCCGCCGGGCTCGCCACGGGCGGACTGTTCCGGCTGAGCGGGCACCCGCGCGCCGACCAGAACCAGGAATACCTCATCGTCGGAGCCAGCTATCGGGTCGAAGAAAGCCCCGCCGAATCCGAACTCGCCCAGACCGAACTGTTCAGCGTGCGCCTCACCGCCATCCCCTCGGCCCAGAACTACCAAGCCCCGCGCCACACCCCCAAGCCCATCGTGCAAGGCCCGCAGACCGCCATCGTGGTCGGCAAGGCCGGCGAAGAAATCCACACCGACAAATACGGCCGGGTGAAAGTCCAGTTCCACTGGGACCGCTACGGCACCAACGACCAGAACAGCTCCTGCTGGGTACGCGTCTCGCACCCGTGGGCGGGCAAAGGCTGGGGCATGATCGCGATTCCGCGGATCGGCCAGGAAGTGATCGTGGAATTCCTCGAAGGCGACCCGGACCGTCCGATCATCACCGGCCGGGTGTACAACGCCGACCAGATGCCGCCCTACGCGCTGCCCGGCAACATGACCCAGACCGGCATCAAGACCCGCTCGACCCTGGGCGGCGGCGTGGCCAACTTCAACGAAATCCGCTTCGAAGACAAAAAAGGCGACGAACAGCTCTACATCCACGCCGAAAAGAACCAGGACATCGAAGTCGAGAACGACGAAACCCATTCCGTCGGCAACGACCGCAGCAAGAGCATCGGCAACAACGAAACCGTGAGCGTCGGCAAGGACCGCACCGAAACCGTCGGCCAGAACGAGAAAATCAGCATCGCCGCCAATCGAAACCTCAACGTGGGCGCCAATTCCGCCACCAGCATCGGCGCGAACCACAGCCTGTCGGTCGGCGCCAACGAGAGCCATGACGTGGGCGGCAACCGGAGCCGTGAGGTGGCCAAGGACGAATCCGTCGACATCGGCGATAACCTCAGCGAAAACGTTGGCAAGAACGTGACGGTTTCCATCGGCGAGAACCAGTCCCTCTCGGTCGGCAAGGATTCCAAGAGCCAGATCGGCAAAAAGTATTACCTCGAAGCCGGCGACGAAGTCGTGCTGAAAACTGGCGACGCCTCCATCACGATGAAAAAGGACGGCACCATCACGATCAAGGGCAAGGACATCACCGTTCAGGGTAGCGGCAAGATCGGCATCAAGGCCTCGTCCGACGTGGTCATCAAGGGCTCGAAGATCGCCCAGAACTGACATCCGACGCTCAATCCATGCTGCAGGTCGTCAATCCCACCCCCTTGTCCGCGGCCTTGGTCGTGTTCGCCAATCCGGCGGGGGTGGAGTGCGCCTACGCGGCGGTCAAGGCCAGTTTCGACTTGTCTTCCGGGCTGCCGCAGTTTTCCGCGCGCCAAGCGGGTTTTCTGGCCGGGGATGTGCATTGGGGCGATCCGGCGGCGACGAGCCTCCGCGCTGCGGCCGACCTCACTCACCTGAAGCCCGCGACGGACATCTTGCTGCTTGGCCGTGCGATTGCCGCCGGCGGACCGGTCGAGGCGATGGATGTGAGCCTGCGCGTCGGTCCGGTCGCGCGTCGGCTGCGGGTTTTCGGAAACCGTCAGTGGGTTCGGCAGGGCAGCGACTGGGCGGTCGGTCCGATCCAGCCCTTTGAGCGCATGCCTTTGGTGTGGGAGCTGGCTTTCGGCGGGCGCGCGCCGGCCGGGGTGCCGGAGGTCGAGGCGCGCAACCCCGTGGGGCGCGGGTTGGTGGGCGCCGAAGAGGACGATTTTGCCGGGCGGCCACTGCCCAACATCGAAGATCCGGACCGCCTCGTCGTCAGTCCCGCCGATCGTCCTGCACCGGCCGGTTTCGCGCCGATTCCGCCCGCCTGGCAGCCCAGGCGAGGCTGGGCCGGAACCTACGATGACGCTTGGCAGACGCGGCGCGCGCCTTATCTACCCCTGGATTTCGACCCGCGCTTCTTCAACGTGGCGCCGCCGGGGCTGGTTGCCCCGGGTTACCTCGTCGGAGGAGAAGAGGTGGAAGTCATCGGTTGTACGGCTGGCGGCGCTCTGCGTTTCTGTCTGCCGCGTCCGTCGATCGGGCTGGAATGGGATTTCGACGGTCGTGCCATTGCGGCGGCGCCCCGGCTCGATACGGTGCTCATCGAGCCCGACCAGGGGCGGCTGCAGATGGTGTGGCGGGCAGAACTTGTGGTGGACAAGCGGCTCACCCGCTTGCGTCAGGTGGCGGTGCATTGGGAGCCCGAAGGAGAGCAGCGATGACCCAGGTCGGCGAAGCGGTTCTGGTCGCGATGCTGGCGGCCGACGAAAAAAAGAACAAATGCGATTTCGAGCCGGCCAAAACGAACTGGAAGGCCAATCTCGACGGTGACGCCGACCGCCTCGGGAAAAGCCTCGGCAAGCAGCCCAAGAACGCGGCCAAGGAGGCCGATCTGTCGTCGTCGTGCTGGCCATCCCAGGCCCACCACCTGATTCCCCATCTCACGCTGAAGAGCCATCCCGTCGCAAAGTGGCTGAAGGCCGGCGACCTCATCTACGATGACACCCGCTACGACGTGGATCACCGCAACAACGGCAAATGGATGCCCTATGCCTCCAGCCTTGCGGAATGGAAGACGCGGGCCGTCAAGCTGGCCGACATCAACAGCAACCGCAAGCTCATGTTCAAGGTGATGAAGCACGCGAAAATCCAGCTTCACCAGGGCAAGCACAGCGGTTCCCAGGATTTCGGGGTCGGCGAGATGCCCTACAAGGAATGCGTCCGGAAGTATCTGGACAAGATCCAGCAGCATGCGGTTTCCCATTACAAAAAGAAGCCGCCCTGCGAAGACTGCAAGGGAAAGAAACAGGCCGGCAAATACCCGCCCCGGGACAACATGGTGCGTTACGTGGACAAGGCTTCGTCCGTGCTCGAGGACGATATCGACGAATGTCGGATCTTCGTGTCCCGCATCGCGGCCGAGTGCGCCCAGGCGGGCGGGTTGTGACGGTCCGCGCGATGAGGAAGGCCGCATGAAATATTTCAGGATGAGCCGCCGTTTTCCGGCGCGAGGCGTCGGCGTATTCCACGACAGCCAGGGCGGAACCCTGATGCAGAATTTCAGGATGCGCCCCAAGCCGCCGACGGGGGCGGGCAGCGCTCAAGCCGGGCGCGGCATCGTGTCGGTGGGAAACGCCAGGGCGAGCCGCCGGGCGCTCCCGGAGCCGGCCGGCCTGTTCCAGGACAGCCACGATTTTTTCCTGCTCAAGACCGGCCATCGCCTGGAGGACGGCTTCGATCCGCCGTTCAAGGTCTTCCTCGATCCCGATATCCCGAACCCTCAGCTGCCGACCTTCTTCGAATCGCCGGCCTGGATCGGCACGAAGGCCTTCTATCGCGACCTTCAGGCCATCGGCATCGACAACATCGAAACGGTGCAGGTGGAAATGCGCGACGATGTTCACAAACGGATCATCGACGACTACCTGCTGCTCAACATCGTCGGCTGCGTTCCGTGCGCAGACATGGGGAAATCCACGGTGCGGTCGCTGGGCGAGGGCATGAACGTGATCGTCCGTCTGGTCGTCGACGCCTCGCGACTCGGCGCCTTCGATCTGTGCGTCGCCGCCGAGGATACCGACTGCATGATCGTCAGCGAGCGTGTCGCCCGGCACCTGCAGGCCTGCGCTTACGACGACATTCTCTTCGAAGAGTTGGAGCAGGCTTGAGCCGCCCATGATGGCCCTCGACATCTGCGCCGCAGGATGCGTCACGCCCATCGGTGCGAGCCTCGCAGAGACGGCCGCCTCCGCCCGGGCGCGTCTCGCCAACCTGCGGGACGGTCCGTGGCAGGATCGCCAGGGCGAGCCCCATGTGGTGGGCCGGGTGCCGGACACCGTCTTGCCCGGTCTCGATGAATCCCTGCTTGCCGAGCGGATCGCCGGGCGTGAGGCGGTCATGCTCCGGATGGGCCATGTGGCTTTGGCGGAAGCGCTGGAATGTCTGCCCGACGGCGTCGAAGTGCCCCTGCTGTTGGGTCTGCCGGAACATCATGCGATGCGCCCCATCGACCCCGCCGGCTTTCTGCGCCGCCTGCGCCGACAGAGCGGCGCCCCGATCGACCTCGCGCGCAGCGTTGCGGTGCCGCGAGGACGTGCGGCGGGCTTGATGGCCTTGTGTCAGGCTGGCGAGCGGATCGCCTCCGGCGCGGCCGAGTTCGTGCTGGTTGGCGGAATCGACAGTTTCATCGAGCCTTACCTCCTCGACACCCTCGAAGCCGGGCAGCGGATACGCAACAGCGTGAATGCCGATGGCTTTTCGCCCGCCGAAGGCGCGGCTTTCCTGCTACTGGGCAGTCCGGCGCGACGTCGCGCGCCGCCCCTCGCGACGCTTGCCGGTTGTGCGACGGGGTACGAGCCCGGCCATCTCCATGCCGATGCACCCTACCTCGGCGAAGGGCTCGCCGCGGCCGTCGGCGGCCTGCTTGCCGAGACGCCGCCGGCTGCGCCCATCGCCTGCACCTACGCGTCCTTCAACGGCGAACGCTACTGGGCCCGGGAGTTCGCCGTTGCCCGGGTGCGCAACGCCGCCCACTTCGCCGACGCCATGCAGATGGAGCATCCCGCCGAGTGCTGCGGCGATCTCGGCGCGGCGCACGGCCCCTTGCTGGCCTGTCTGGCGGCCCACGGTCTTGCCGGCGGCTATCGGCCCGGGCCCTGCCTGGTCTATGCTTCATCGGACAAGGGCGACCGCGCCGTCGCGTTGCTTGAGGCGCCACCCCGCTGAAGGAGATTGCCATGCCATGCACCGTCCATAACATCCAGGGCTTTGCCCACAAAACCAGCGGCGGCATGAGCATGGTCTTTCCGGACGTCTGCAAAACCCCGGCGCCGCCTGCGCCGCCGATTCCCATTCCCTATCCCAACATCGGCAAATCCTCCGACACCACCGCGGGCACCACCACGGTCAAGGCCGACGGCAGCATGGTGATGGTCAAGGGTGCCAAGTACATGATGAGCGCGGGCGACGAGGCCGGCTCGGTCGGCGGCGTCATCAGCGGCACCTTCAAGCAGGAATGCGAATTCCTGATGTATTCCTTCAACGTGATGCTGGACGGCAAGAACGTCTGCCGCATGGGCGATCCGCTCTGGCACAACAAAAAGAACATCTGCGGCTGAAGCCGTGAAAGGGCTGGTTCCATGAGCGCCAATCGTCTCAATCTGGTGGAAAGCGTCCACGCCGCCGACAAGGGGTCGGAACTGGCCGGGGTCCAGCGGGCGCAACTGCTCGCCATCGACGGCGACGGCTGGTTGCGTGTCGTCGTCGATGGACGCGAACCCTGGCGCTGCCTGTGGCTCGAAGGCAAGCCCCTGGAGGTGGGCGACAGCGTGCTGGTGTTGCCTCCCGGACCCACCAATCCCGGCGTCGTGCTGGGCCGGATCGCCACCTATGTCGCGCCGGTCAGCCCGGCCCGCCTCACCCTCGAAGCCACCGAGGTGCTCACCCTCAAATGCGGCGACGCCACCCTCGACCTGCGGGCCGACGGCAAGGCGGTGCTCAAGGGCGAGGACGTGCTGATCCGCGCCAAGGGTTTGCAGCGCATCAAGGCCGGCAGCGTCTCGATCAACTAGGGTCGCCCGGATGGTTGCCATTGCGCCGGTGCTTCGCCGTCACCGTTTCATTCCCGAGCGGATTCCGGTTCACGCCGAGGAACTTGCCTACCTCTGGCAGCGGCGACGGGCATCGGGCCGCTCGCCGGATATCGCGCTGCGGGATTTCGCCTACTTGCAGGAGCGCATCGAGGCGCATCTGCAAGGCGTGTCGATAGCGGGGGATGAACTCGGCGCGATGCTGGATGGTTTCCTGCACGGCGACGACCGGGACGAAGTCTTCGCCGCCGCCTGGGCGCTGTTGCGCAGCGGCCGACCCGACAACGCGCGGCGGGTGTTGGAGGCCTTTGCCGCCGCTGGCGGCCCGGTCATCGCCGGTTTTGCCGACGCCTTGGTCATGGCGCCCGCAGCTCAAACCGAAGCCACCCTGCGGGCGGCGTTGGTCCACGGCAGTCCCGTCCACGCGGCTGCGGCGGCGCTGGCCCTGGCCAGCCACCGGCGGCTCGACGACCCGTCGGCGCATCTCGACCGGCTGCTTCGACACGAGGAGCCCAGTGTTGTGGTGTTTGCATGGCGGGCGCTGCTGGTGCTCGAAAACCCGCCCGACGTACCGCTGCCGTGCTTCGCGGAAGCCCTGCATCGTCCGGTTGCCGCGCTGCGCCGCGCGGTGCTGGAGGCGGCGGTGTGGCGAGGCGAAGCCTGGGTGCCGGAAGTCATCGGGCGTCTTGCCGCCGACGGTGACGCCAGTGCGCTTGGATGGTGCGCAGCGCTGTGTCCCGAGGACCAGCAGGACGCCATGCTCGAACTGTTCGCGGCGCAGCCGGTGCCCCAGCGGGTTGCGCTGGCCGCACGTCTCGGTCGGCCGAAAGCGCTGACGGCTGTGCTGGCCTGGATGGCCGATCCCGATCCCGTTCTGGCCGCCGCCGCCGGTCGGGCCTGGGAGCGCATGACCGGCCTGTCGGTCGAAGGCCAGCGGAGCGCCCTGCCGCCCGCGGCCGATGCCGACCCGATCGAACAGGATTTCCCCGTCGAAGTCTGGCTGCCGGATCTTCCCCGTGCGCGCGCGCAATGGGCCGAACACGGAGCGCGCTGGAGTGCCGGGCAGCGCTGGTGCCGCGGCTTCGACATCCAGAACGCCCTGACGAGCGAAGCCCGGCGCTGGGTCGACCTGGAAGCCTTCTGGGATTTCGGCGCACGCGCCGCCTTTGCCGGCACGCGGGTGTTTCCGCCGTCGGCGGTTTGATCCCGCACGCGTCTCCATCGCAGTGTTTGCAGATTGCTGAGTGTCGCGACGCGGTCAGTCGCATGGGCCGGGGCGACGGCTTCTTTACGCCTGCCGCGATTAGCGGGTGGCAAAGGTTTCGCTGAGGGCCAAGGCGGTCGGGCGCACTGTGCCGAAGGGTTTTCCGGGCGCCATCGAGGCGGGTCTTTATCGGCGTCGTTGCGGACCAAGGCGTCGGACGACGAACCCGCGAAGGCGGCGTGGCCCGGGAACACGCCGCTTCATGGCGAGCCGGCCGGGTGCGGCTTTTCGATGGACCGGCTACGCCGAGGATGGAAGTCATCGGGATGCAGGATGGGCCGTGGTGACCCGCATCGGCCCCCGGTCGCCGCCAGGCTTCATCGAGCGGATGCCTTCGTCCGTCGATCTGCAAAGGTGAGCGCGAAGGCTTATTCCTGCCCGTGCTCCGGGCAACTTCCCCCGTTCAGCGCATTGTCCGTGTCGCAGGGCCGGGCGCCGGCCAGCTGTCGATCGTTCCGATGCACGGAAATTCCGTTTCGCGGCCTTCGTCCGTTGCGACGCGCACTCCGGCGCGGCGGCTGCGCCCTTCGCGATAATCGAAGACGGCGTAGTCGGCATTGCCGTTGCGGAAGCTCACTTGCACCCGCTCGGTCCGGTCGCGCATGTAACGGGCTTAGAGGAAAGGCGGGTGCTTGCGATCGCCGGAGGCGGGGTAGTCGAGGTCGATCCGCCGGAGGGTTCAGAAGCGGTAGTGGAGTTGTCGAGGCGAATTGCCGCACAGGCCAATCCATCGCGACCGGGTCGTGCGGCAGGAAAAATAGCTTTGTTCGGTTGCGGCGCACAGGCCTGTCGGCTTTTCCGGCTGCGCGGCCATTGCGGCACCTGCGAGCGTGCGTGTCGAAAGCGCGAAGGCGGCGATCCGTTCCATGGTTTTTTGCTCAGTCGCGGCCGGCATACGGATCGATATTGCATCTGCCGCCATCCTGCGCGGCCTTGGCGGCGGCGACGCAATCCGATTGTCACCCGCGCCGCCTGCCGCTGGTAAGATCAGGCTTGTTTGTCATGCCCAGCTTCCGACTTCATCGCCGATACGATCATGCGCATTTCCGTCATCAGCTTCAACGGGGCGCCGCCCGCCCAGCCGACCGGTTTTGATTTCGACAGCCGCGGCGGGGCGATCGGGCGCGAGGAGGGCAACGAACTGATGTTGCCCGATCCGGAACGGCATATCTCGCGGGTGCAGGCGCGGATCGAGTTCGACGGAACGAACTTCGCGCTGGTCGACCAGGGCGGCAATCCCTCTTCGGTCAACGATCGGCCGGTGGGCAAGGGCAACCGGGTGGTGCTGGCCGGGGGCGACCGGATCGCGATCGGTGGCTACGTGCTGGAGGTGGAGTTCGCCCGTGCCGCGCCGGTCTTCTCGACGCCGGCCGTCGATAGCGGCGGGGCCGACCCGCTGGGCCTGTTCGGCGGCGCCTCGGCGGCGGATTCCGCCGATCCGTTCGCCGGCTTGCTTGGCACGCCGGCGCCCGCTGCCGCACCGGCTCCGGTCGCGACGCCGGGGTCGAGCAACGACGATCCCTTTGCGGTGTTTGCTGCGCCGCTCAAGCCAGTTTCCAGCCCGGCGGCCGAATCGCCCCCGCTGCACGATCCGTTCGCTCCGCCGCCTCCGCCGCCCGCGGCGCCACGGGCCGATCTGCTCGGTCTGGGCGGCGTGCGTAGCGAACAATCGGTGGATGCCCTGTTCGGTCTCGGTGGCGGCGCATCGGACCCCTTTGCGGGTACGCCGCTCGGCGACGCGGGCGTGGCGCCTTCCAGCGCCGCCGCCGCGGTCGATCCGCTGGCGTTGTTCGGCGGCGCCGCGCCCGCGGCGGCCCCAGCAGAGCCCCAGCGCGACGATGCACCGTTGCTCAACCAGGCTTTTGCGCCGCCCCGGCCCGAGCGCCCGGAATCCTCCGAGCTTGAGGTGACCCACGTGCTGCCGCGCAAGGATGTGCCGTCCGGGATGGTCTTCTCGTGGGATAGCGCGCCGCCCGCGGCGGAACCGCGGGCGGTGGCCGCGGAGGTGCCGGCAACGCCGGTTGCGCGGGCCGAGATCAGCGTCGAACGGATGGCGCCGGAGCCGGTGGCCGCCGTGCAGCCGACGTCTGGCGGTGTCGACGGCCCCTTGCTGGAGGCCTTTCTGCGTGGTCTCGGCGTGCCGGTGCGTCTGCCTGCCGGCCTCACGCCGGAGCTGATGGAGCAGATTGGCGTGGTGCTGCGCGAGGCCACCCAGGGCACGCTCGACCTTCTGACCGCCCGTGCGCTGACCAAGCGCGAGGTGCGGGCCGAAGTGACGATGATCGTCAGCAAGGGCAACAATCCGCTCAAGTTCTCGCCGGACGTCGGCTTTGCGCTGTCGCAACTGCTGGCGCCCCAGGGGCGCGGTTTCATGCCGCCGGAGGCCGCCATGCGCGACGCCTACGACGATCTGCGGGCGCACCAGTTCGGTTTCATGGCCGGAATGCGTGCGGCGTTGGCCGGCGTGTTGAAGCGTTTCGAGCCGACCGCGCTCGAAGAACGGGTGGTGTCCCGCAGCGTGCTGGACAATATCCTGCCCGGCAGCCGGAAGGCCCGGCTGTGGGATCTCTTCGAGCAGATGTACGGCGAAATCTCGCGGGAGGCGGAGGACGATTTTCACGCGCTGTTCGGCCGTGAATTTCTGCGCGCCTACGAAGAGCAGGTGGAACGGCTTCAAGCGGAGCGCGAGCCGGGCCGTTAGCAGGGCAGACCGAACACGCAGCGCGAGGTTCTCATGCTGGATATGCAGACTTGTTTTCTGTCCGAAATGGGCGGCCGTAGCCGCAATGAGGATGCGTGCGGTTACTGGACCTCGGACGACGGCTGCTGCTGGGTCGTCTCCGACGGGGCGGGCGGCCACGGCAGCGGCGATGTGGCCTCGCGGCTGGTGGTGAGCACGGTGTTGCGCCGCTTCTCGGCCCATCCGCGGGTGGAGCCGGACGAGGCCTCGAATCTGCTCCAGGCCGCCAACGACGTGGTGGTCGGCGAAAAGACCAACGGCAACACCCGCGACGACATGCACGCCACGGCGGTGGTGCTGCTGATCGATCCGCGTAGCGGACTGGCGGTGTGGGGGCATGTGGGCGACACCCGGATCTACCTCTTCCGACGCGGTCGCGTGGCCTACCAGACGCGGGATCACAGCCTGGTGCAGAACATGATCGACGCGGGTTATGGCAGCACCGACATGATCCGCACCCATCCCCAGCGCAGCCTGCTCACCTCGGCCATCGGCTCGGCCGAGTCGCTGTCCCTTTCGGTGTCGGCCGAGCCGCTTGCGCTGCAGGTGGGCGACGTGTTCCTGCTATGCACCGACGGCTGGTGGGAATACGTCGAGGAAAGCGACATGGAACAGATCCTCGGCGAATCGGTCAGTTCAGAGGCGTGGCTGGCAAGCATGGGAGAGCTGATCCGCAGCCGGGCGCCGGTCGAGAACGACAACTACACGGCGGTTTGTGTCAGGATGGCCGATGAACCGGACGGCGATGAGACGACCGTCATCATTCCGTCTACGCCCCGCGAAGCGACGGGGAACACTTGATTGAGGTGACATCATGAAAAAGTTTGCTGCCTTGCGACTGCCTGCCTGTGTGCTGGCGGCAACCGTGGCGATGAACGGCTGCGCCAACATGGATCAGAAAACCCAGAGTGCGGGGGTGGGCGCGGCGGTGGGATGTGCGGCCGGTGCGGTGCTGGCCAAGCTCACCAAGAACGACGCGACCACTGCCTGCGTCGCCGGCGCGGTGGTCGGCGGCCTGATCGGCTACCAACGGGCGCGCAGTTCGGAAATCGACGACGCCAAGGCCGCCTCCGAGGCCGCCGTGACGGTCAGCGGCGCCAGCGCGGCGCCGGTGCAGACCGAGCCGGTGCAGGTGACCGACAAGCAGACCGGCAAGACCGAGACGGTGCGCGCCTTCAAGTCGGTTTCGGTGGATATTCCGATCAGCCAGCTCGACACCGCCGATGGCAAGGAGGCGATGCGCAAGCTCAACGACTACGCCCGCAAGGTGGCCCGCGAGCGGGGCGAGCCGGTGCAGATGACCATCGCCACCGCACCGGGCAAGGCCGCGAAAGCGGCCCAGGCGGCGCATCAGCTTCAGGTGAGCGAGAAGGTTGGCGACGGGGTCGTCAATCGCAGCATCGTGACCGACACCCGTATCCCGAGCAATGTGCAGCGGGTGAGCATCGAGGCGAACAATCCGGCAAAGATTTCCGTCTGAAGCGCTGCGGGGCCGCTGCTGGCCCCGCCGTTGCCGGGGGCTTATTTTTCGTTGAGCAGCTGGTCGAGGGACTTGTTCAGATCCTTGACGTACTTCTTTTCGGCCTGCTCGTTGCGGTTGTCGCGGGCGACCGCCTTTTCTGCCGGCTTTTCCTTCTCTTTGGGCGGCGCGGGCTTGGCGATCTCCTTGGTGGCGGCGACTTCCTCGACGGTGAAGCGGACGGCGGCGTAGCTCGGCGAGCACGCTTGTCCGGTAGCGCATTTGGCCTCGCCGACGAGGGCTGCGCCACCGCGGGCAGATTCGCCCAGGGCCGTTTCGATGGCCGGCTTCAGGGCGCCAAACGAGCCTTCATGGGTTTCGAAGCGCAGGCCGGAAAAATCCCGCGGGGTGTCCGAGACGATGGCCAGCACCTCCCAGTCGCCCTTTGGCTGGTCGGCCTCATAGGCCCAGTCCGGACGCGGGAAGGCCAACGGCTTGCCGGCGGCGATGCGGTTGTTGCGGTCGAGGTCGTTGGGGAAGATCTGGCTCACTCGTCCCGTCGCCTTGTCCCAGAGCAGCACGTATAGCAGCCCGCTCTGCTGGCTGTTCAGAACGAAAGTGAGCGGATCGCGACCGATGGTGAGCGGCGTCCGGATCCGTTCCGCCTTCAGGGCGTAGGCGCTGTCGGAGCCCGCCACGGTGGCGGCGAAGGCTTCGTCCAGCGGAATGGGCGAGTGCGGTGCCGGCGCGGCAGGCGCGACCGCTTGGGGCGGCGGAGCGACGGGCTCTGTGGCGGGGGCTTCCGGAACGGCAGGCGGCGGCGCGGGGCTGCGGGTGAACATGAAAGCCCCGACCGCGATGACCCCGGCGATCGCTGCGCCGGCCGCGTACAACGGGACGGCCGAACGTTTTTTTTCGCTTGCGCCGGGTGCGTCCTTTGCAATGGGCGCGGCCGCCGCGGGCGTTGCCGCTGCGGGCGGAGCGCCGATCTGGGAGACGTGGGTGGTGGCCGGGATGGAGGAGGGCGCGAGGGTCTGGAAGCTCTGCTCCTCGTCCGTCCGCGGGGCCGCGGCGGTGTGGTGCGTGCTTGCGAGGCCGGCATCGATACCCAGCACTGCGCGCATCTGGGCGATCGACTGGGGTCGGTCCTCGCCCTTGACCCGCAGGCATTGGTCGATGCCTTTGAGAAACTGATCCGAGTAACGGCCGGCCGCGACGACCGCGAGCGGTTCGTAGACGTCCTGCATCATGCGTCCGACCGCCGGCGGCGGGGTGCGGCCGGTGATGGTGAAATAGACCACCGCGCCCAGGGCGTAGATGTCCGTCCACGGTCCCTGCTTGACGCCGGGCATTTCGGCGTATTGCTCGATGGGTGCGTAGCCTGGCTTGAGGATGACGGTGAGCGCCTGGGTCATGTCGCTGATGACCCGGCGGGCGGCGCCGAAATCCAGCAGCACCGGCCGGCCGTCGCGCAGCAGCATGATGTTGTCCGGCGCCACGTCCCGGTGGAAGCAGTTCTGGCTGTGCATCAACTCGAGGGCATCCATGACCGGGGCGAGGATCTTGCGGATCCAGGCCTCGTCGGGCGGCTGCCCCTGGCGCTCGCGCAGGGTGTCGCGGAGGGTTTTGCCGGCGTAGTAGGGCATCGCCATGTAGGCGGTGCCGTTGGCCTCCCAGAAACGGTAAACCTTCAGCAGGGCCGGGTGGTCGAACTGGGCCAGCAGGCGCGCTTCATTGACGAAGCTGCGCCGTCCGATCTCGAAGGTGTCGGCGTGCCGCTCGGAGCGGACGATCACCGAGGCGTCGGCTCCCCGCGTGGCGAGTGCCGAGGGCATGTATTCCTTGATGGCGACCCGGCGCTGCAGGGAGTGATCGTCGGCGAGGTAGACAATGCCGAAGCCGCCCTGGCCGACCAGGTCGACGATCTCGAACTCGAAAAGGCGGGTGCCGATCGGGAGGGCTTCGTCGGAGCCGGTTCTTCGTTGCGGCGCGGGTGCCGGGCTGCTTGGCGCTGCGGCGCCGCCCAGCACTATCGTCTTGTCGTCGTTGGAGTCGGACACGTGAAAACCTTGAATGCGCGAAAAAAGCGTCAGGCGATGGGGGAATAGGTGATCATCTTCAACAGAAAAGGCGGAGGGGGCAAGCTCCGATGCGCGAAGCCGCCGCTGGTGCCGTCGGCGGCGTAACACCACCATGCGGAATATCCGGCCAATTGGTGCAGCAGACTGCCGGTCGCCAATGCGTCGAGGCAGTCGCCGGGCAGGCCGGCGGGGCCGACGGGCGGCAGGTCGATGAGTGTGTCGCGGCGGGCGAGGCGTTCGCCGACCTGGGCGAGCGTGCGGGCCTCATGCCGGTCGAGCGGCGGCGGCCCGAGGGCGGACAAGGCGTTTTCCAGGGGTGCGATGTCGTATTCGAGTTGCAGGCCCAGGCGGGCGATGTCCTCCAGGCCTTTCAGCCACACGCCGAGAGCCGAACTGGTCGCGCCAAGCGCCTGGGCGGCGGGCAGAGGCGCGGCCAGCGTGAAGGGAAAGTAGCGCCCGACCCGGTCCACCGATGGCGTCCATACGCCGGCCCAGCCGTGGCTGCCGAGCACGCCGGGCAACAGCACGAAATGCCACACGTGAGCGGTGAGGTAGCTGTCGAGCCAGGCGTCGCCAAGCGCCGCCCGGCTTCCGGCGATGCCTTGCTGCAGCCAGGCGTCCCAGGGCGCGACGAATTCGGCCGGCAGGCGGCGCTGGGCGAAGTCGCCGAGAATCGGCAGTTTGCCGTACCAGCCGGCGGCGTCGTGGGGGCTCATAGTCCGCTCGGGCAGCGGAACTCGGAGAGCTCGTGGAGGCGGAAGGGGTTCTGGACGCTGCTGGCGGTGACTTCGAAATTGGCCTGACGGCCTTCCACTTCGAAGCTCACCTTGAACTTTTCGGGGGCGCCGAGGCCTTCGACCCGCGCCTTGTCGAACAGCCGGAACAGTGCCCAGGCGCCTTCGGTGGTCACGCCCGAGGCGCCGCTGGGGGCCGGCGGGGTGATCTGGAAGCGGGCCGAGATGCCGCCCTTGCTGCCCGGCCATTGGATCGACTGGGGCACCTGCGGCCCGTGGGCGTATTTCACCAGCTGACCGTCCACGTCGAGGGTGAACTGGGTGATCGCCGGGTCCATGTCGATGGGTTTGAAGTCGAGCCGCACCGAGCCGCCGCTGCGGAAGAACACGTCGCGAATCGTCGCCGCACGCTGGAATTGGGCGAGATTGCCCGGACCGCCAAGCGATTGTTCCTGCACTTTCTTGAAGCTCCACGGCCGCGTGGAGGTATCGACGTAGGGGGCGAGGTTCTTCTGGAAGAAGTCGTCCATCAGGCCGCCGGGCGCGAACAGGCGGGCGAAATCTTCGCGGGTGACGTCGCGGTTGCTGCCGCGCACGAACGGGTAGCGGCCATCGATGGCCATGTGGCAGAACTGGCCGACCTGGGCGCCCACCGCCGAGGACAGGCTTTCCCGCGTGGCGGCGAGGGATTGGCTGGTGCCGGCGCTGGAGAGTTGCTGCAGCATCGAGCGGATCGGCTCGGGCATGCGGGCGCTTTCGGCCTTCACCTTGGCGGCGGAATCGCCCGGCGGCGGCGCGACTTTGTCCTTGATGGCGGTTTCGGTGGCGGAGAGTTGCACGTAAACATCGTTCAGCAATTGGGTCACGCCGTCGATCGGCGCGCTTTTGCCGTCGCCGGAGACGAGTTGGCGGATCTGCACGAAGCGGTCGTCGACGATGCTTTCGAGGCGTTCGGCGGGGGCGCCGGCGGCCGGTGCGCCGGTGCCGATGTCCACGCCGAGGACCTTGCCGAGTTCCTGCTTGGCGCTGGCGAGTTTTTCGCCGGCCTTGTCCACCACCGTCTTCTCGCCTTCGGGCGGGGTGAGGGTGGTTTCGCGGGAGATCGCCCGCAGCAGCTTGGGCAGCGGCGAGTCGGGGCCGGAGAGCACGCGCGCGACCTGGATGCTCTGGGCGAGGCCGGGAGAGCGGACCAGGCTGATGTCGGCGAGCAGGGCTTCCCACTGGCGGGCGTAGTCGGCCAGATAGAGCCGGCGCACGTCGCGGGCGACGCTGGCGGCATTGCGGCCGGACGCGCCGTCGCTGCGGGTGCCGAGCACCCAGGATTCCTCTTCCGCCAGTTTGGCGGTGACCGCGTCCACCGCCTTGGCGAAGCCTTTGTGATAGCCGTCGTAGGTGTACAGCCCGGCGATGCCGCGGGTCAGGGGCGTGCCGCTCTTGCGTGTGAATACCAGGGTCGAGCCCGGTCCGGCGGCGCGTTCGATGGTGAAGTCGGGGAAGCCCTGGCCGACGCCTTGACGCTTGAGGCGGCTGTAGATGCGGTCGGGCAAGGTGTAACGCAGCAGCATGTCGCGGGCGCGGGCGACGAGGGCGGCATCCTGCACGACGGGCGAGGCCACCGGGCCGTCGGCGAAGAGCTGGTTGAGGTGGGCGCCTAGCGCCGCGCGCTGGTCGGCGCTCACGTCGCGGGGCAGGTTGCGGTCCCAGTCGATGGTGATCCAGGCCTTGAGCGCCTCGGCGTCGAAATGCGCCGGATCGTTCAGCATCAGGTAGGCCTTCAGGGTTTCGTAGGCGAATTCCAGGTTGCTGCCGTCGAGGCTGCGCAGCTGGGTTTCGATGCGGTGGGACAGACGCGGAAAGAGCACGTCGCGGAGCAGACCCCGATAGGATTGCTGGGCTGCGGCGTCGAGTTTGTCGCCCTGGAACAGCCCCAGTCCCATGCCGGTCGGGGCTTCGCCGCGCGGGCGCGAGGCGGTGGACGAGACGCCCTGAACCGTGTCGAGCACCGTCAGCACGCTCAGCAGGTCGTCCTCCGGCGCCTTGCCGGCCTGGGCGACGAGGGGTTTGGCGGCTTCGACGGCGGCGTCGACTTCATCCACGTAGCTGCTGTTGCGCAGGTAGCTGAAGCTCCAGCCGAGCAGCAGGCCGAGGGCGAGCAGGGCCATGGCGGCCAGCGCGCCCGCGTGGATCAGACTGCGCCGGCGCTCCCACTTGAGGTTGGTGCCGCCAAGGCGTTGTTCGGCGAACACGACTTCCTTGAGCAGACGGGTCAGGAAGAAGCTCTTGCCGCTGCCGGCCGGTGGCGGCAGGATGCGGCGCTCCAGCCCGAAGGCGCCGCCGAGGCTGGCCATGACGCGGTCGATCGGATTGCCTTCCTGGGTGCCGCTGGTGAAATACACGCCGCGCACCATCAGCGGGTGGTCATAGCCCGAGCTGGCGAAGACCCGCTGCAGGAAGGCGTCGAGCAGGCGGCTGACGAGTCCGAATTGCTGGTCGAAGGCGGCGATCGGACCGCGGTGGGTCAGATCGGGTTCTTCCTGCAGGCGGGCGATGAGCTGCCCGCTGACGCGCTCATGGAGGGCGTCCAGTTGGGCCGGCAGGCTTTTGAGGGCTTCGGCGCCGGGCGCCTCGTCGGTCGGGAAGGTGACGCCCCACACCTGATCGCGTCCTTCCTTGGTGAGGTGGGCGAAGAACTCGTTGAAGCCGGCCACGAGGTCGGCCTTGGTGACCAGCACGTAGATCGGGAGGCGCACGTCGAGCTGCGAGTAGAGTTCCTGGACGCGGGCGCGCAAGGCTTCGGCGTGGCGGGTGGCTTCGGTTTCGGTCTGCCCGAGCAGATCGCCCAGGCTGACGGTGAGCAGCACGCCGTTGAGCGGCTGGCGCGGTCGATACTTGCGCAGCAGGGCCAGGAAACCCTGCCAGGCGTCCCGGTCGGCGGCGGCGTCGGAATCCTGGGTGGTGTAGCGGCCGGCGGTATCGATCAGCACGGCTTCGTCGGCAAACCACCAGTCGCAGTTGCGGGTGCCGCCGACGCCCTTGATCTGGTGCGTGCCGAGCTTTTCGGCGAGGGGAAAGCGCAGGCCGGAGTTGATCAGGGCCGTGGTTTTGCCGGAGCCGGGCGCCCCGATGAAAACGTACCAGGGCAATTGGTAGAGATAGCGGGCCGAGCCCAGCGCGGCGAGGCGCGACAGACCGCTGCCGGAGGCCGCCGAGCGGCTGCTGCGCAGGATGGTGGTGGCTTCCTCGAAACGCTTGCGGAGGACCGCCACTTCGGCGGCTTCGGCGGGCGCGGCGGCGTCCTTCTTGCCGAGCAGACCGTCGAGCAGCTTGGCATTGCTGGCCTTGGCCTTCAGGCGGACGACGACCTCCCGCAGGATGAAGGCGAGCACGAGCACGCCGATGACGCTCCAGCGGACGGTTTCGGACTCCAGGGGCACTTTGCCGGCGATGGAGATCAGCGGACCGACGTACCAGACGATCAGCGCCAAGGCGATCAGTCCGACCAGACTGAGGAGAAACGGCTGGAGCAGCGCAGCGAAGAGCTTTTTCATCATTCGACCCTTGATCGTTTTGCTTTAGGCACTTTGGTACCGATGCGAATGGGCGCCGCTCAGTTGCTGCGCGCGGCCGGGAACACGATGATCTCGACCCGGCGGTTCTGTGCCCGGCCCTCGGGCGTGTCGTTGCTCGCCACCGCTTCGCTGTCGGCGCGGCCTTCGGTCTTTATCTTCGGGCGGCCGCCCAATTGGGGGGCGAGCGCCTCGGCGACGGCGTCGGCGCGGGCCTGGGAGAGATGCCAGTTGGACGGGAAGCGGGCCGAGCGGATCGGACGGTTGTCGGTGTGGCCGCGTACCAGCACGCTGCCGTCCACCTTGGCGACGGCGGCACCGATCCGCTGGAGCAGTTCGGCGAAGGTGGGCGACAGGGTGGCGCTGCCGGCTTCGAACAGGCCGTCGCCCTGGGCCGTGACGATGCTGCGGTCGGCCAGATCGCGCACGACGACCCGGTTGGCCTGGATTTCGGCGGCCAGGAAGTGGGCCAGCCGGGCCGGTGCCGGAGTGGCGGGGGCGGCTGTCGCTGCGGCAATGGGGGCGGGTGTGCCCGATTTGAGCGCGAGGATGGCGGCGAAGGTCGGGTCGGAATGCCGGTTCAGGGCGAAGGAGGCGAGCATGTAGCCGACCGCCAGTACCAGCACGGTGATCGCCGCCACGGCCCACAGGGGCACCGCTTCGCGCAGCGGGCGCGCCGTGCTGGCGGTGGTCTGCCACGCCGGGGATAGTTCGCGGATCACCTCGCCGCGTTCTTTGGCGAGCATCTGGGCGAGCTTTTCGCGCACCGAGGCGAGCTGGGCGCGGCCGTTCTGGAGGACGCGGAAGCGGCCTTCGAAGCCGAGGGACAGGATCAGGTAGAAGAGTTCGAGCAGGTTGCGGTGGGCGGCCGGGTTTTCGGCCAGCTTGCCGAGCAGCTGGAAGAACTTTTCGCCGCCCCAGGCTTCGTTGTGGAATTGCACCAGCAGGCTGCGCTGGGCCCACACTTTGTCGCCCCAAGGGGTGTTGGCGGCGCTTTCGTCGAGGAAGGTGCACAGCGCGTAGCGGGCGGCGATCAGGTGATCGTGGGGCACGCCGTGTTCGCCGGCCTTGGTTTCGAAGACGCCGATGGCGCGGGCCAGGGTTTCGCGCAGTCCGCCAGGGTCGGGATGCTGGATCTGGCGGAACTGGGGCACCAGATTGAGCAGCGGGTTGGCAGCGGCGATGAGCGGGTTGAGCCCGGTGTCCCAATCCAGCGCAGCCAGGTCGACGCGCTCGAAACGCATCGACGCGGGCCGGTCGGGCTGTGGCTGGGCCGGCCGCGGCGATCGGGCGCCGGGCGAGGGCACGATCAAGGTCTTGTCGGACGGGGGTTGGGCGAAGGGGTCATCGTGCGCCATGAATCCTGTCTCCGGTCATGAAGCGTTGGGTTGCGGTCAGGCCCTGATGGCCCACAGCGACAATTCGAGGGCCGGGAAATCGCCGGTGACGTAGATGCCAAGGCCGCCGGAGTTGTCGAGCTGTTTCCAGAGGTCGCCGCTGTTGTCGAGTTCGAAATAGCTGAAACCGGCGTGGAAGGGAATCTGCCGCGGTGCGACGGGCAAGGGCCGCAGCGCGATGCCGGGCAACTGTAGATTGACCAGTTCGCGAATCTTTTCGACCGGCCCGAGCTTGGCTTGGGCGGGGAAGCGCTGGCGCAGGGTTTCGCTGGGCACCTGGGCATTCACCGCGAGTACGAAACCGGCATGGCGCAGCAGGCTGCGGTCGCTGACCAGCCCGACGTAGCGGCCTTGCTTGTGATCCTGCAGCTCGATCTGGGTGGCGTTCTGTTCGAGGACGGTGGCGAGCGCCCGGCGGATGTCGCGGATCAGCGGCGCAAAGCTCGCTTCGAGGGCATCGTGATTGTAGGCCGGCATGCTGGCGGGGCGCCGCTCGGTGCTGACCAGGGTGGCGAGCTCGCCGGAGAGTTCGAGGAGCTGGCTGAACAGGCGTTCGGGGTGGAGCTGGGCGAGTTCGGTCAGGTGTTCGAACACCGGCTGATGTCGATTGACGGTGAGCAGGAAGATGAAGTCGGCGATTTCCGCCACGCCGCCGGCGCCGGGCTGGGCCAGCCGCGCCGCCAGCGCGTCGCCGCGCTGGCCCAGGAGGCCGCGCACTTCGCGCAGGAAACCGGCCAGCGCAGGCGAAACCCGGCAGGCCAGGACCGGCGGGATGTAGCCCTTGTCGATCAAGAGGCTGTTGTCGGGACGCCGCTCGACGATCCGCAGGACGCCGATGCGCACGAAGGCGTCGGAAACCTGATCGGCAAGCGCCAGGCGGAGGCGGGGCTGACCGACTTCGATGGGTTCGGTGGTGCTGTCGCTGGTGGCAGAGTCGACGACCTGCTGTTCGACCGGGGTGTAGCGGGCCAGGTGGGCGGCCGAGTCGGCGGGAGGAGCGGCTTCGGTGCTTTGCGAGCGGCGTAGCGGCAGGACCAGATAGACCACCGCATTCTTGGCGTCGGCCGGGATGTCGAGGGCCAGCGGCGCGGGGTGGGCCGAGGGAAAGTCGAAAGGGGTGCCGTCGGGCAACACGCCGCGGGCGGCGGACAGGGCGACCTTACCGGTGCCGAGGGCGGCTTCGTCGATTTCGAGACGGGCGAAGCCCCAGTAAAGTCCGCCCAGCGCCTGGGCGCGGGTTTCGACGAACCATTCCGTATGGCGGTCCTGCTGCTGGAAATGCTGGGGGCGCAGGAACAGGCCTTCGGACCACACGACTTTGCTGAACCAGGACATGGCGGCTTTCGGTTATGGGGTGGAAGGGGTGAATCCGCGGGCGGCGCTATGGGCCTTGGGTCAGGGAGACTTGGGGCCGATGGCGATGCCATTCTGCCCCACCCGGACGGTGTAGACGGTGGTCTTGTTCTGAGGGACCGGCGCGGTGGCTCGCCAGCCCGTGGTGTTGACGTCCCGGTAGGCGGCGAAGACGGCGAGGAATTTTGCTTCGCCCTGGGGCTTGAGCTCGGCGTTGAAGGCTTGTCCCGGCTTGAGGGTGATTTCCTCACGCACTACTTTGGCGGCGCCGAGCACCGCTTCGTCGCGCTCGAACAAGGAGAAAAAATCGGCGCTGTCGAAGGCGGCGGTGTTCTGGAGCAGGTAGTAACGGACGACGATGGGGGTGGCGCGCCCGCGCCGGTCGGTGTTGACGGTCGTGTCGGCGGACATTTCGAGCCGCACGACGGTTGGAATGGGTTCTGGCTTGGGTGCCAGCAGCGGGAGCTTGGCCTGGCAGCCGGTCATGACCAGAACGGTCAGCGCGGCAGTTGCAGCCAGGGTGTGCGGGAGTCGGGTCATTGCGGCAAGCCCTCCGAGGACGGTCAGCGATACGATTTGATTATTGTATCGTTCCCTGTGCGATGCAATCGGCAATGACCCGTGGGTGATTTCGACGCTTGCTCCCGCGCGATGGGTTGGCTATATCTTGTAACCGCGGTGCAGTGCGACGACGCCGGCGGTCATGTTGAAGTATTCGACGCGGGCCAGACCGGCCTTTTCCATCATGTCCTTGAGCGATTCCTGGTCCGGGTGCATGCGGATGCTCTCGGCCAGATAGCGGTAGCTGTCGG
>ERZ650311.77-NODE-77-length-60021-cov-12.624721_pt1 | contig 60021 bp, 50 predicted proteins | sample MGYA00376247_ERZ650311 | MGnify/ENA primary metagenome ERZ650311 (study PRJEB26733, sample SAMN07839324) | wastewater metagenome | biome: small river; feature: stream; material: water | place: USA: North Carolina | collected 2016-07-28 ... | reverse complement strand
CCACGCCGTCACGATCGAACCACTGCTGGGTCACGTTCTTGGCGATGTCGGTCTTGTTCTGGTGATCGGCGTTGACCACCTCGATGGGCTTGCCGAACATCTTGCCGCCGAAGTCCTGCACGGCCAGGCGGGCCGCCACCAGGGCGCCCTGACCGCCGTAATCGCTGTACACACCCGAAAAGTCGGTCAGCACGCCGATCTTGACGGAATCTCCCGAGAGCTTGTTGGCTTGTGCTGTCGCGGCCGATTGACCGAACATGGCTGCCAGCGCCAGACCGATGGCCAGCACACTTTTTGAGCGAATCATTCGAAAGTCTCCTATGGTTTGTCGTCACTTTTGCGGGAAATGCCGCACTCGCGCGGGCCATAAGATACCCCGACCCGCAATAAATGGATACGGCGTAGGGTCACCAAGTTTGCAGCCAGCACCCCCGGTACATTGGAAGTCGCTGAGGGCTGGAGTCCGAAAAACACCCCCTGAATGCACTTTACAAACCATCCTGCCAACGCCATGATTTGAATTCCTTGGTATTCAAATCAAAGATTTTCGATGGAACCACAGACAGGACGAGCAGCGCGTCTTGGGCAGGTTGAAGATGCACCGGTGGTGGTTTATGTGCAGCAGCTTCTGGAGGAGGCGGTGGCGCGGCAAGCCTCGGACGTCCATTTCGAACCCTACGAAGAGGCGTACCGCGTGCGCATGCGCATCGACGGCCAGCTGCAGGAAGTCTCCAGCGCCCCTCTGGCCTTCCGGGACCGGCTGGCCGCCCGCATCAAGGTCATGGCGCGGCTGGACGTGGCCGAAAAGCGCCTGCCGCAAGATGGCCGCATCGCCCTGCGCTTGGCCGGCCGGCAGGTGGACGTGCGCGTCTCCACCCTGCCCACCACCCACGGCGAACGCATCGTGCTGCGCCTGCTCGACAAAGGCAGCGGCCAGCGCAGCCTCGACAGCCTCGGCATGGCGCCGACAACCGTCGCGCCCTTCGCCAAGCTGCTCGACCAGCCCCACGGCATCCTCCTGGTCACCGGCCCCACCGGCTCCGGCAAGAGCACCACCCTCTACGCCGCGCTGCAGGGCATGGACGCCAAGAGCCGCAACATCGTCACCGTCGAAGACCCGGTCGAATACGATCTGCCCGGCGTCGGCCAGATCCAGGTCAATCCCAAGATCGATCTTTCCTTCGCCCGAGCCCTGCGCGCGATCCTCCGGCAAGACCCGGACGTCATCATGATCGGCGAAATCCGCGACCTCGAAACCGCCCAGATCGCCGTCCAGGCCAGCCTCACCGGCCACCTGGTGCTCGCCACCCTGCACACCAACGACGCCGCCTCGGCCGTCACCCGCCTCGTGGACATGGGCGTCGAGCCCTTTCTGCTCGCCTCCACCCTGCGCGGCGTGCTCGCCCAGCGCCTCGTGCGCCGCCTGTGCCCAAGCTGCCGCACGCCCCATCCGAGCACCGCCGCCGACCGGGAACTCCTCGGCGCCGACACCCCGGCCCAGCTCTGGCACGCCCCCGGCTGCCCCGAATGCGCCCGCACCGGCTACGCCGGCCGCACCGGCATCTACGAACTGATGGTCACCGACGACGCCCTGCAGCGCCTGATCCACACCGCCGCCGACGAAGCCGACCTGCGCGCCCACGCCCGCCGGCATGGCGCCCACAGCCTGCGCGACGACGGTCTGCGCCTCCTCGCCGAAGGCAGCACTTCGGCCGAAGAACTGCTCCGCGTCACGCGGGACTGATGCCGCTACTTCTGCCTGCCCATCCATGACCGCCTTCCGCTACCGCGCCCTCGATACCGCCGGCAAGGAATCCGCCGGCGTCCTCGAAGCCGACACCGGCCGGGCGGCGCGCAACCTGCTGCGGGAGCGTGGGCTGTTTCCGCTCGAAGTCGCCTCGGTCGCCCAGGGCGCCGCCGGCAGCAAGCCCCTGCGGCGCCGCCTCAAGGACGCCGACCTCACCCTGCTCACCCGCCAGTGGGCCACCCTGCTCGCCTCCGGCCTCACCGTCGAACAGGCGCTGGCGGCACTCATCGAACAGGCCGAGACCGAAGCCACCCGCCAGTTGCTGGCCGGCGTGCGCTCCGAGATCCTCGGCGGCTACAGCCTGCGCGCCGCGCTGGACCGATATCCCCAGGCGTTCTCGACGCTCTACCGGGCCTCGGTGGCCGCCGGCGAGAAGTCCGGCGAACTGGCCAAGGTGATGACCCAGCTCGCCGACTACCTCGACCGCAGCCACGCCCTGCGCACCAAGACCCTGCAGGCGCTGCTCTACCCGGCCATCGTCGCCAGCGTCGCCCTGATGGTCATCGTCGGCCTGATGACCTATGTGGTGCCCCAGGTGGTGTCGGTCTTCCAGCAAGGCAAGCAGGCGCTGCCGCTGCTCACCCGCTCGCTGATCGTGGTCAGCGACCTGCTCCGCGAATGGGGCTGGCTGGCCGTGCTGGCGCTGATCGGCGCCTTTTTCGCCGGCCGCGCGGCGCTTTCCGACACCGCCGTCAAGCGCCGCTGGGACGCCTGGCTGCTCGGCCTGCCCGTTCTCGGCCGCCACCTGCGCACCCTCGACGCCACCCGTTTCGCCAGCACCCTGTCCATCCTCGCCGGCAGCGGCGTGCCGCTCCTCGCGGCGCTCGACGCCGGCCGTCAGGTGATCAGCCGGCTGCCGCTGGCCGACGCCGTCGGCGTGGCCGCCGAGCGCGTCCGCGAAGGCCAGCCGCTGTCCCGCGCGCTGGGCGCCAGCCGCCAGTTTCCGCCGCTCCTGATCCACATGATCGCCAACGGCGAAGCCACCGGCCGCGTCGACGAACTCCTCGAACGGGCCGCCCGCCTGCAGCAGGCCGAGCTCGAGAACCGCACCGCCACCCTCACCGCCCTCCTCGAACCCGTCCTGCTGCTGCTGATGGGCGGCTTCGTCCTGCTGATCGTGATGGCGGTGATGCAGCCGATCATCGAAATCAACACCCTGATGAAATAAGGAAGCCCCCATGCTCAACACGCTCCGCCGCTCCCGCGGCTTCACCCTGATCGAAGTCATGGTCGTCATCGTCATCCTCGGCGTGCTCGCCGCGCTGGTGGTGCCCAAAGTGATGAGCCGCCCGGACGAAGCCCGCGTGGTCGCCGCCAAGCAGGACATCTCGGCGATCATGCAGGCGCTCAAGCTCTACAAGCTCGACAACCGCCGCTATCCCACCGCCGAACAGGGTCTTGCCGCCCTTGTCGTCAAGCCCACCGCCGCGCCGGTGCCGGACAACTGGAAGTCCTACCTCGACAAGCTGCCGATGGACCCGTGGGGCAAGCCCTACCAGTACGTCATGCCCGGCCTCAAGAGCGAGGTGGACGTGATGAGCTTCGGCGCCGACGGCCTCTCGGGCGGAGAGGGCTTCGACGCCGACATCGGCTCCTGGAGCCTCTGAGCCTTTCCGCCTGCCCGATGCGCCGCCGCTCTTCCCCCCGCGCCGCCGGCTTCACCCTGATCGAAGTCATGGTGGTGCTGGTCATCATGGGTGTGATGGCCACCGGAATCAGCATCGGCCTCGACAGCCTGCGCGGGCGCGATGCCGATCAGGCGCTCAAGCGCCTGCGCCTCGTGCTCGAAGCCAGCGCCGACCGGGCCATCGTGCGCGGCCGACCCATCGCCATCGAATTCCTGCCCGACGGCTACCGCTTTTCCGCCCTCGACCCGGACGACAATTGGCGCCCCCTCATCGACCCACCGGTGTTCAACGAACGCGCCCTGCCCGGCGGCCTCGGCTGGGCAGGGCTGCGCCTCGACGGCCAGCCCGACGCCAGCGTCCCGCGCCTGCAGTTCGGCACGCAGGCGCCCGAATACGAACTCCGCGTCGCCACCCCCAACGGCGAAGCCCGCTTCACCGGCAAGGCCAACGGCGAAGTGATCCTCGACATGCCGGGCGCGCCCCGCTCATGAGCCGTCGCCACCGCGGCTTCACGCTGCTCGAGACCCTCGTAGCGCTGGCGATCCTGGCCATCGCGCTCACCGCCGCCTTTCGCGCCATGGGCGTCACCGCCCAATCGTCCGGCGAACTGCGCGAGCGCCTGATCGGCGACTGGGTCGCCGAAAACCGGCTCGCCGAATTGCGCGCCACCAAGGCCTGGCCTCCGGCCGGCGCCAACGAAGGCACCGCCGATCAGGCCGGACGCAGCTACCGCTGGCGCGAAGAAGTCAAAACCACCGCCAATCCGCTGTTCCGGCGCGTGGATGTCAGCGTGTTCGGCCCGGACTCCGGCGATCACGCCATCGCCCGCCTGTCCGGCTACGTGGCGAGGCCGCTGCAATGAGCCGCAGCGCCCGCCAGCGCGGCCTGACCCTCATCGAACTGATGGTCGCCCTGGCCATTTTCGCCATCCTCGGCGTGCTCTCCTACCGGGCGCTGGCCGAAGTGGCCAACAGCCGCGCCCGCCTCGAAGAACACTTCGAGCGCTGGCGCGCCATCGGTCGCAGCATGCAGCGCATCGATGCCGACCTCATCCAGGTCGTCGCCCCCGTCGCCCTGGGCGTTCCCGCCGGCGGGTTGCCAAACGGCCAGACCGCCGCCAGCTCGGCTGCCGCCCCGATGATCCTGGGCCGGGCGGCCAGCGGCGGCGGCCCGGAATTCCAGTTCCTGCGCCTCGACGACACCCGCGGCGTGCGCCGGGTCGGCTACCGATTGGTGGATGGCCGCCTCGACTGGCTGCGCTGGAGCGGCCGCGACGCCCTTGGCGAACCCACCGTCGAACCGCTGCTCACCAACGTGCGCGATCTGCGCTGGCGCTTCCTGCTCAACAACACCCGCCTCGACGCCTGGCCGCCCGGCGACAACCGCAACCCGCTGCCCGACGCCGTCATCCTCGAACTCGACCTCCCCGACGTGGGCGTCATCACCCGCATGATCGCCCTTCGCTGATGCTGCCGCGCCACCCCATCCTTCGTCCTGCCAGCCAACGCGGCGCCGCGGTGATCCTCGCACTACTCACCGTTGCCCTCGTGGCCGGCCTTGCCGCCGCCTCGGTGAGCGACCTCGGCGTGGCCATGGACCACGTCGCCGGCCGCCACGACCAGGCCCAGGCCCGCCAGCTCGCCCGCGGCGCCGTGGACTGGGCGCGCAACGTGCTGGCCGAAGACGCCCGCAGCAGCACCGTCGACCACCTGGGCGAAGCCTGGGCCGTCAAAGTGCCGCCAACCCCGGTCGAGGAAGGCGAAGTCAGCGGCGAACTACAGGAACTCTCCGGCCGCCTCAACCTCAACAACCTCGCCTCGGCCGACGGCGCGGATATTGTCGAGATCGAACAATTCCAGCGCCTGCTGGCAATCCTCGGCATCGGCGACGGCGACGCCCAGAACCTCACCGCCGCCCTCCTCGACTGGCTCGACGCCGACGACAGCCCGCGCCTGCCGGGCGGCGCCGAATCCTCCTGGTATGCCGCCCAGACGCCGCCCCGGCGCCCCGCCAACGCGCCCCTCGTCGCCGTCGGCGAACTCCTTCAGGTGCGCGGCTTCACGCCGCAACTGGTCGCCCAGCTCAAGCCCTTCGTCGCCACCCTGCCCGCCGGCAGCAAGGTCAATGTCAACACCGCCCCGGCCGAAGTGCTCGCCGCCGTCGTGCCGGGCCTGTCCCTCGACGCCGCGCGGGTGACGGTTGTGCAACGCAGCCGCGCCTGGTTCAAGGACGTGGCCGACTTCCAGGCCCGCCTGCCCTCGCCGGACATGAAGCCCGATCCCGCCCGCATCGCCATCACCAGCCGCCACTTCCTGGCCACCGGCCGCGCCCGCTACGGCGTCGCCATGGTGCGCATGGAAGTGCTGCTCGACCGCAGCCAGAACTGGCCCACCATCGTCTGGCAAAAACTGCTGTGAATCCACTATGAGCACCCGCCTCCTCCTCGCCATCGACGAACAATGGCCCACCCGGCCCGACTGCCCGTGGGTGCTGCTCGGCGACGACGGCCAGCCCGTCTCCGAAGGCCATTCCGAGCCCCGCCACTGGCCCGCCGCCGCCGAATGCGAAGTCGTCCTCACCGGCCCCCAGTGCCTGTGGCTCGAAGTGCCGCTGCCCCGTGGCGCCCGCCGCGATCTGCCGCGCCTGCTGGCCTACGCGCTGGAAGACCGCCTGCTCAAGGATCCGGACACCCAGCACCTGACCCTCAGCCACCGCCGCCCCGCCGACGACGGCGAACGCGATCTGGCCGGCGTGCTGGTGGTCGCCCGCGACCGCCTGCGCCAACTGATCGCCCAGCTCACCGCCATCGGCCGCCCGCCGCGCCGGGTGCTCGCCGAGATGCAGACGGCGCCGGCCGGCGGCGAGGTCTGGCAACTCAGCCTTTCCGCCAGCGGCGCGATCCTGCGCAGCAGCCCCAACGCCGGCCTCGCCGTCGACGGCGACATCCTCGCCCCGCTGCTGAGCCAGCAGGCCGCCACCGCCCGCGCCGCCAACCTCGCGCCGACCCGCATCGACGTCCGCCTCACGCCGGGCCTCGCCACGCCCGACCTCGCCGCACTGCAGGCCGAAACCGCCATCCCGATGCAAGTCGCCGCGCCCTACCTGTGGTGGCAGGGCGCCGACCGCAAGGCCACCAATCTGCTCCAGGGCGAATTCGCCTTTCGCGACAACGGCAGCGCGTGGCTGCTCAAACTGCGGCCGGCCCTCGCCCTGGGCGGCGGCGCGCTGGCCGTCTGGCTCCTGGCCAACGTCGGCGAGGTCGTGTGGATGAAGCACCGCCTCGGCCAGATCGGCGAGCGCATCGAACGCATTTACCGCAGCAGCTTTCCGAACGCCCCGGTGGTGGCGCCCGCCGCCCAGATGCGCCAGCAACTCAACCTCGAACGCGCCCGTCATGGGCTCCTGCGCGACGACGACGCGCTGAGCCTGCTGGCTCAGGCCACCGAAGCCCTCGGCACCGACGCCGTCGACGGCGTCGCCGCACTGCGCTTCGAGGAAGGCCGCCTCGACCTCACCCTCGCCGGCCCCGCCGCCGCCCGCGCCGAAGCCGTCGTCGGCCTCCTCGCCAGCCGCGGGCTGCTCGCCAACCTGCGTCAGGACGGCTCCACCACCCACCTGCTGCTGCGCCGGGAGAACCTCCAATGAACGCCGTCACCGCCCCATCCGCCGCCAAGCCCGGCCCGGTCACCCGGATCGCCGCCGCCTGGCAGGCCCGCAACCCGCGCGAACGCAAGCTCCTCGCCGCCGCTGGCGCAGTCGTCGGCCTGGCCCTGGTGCTGTCGCTTCTCGACTGGAGCAACGGCCAGCGGAGCCGCCTCGGTCGCAGCCTGCCTCGCGCCGAAGCCCAACTCGAACAAGTGCAGGAATCCGCCACCGAAATCGCCCGCCTGCGCGCCCAACCGGCGCCCCGCCGCCTCAGCGGCCCGGCCCTGCTCGAAACCGTCCAGGCCTCGGCCAAGAGCCGCGGTCTGGGCCTCGCCATCCAGCTCGCCGGCGACGGTCTGCAGATCAAGGGGCAGGCCGGTCTCGACGATCTCGTCGGCTGGCTCGCCGCCCTTCAGACCGACCTGGGTCTGCGCGTCGTGCGCATGGAGGTTCAAGGTCAGGGCGCAGCCGCCACGGTCGATGCGGTGCTGGCGAGCGGCGAGGGCTGAGCCCTGCCGCTTTTCCCCTTCAGCCCCATGCGCAAGCTTCTCCTTCTGCTCACCCTCATCCTCGCCCTGCTGCTGGCCAAAGCGCCGGCAGCCATCGTGGACGGGCTTCTCGCCCACTTCACCGACGGCGCCCTGCGTCTGCAGCAGGCCGAGGGCAGCCTGTGGCACGGTCGCGGCATCCTGGCCAGCCGCGACGCCGGCGGACGCAGCCTCACCCCGTGGCTGCCCCTCGCCTGGGATTTCGACACCGCGGCCCTCGCGCGGCTCGCCGTCGGCTGGTCGTTCAGCAGCAGCGGCAGCCCGCTCGGCAGCGTCGAAGCCGGCCCCGGCGGCCTCGCGGTCGCGCAACTGGCCCTCCACGCTCCCGCCAACGCCGCCCTCTCGCCGCTCCCTCATGCGGCCGCCCGCGCCGGCTGGCAGGGCGACCTGACCCTCGAAGCGCCCCGCTGGCAATGCCCAAGGAGCGGCCGCTGCAGCGGCGAAGCACGCCTCCTGTGGCGCGGCGCCCGCGCCGCCCTGTTCCCCGGCCGCCAGTTCGGCGACTACGAAATCCGCATCGCCGCAGACGCCGGCAACCTGAGCTACACTCTGCAAACCCTCAGCGGCGCAGTCGTCGCCAACGGTCAGGGGCTTGCCCCCTTCGGCCAGATGCCGCGCTTCGACGGCACCCTCAGCGGCGACCCGGAATTTCTCGGCCGCCTGCCGGCCATCGCCGGCGGTGCCGCCCGCCCCAGCGGCCCGCCGGGCCACTTCGAAATCCACTGGCCGCCGCGGTGAATTCCATCGCTTTCATCCGGCAGGATATTCCGCGAGAATCGCAGATTCATTCCCCACCCACCGCAGCCCGACGCCCGAATCCATGAACCCCATCCAAGCCGCCCGTGCCGCCGGCCAGCAAATCTGGCTCGACAACCTGTCCCGCGCCCTGATCAACCAAGGTCTGCTCGCCCGCCACATCGAAAACGGCGTGGCCGGCGTCACCACCAACCCGGCCATCTTCCACAAGGCCATCGCCGAAGGTCAGGATTACCGACCGGCGCTGGATGCCATGCGCAGCGAAAACCTCAACGCCGAGCAGCGCTACGAGCGCCTCGTCATCGAAGACGTGCAACGTGCCTGCGACGCCATCCGGCCGGTCTTCGAGGCAAGCAAGGGCGACGCCGGCTACGTGAGCCTGGAAGTCTCGCCGGCCCTCGCCGACGACGAAGCCGGCACCGTCGCCGCCGCCCGCCGTCTCGCCGCCGCAGTGGCCCGCGCCAACCTGCTGGTCAAGATTCCCGCCACCGCCGCCGGCGTGCGCGCCATCGAAACCCTCATCGGCGAAGGCCTGAGCATCAACGTCACGCTGATGTTCTCGCTGGCCCATGTGGATGCGGTGGCCGGCGCCTACCAGCGCGGCCTCGAAAAGCTCGCCGCGAACGGTGGCGAAGTCTCCCGCGTGCGCTCGGTGGCCAGTGTGTTCCTGTCCCGCTGGGACAGCCTCGTGGACACGCTCCTCGCCGACATCGGCACTCCCGAAGCCCTCGCCCTGCGCGGCAAGGCCGGCGTGGCCCTGGCCCGGCAGGCCTACCAGCACTATCTGGCCCGTTTCCACGGTGCCGGCTTTGCCGCCCTCGCCGCCCGCGGCGGCCGCCCCCAAAGCATGCTATGGGCCAGCACCGGCACCAAGAATCCAGCCTATTCCGACCTGATGTACGTCGAACCGCTGATCGGCCCCGAAACCGTCAACACCCTGCCCGATGCCACCCTCGCCGCCTTCGCCGACCACGGCAAGGTCAGCGCCAACGCGGTGGCTCAGGATGCCGAAGCCGCCGCCGCCCACATCGCCGCGCTGGCCGCCGTGGGGCTGGACATGAACGTCCTCGGCGAACGTCTGCAGTCCGACGGCCTCGCCCAATTCGCCTCCGCTTTCGGCAAGCTGCTCGAGCTGACCGCCTGAGCACACCGCCACGACATGAAAACGGCGCCGATCGGGCGCCGTTTTCATGTCAAGCGTTTAATCCCCCGGTCGCCCGGCAGGACGCCGTGGTCCTGGCCCTGCCGACTGGCCAGCGGCAGGCCACGCGCTCAGCGAGGCAGGAAGGCCGCAATGCGGCGTCATTCTTTTGTCGAAATCGAAACAGACATGTAGAAAAGCCGATCCCCGCAAAACAGCGGGAATCGGCTTTTACTCTGTTGGCCCATCGCGGAATCGAAGCACCTACGCGGATTTTCAGTCCCTCGCGGGCGGACCCGAAGCCGCAATGCGCGGCCAAGTCTCGCGCGTCAGCGGACCTGCACCGCGAGACGGTCGACGCCTTCGACCTTCGTTCCCGCGCTCAAGCCTTTCTGGCGGAACCAGCCAAGGTTCATCTCCAGCGCGAAACGTGCCGGGCGGGCCGCGCAGTGGCTGTTTTCGGTCTGCGGCTTCATGTCTTCGATGTTGAGGATGCGCCCGCCCTCGTCCATGAAGGCGACCGACAGCGGCAGCAGGGTGTTCTTCATCCACATGCAATGGCGCTGCGGCTCGGTGAACACGAACAGCATGCCCCGGTTCTGGGGCATGGCCTTGCGCTGCATCAGGCCGCGCATGCGGTCTTCCTGGGTGGCGGCAACCTCGGCGTCGATGCGGTACATGCCAACGGTCAGCTCCCTCTGCGGCATTTCGGCTTCGGCCCGCACCGGCCCAACGAACCCTGCGAAAAGCCCGCCGGAACACAGGATCGCAGCGGACAGGCGGAAGGAAAAGGAAGTCATGGCGAACACCCGATTTGCAACGAACAATCCGATTACGTTAACACGCCGAATCGGCATCGCGGCAAACAAAATGAGGACAAAGCGCCGTTCTCAGTTGCGCCGGAAGGATCGGGCAACACGAGGGCGTGCCGAACGGTCCGGAACCTGTTGCGGCAGCGGCGCGGCCACTTCCTTCCACGCCCCCGGGGTCAGTCCGTCCAGTGTCCAATCGCCGATGCGAACGCGGATCAGGCGCAGGGTCGGAAAGCCGACCTTGGCGGTCATGCGCCGCACCTGACGGTTCTTGCCTTCGCGCAGCACGATCTCGATCCAACTGACCGGAATCGACTTGCGTTCGCGGATCGGCGGCGTGCGCGGCCACAACCAGGCCGGCTCAGCCACGAGGCGCGCCGTGCACGCCTGGGTGACGAAGTCGCCCAGATCGACACCGGCGCGCAGCCGCGCCAGCGCCGCTTCATCGGGGCAACCCTCGACCTGCGCGAGATAGGTCTTGGGCAACTTGTGCCGGGGATCGGCGATGCGCTGCTGCAGCGCACCGTCGTCGGTCAGCACCAGCAAACCCTCGCTATCGGCATCCAGACGTCCGGCCGCATACACGCCCGGCACCGGGATGAAGCCGGCAAGCGTCTGCTGGCCGGGCTCGCCGGTGAACTGGCAGAGCACGTTGAAGGGCTTGTTGAAAAGAATCAACAAGGCGGATCGCTCTCAGACCGCGTAACGGCGCAGGCGCTGGGAGAAGTCTTCGAGTTGGCGGATACCGCTTTGCTCGGCGCGGGCGATCCAGTCCTGCAATTGTTGCAGCAGCTGTTCGCGGGTCGCGTTGGAACGCGCCCACAGCGCGGTGAGTTCCTCGCGCATGGCGACGACGGTTTCCAGACGCTTGTTGGCCTTCAGCAGCGTGGCTAGGCGCTGCTGCTCGTCGGCGCAGAGCTGGCCGTGTTCGGCGGTCAGCCAGCGACGCAGTTCGCGGGCGGTGAATTTGCCGCCGGACTGGGCCTTGAGCGCGGCGAACTCGTCCCGGGCGATGACCTGGAGCGAGCGCACGTAGCGGGTCATCACGTCGTAGCGATGGGTGATGACGGCCTGCAGCGTGTCGAAATCGGCCCGCGCCTTGAGGGCACAGAAACGCGGCTTGGGGATGGTTTTCTTGACCTTGGCGAGACCGAGGATTTCGAGGGCGCGGATGTACATCCAGCCGATGTCGAACTCGTACCAGCGGACCGACAACTTGGCCGAGGTGGCGAAGGAGTGGTGATTGTTGTGGAGCTCCTCGCCGCCGATCAGGATGCCCCACGGAAACAGGTTGGTGGAGGCGTCGGCACAGTTGTAGTTGCGGTAGCCCCAGAAATGGCCGAGACCGTTGATGACGCCGGCGGCCCAGAACGGAATCCAGATCATCTGCACGCCCCAGATCAGCACGCCGGGCCAGACGCCGAACAGGATCGTATCGACCGCCAGCATGATGACGATGCCGAGCTTGGGGAAGCGCGACAGCAGCTTGCGCTCCATCCAGTCGTCCGGCGTACCGTGGCCGTAGCGCTGGAGGGTTTCCTCGTTGCGCGCCTCTTTCACATAGAGGAAGACGCCGGTCCACAAAACCCGGTTGATGCCATACACCTGCGGGCTGTGGGGATCGTCGGGCGTTTCGCACTTGGCGTGGTGCTTGCGGTGAATGGCCGCCCATTGCTTGGTGACCATGCCGGTGGTGAGCCACAACCAGACGCGGAAAAACAGTGCCGGCACGGGATGCAGGTCGAGGGCACGGTGAGCTTGATGGCGGTGCAGAAAAATGGTGACGGATGCGATGGTGACGTGGGTCATCGCCAGTGTGACGACGACATATGCCCACCAGGGCAGGTCGAGCAATCCGGAAAACATGAGGCGGAATCCTGTGTTATGTGTGTGAGCGCGGCGGAATTCTAGCCGCGGCGACGGAATAAAGGGCGAAAATCAGGCGCTTGCGGCGCCCCGGTCGGGCTCTGGAACGAAAGCGGGAACCGAAGCAGGAGCGGAAACGGGAGCGCCGCCGCCCAGAATCCGGACCTCCCGCTGCGGGAACGGAAACTCGATGCCCTCTTCGTTGAAGCGGCGCCAGACTTCCAGGTTGATGGCGGAGCGGATGCCGAGGGTGCCTTCGGCGGGATCGCGGATCCAGAAACCCAGCTGGAGGTTGATACCGCTATCGGCAAAGGCCTCGACGAACGCGCCGGGCGCCGGGTCGGTCATCACCCGAGGCTGATTCTTTGCCGCCTGAACCAGAATCTCCATGGCTTTTTCCAGATCGGTCGCATAGGCCACCTGAACCGGCAGCGCGATGCGCACCTTGGGGTCGGTAAAGGTTTCATTCTGCACCACCGAGCCGACCAGGGTTTCGTTGGGCACGATGGACTCGATGCCGGTCATCCCTTTGAGCACCGTGTAGCGGGTGGTGATCTGGCTGACGATGCCGCGCTCGCTCCCCACCGAAATCAGGTTGCCCATGCGGATCGAGCGGTCTATCAGCAGGATGAAGCCCGACACATAGTTGGCGGCGATCTTCTGCATGCCGAAACCGAGACCGACCCCCAGCGCCCCGCCGAACACCGACAGCGCGGTCAGGTCGATCCCCACCAGCGGCAGGCCGATGGCCACCGCCAGCACGATCAGCAGCGCCTTGGAAAGCCGCGCAAAAACCAGTTGAAGGTTGGGGTCGAGGCCTTCGGTGCGCATCAGCCGGTTCTCGACGACACCGGCGATCCACAAGGCCACGAGCACGGTGACCAGCACCGTCAGCACGCCCTGGATCAGCATCCACATATTGAGCTTGGCCTTGCCGATGGTGAAGGACACCAGTTCCATGCCGTCGATCACGGCAGGAAGCACGCCGACGATCTGCAGGGCCACCACCACCCAGGCGACGGAAGCGAAGAATCGCTCGAAGCTGGCCAGCCAGCCGGCGCTGGGAAAGGCCCGTTTGAGGGCGTGAACGGTCAGCCGGATGACGGCCATCGCCAGCAGCAGCGGCACCGCCAGCTTGAGAAGATTCACGTGGTGCCAGTTGCTCAGGACGGCACGGGCAATCAGCACCAGCACCAGCGCGGTCAGGGGGAAGATGACGCGGCGCAGCCCTTCTTCGCCGACGCCCCGCTGCAACGCAGGATTGGCCTCGCGCCGCCGGCGCAGAATGCCCCGCACTTGTTGCGACACCAGCCCGGCAACGAACAGGCACACGGCCAACGCGCCAACCTGCCAGAAAATTCCCGGCTGCTGCATGTCGCTCCACAAATCGATCAGCAATTCAGCGATCTGCTTCTCTTCCATCCTTTTTTCCTTTTCGTTCCGGCATGTCGTCGAGACTACGCACCGCCAAAGCCTCGTCCCGGTGACGCCGCCAGTTGTCGGCGTAGACCCGGGCCAGCGCGGGGTTACCCCGCAAAATCAGCAGATTCTCGGCATTGGCGACCCGCGCCGAGCGGGTGAAGTTGTATGAACCGGTGGCGACGGCTGCATGGCTGCCCGCCGGGTCGAAGATCATCACCTTGTTATGGGCGATGTTGTAGCGGGTTTCGACCGCCACTGGAATGCCGGCTGCGAGCAGCTCGGGCATGACGCTGAACGTGGAGGGCCGGTTCGACTCCGCGTCCAGCAGCACCTCCACCCGCACCCCGCGACGCTGGGCGTCGATCAGGCCGCGAGCCAGAGGCTTGCTTGTAAACAGATAGGCTTGCACGAGAATGAGTTCCCGCGCGTCGTCGATCGCGGCGAGCAGCGCGGCCTCGGGATCGTTCTGCGGCGAGAAGGCGACTTCGATCTGCCCCTTGCCGCTCAGCGTGACGGTCGGCTCCCGCCCCTGCGCCCCGGCCTGTGCCGACAGCATCAGCGCGAGGCCGGCCAGGAGCAGACGCAAACCCTGCATCAGCTCTTGCGCTCCAGCACCGCAGCAAAGAATCCGTCGGTGTCGTGGGCCGCCGGGGTCAGACGAAGCTGCTCGCCGCAAGCCACGACGATGCCCTGCTTGGCCAGCACGTCTTCGGCATTGAGCGGCTCGAAGGCCGGGTTGGCGGCCAGAAAAGCGGCGACGATGGCTTCGTTCTCTTCCGGCAACAGGCTGCAGGTGGCGTAGACCAGACGGCCGCCCACCTTCACGAGACGCGCGGCGCTGGCCAGGATGGCGGCCTGCTTGGCGGTCAGTTCGGCCAGCGCTTCGGGGCTCTGACGCCACTTCAGATCGGGGTTGCGACGCAGGGTGCCGAGGCCGCTGCACGGCGCATCGACCAGCACGCGATCGATCTTGCCGGCCAGACGCTTGACGCGCGGATCGTTCTCGCTGGCGATCACCACCGGGTGGATGTTGGAGAGACCGGAGCGGGCCATGCGCGGCTTGAGCTTGGAGAGCCGCTTGTCGGACACGTCGAAGGCATACAGCCGGCCGGAGTTGCGCATCAGCGCGCCCAGCAGCAGGGTCTTGCCGCCGGCGCCGGCGCAGAAATCGACCACCATCTCGCCGCGCTTGGGCTGAACCAGGAAACCCAGGAGCTGGCTGCCTTCGTCCTGCACCTCGAAACTGCCGTCGAGGAAGAGCGGATGCTTCTGCAGCGCCGGCTTGCCTTCGAGGCGCACGGCCAAGGGCGAATAACGCCCCGGCGCGCAGGCCACGCCATCGGCACGCAACTTGTCGACCAGGGCGTCGCGGTCGAGCTTGGCCGGATTGACCCGCAGATCGAGGGGCGCCGGACGGTTGAGGCTCTGGGCCAGGGCGACCACTTCTTCGGGGCTGCGGAAAGCCAGCAGACGCTCGGCCAGCCATTCGGGCAGATCGGTCGCTTCGGCAAAGCCGATGTCCTCGCCCACCTTGCCGAGCTCGCGGCCCTTCACCTCGGTGAAGAAATCGGTGTCGCGACCGTGCAGGCCTTCACCGAGCTGACGCAGCGCGACGCCTTCGACGCGGGCCAGCCAGGCGAGCACCAGCTTGCGGGTGGAAACATCCTCGCCACACAGGCGTTCGAGGGTGCGCTTGCGGCGCAGCACGCCATACACCGCTTCGGCAACGAAAGCCCGGTCGCGGGCTCCCAACTCGCGGAAGTCGCGGAAATAACGCGACAGCACCGAATCGGCGGGGTAGTCGAAGCGCAGGACGGAGCGCAAAGCCTGACTGGCGGAATTGATCTGAGCGGCGGTAATGGTCATCGAAAATCCGATACTGAAATGACGGCCGGACGCGCACGACGCCCGGCGGGAAAGGTTGAACGCGATGCAAATGCGTTTGAAACGAAATTATTTGGCGGCAGCGGGCGCCCCGAGGTCGACGCCGGTGGCCACCTGATCGAGCACATCGCCGTTCTTGTCGGTGATCTTGAGGCGCACCGGCAGGTTGGCGTAGTCGCGGGCGAGCCAGATGTCGATCTTCAACTCGCCCCGGTGTCCGGTGCTGCCGAGATGGTAGGCCGAAACCTTGCCGGCCGGCACCTCCAGTTCCTCGATACCGAGGTTTTCGATGACCGAGCGCACCGCGCTCTTGCCGGTCACGACCAGCAGTTCGGCGTGCATCGGCCCTTCGGGCTGAAGCGCCAGATGATGCATCAGCGACAGCACATCCTGATCGCCTTCGGCAATCGAAAACTCCCGGCGCCGGTCGCCGGCAACAAGCACCACCTTGGCTGTGGACCAGTCGAAATCGGCTCGCTCCTTCATCTGGCCGTCCCGCTCGACGGTGAATTTCTCGGGCAACAGCCCTTTCGGGCCGATGCGTCCTTCGCTGCGCTGCACCATCCGGAAGGGCTTGATCAGGCCGACCAGACCGGAAGTCTCGATCACCGTCTCCATCGAATAGTGCTCCGCGTCGTGAGTCCAGGCATGCGTCGTGCGGCCGACGATGAAATTGCGCTCACCGCGGATCACGTCGTATTGGATCTTGCCCGAAGCGGCCCATAGCTCGCCGAAAGTGGGAGCGGGCTTGGCGCGGTTGTCGGCGCCTCCCTTGCCCTCGCCCGCCTCGGCGGACGGCATCTCCGGCTCCGGGGAAGCGGCCTCAGGCGTCGGCGCGACCGCCTTGCCCTCGTCGTCGGTCGTACCGGCTCCGTTTTCCGGCTCCGGCGACAGCTGCGCCACCGGACCGCTCGACACCTGCGGTTCGGCCGGTCGGGCTGGCTTCTTGCGCTTGGGGCGTGGGCGCGGGGGCGGCGCATCGCCAAGGACCACGCGCTTCGTGTCGTCGGGCTGGACCACGGTCGGCTTGGGCAGCGGGACGAGTCGCGCGTCGAGCGGCGGCAGCGTCGTCGTATCGTCGGTGGGCAAGCGCCACGCCGGAACGAACAGCACGACAAGATGCACCGCCACGGATACCGCGATGGCGACGAACAGGCTGCGGTTCGGCGGGCGGCCCACGGCCATCGGCCTGTCAGGCCTCGACGGGCGGAACCGTCCAGCCAGCCGGGCTTGCGGCTTCGTCGCGCACCCGCACCCGTCCGTCGGCGCCGAGATTCAACCTTTCTTCGACGAACCAGCGCACGGCCTGGGGATAGATGCGGTGCTCCTGAACCAGCACACGGGCGGCCAGCGTCGATTCGTCGTCGCCGGGCAGCACGGGCACCGCGGCCTGGATGACGATCGGCCCGCAATCGAGGGTCGGCGTGACGAAATGGACCGTCGTGCCATGCACCCGCACGCCGGCTTCGAGCGCCCGCCGATGGGTATGCAAGCCAGGGAAGGACGGCAGCAGACTGGGGTGGATGTTGAGCAGGCGGCCGGCGTAACGGCTGACAAACTCGTCGGTCAGCACACGCATGAAACCGGCCAGCACGACGAGATCGGGCGCGTGGGCATCGATGGTCCGGGCCAGGTCGGCGTCGAAGGCTTCGCGGCTGGCGTAGGCCTTGTGATCGACGATCTCGGCCGCAATGGCGTGCCGGGCGGCGAATTCGAGGCCGGCGGCGTCCGGCCGGTTGGAAATGACCGCGGCGATCTGCGCGCCGGGGATCTGCGCCCGGACGATCGCTTCCATGTTGCTGCCGCGACCGGAGATGAGAATGACGACTCTTTTCATCCCCGGCTCAACCCGCCGCCGGCGCGCGGCGCCCCTTCAGCCAGCCGATCGCCACCGGTAGCAGCGAGATGACGATGATGCCGACGATCACCAGCGAAAGGTTCTTCTTCACTTCGGGCAGGTTGCCGAATCCGTAGCCGAGCCAGGTGAGGGAAAAGATCCAGATGAAACCGCCCATGAAATCCAGCGCGACGAAACGAGCGTAGGTCATACGGGCAACGCCGGCCACAAAGGGCGCGAAGGTGCGCAGCAACGGCAGAAAGCGGGCGATGATGATGGTCTTGCCGCCGTGGGATTCGAAATACGCATGGGTCTTGTCGAAGGCCGCGCGGTTGAAGAAACGGGAGTTCTCCCAGCGGAACACCTTGGGCCCGATGTGGTGGCCGATCCAGTAGTTCGTGTTGTCCCCGAGCACCGCGGCGGTGAGCAACACGGCGCACAGCACCCAGATGTCCATACCGCCCGTGGCCGCCAGCGCGCCGGCCACAAAGAGCAAGGAATCGCCGGGCAAAAAGGGAAAGACCACCAATCCCGTCTCGCAGAAGATGATCACGAACAGGATCGCGTAGATCCAGGTGCCGTACTGGGCCGTGAGGGCCGCAAGATGCACGTCCAGATGCAGGACGATGTCGATGAAAGCAGTCAGGAGTTCCATTGCCGCAGCGCAAAAAAGTCAGGCCGCCATGATACCGGAGCGACGCCCCGGACGCTCGCCGGAGCGTCCCGAGGCTGCCGCAGCGGAGCCCACCGGCACCATGCCAGCGGCTTGCTGCGCAGCCCCGAAGCCTCAGCCGAGGGCCTTGCCGACGATCTCGGCCAGATCCGGCGACAGCCCCTGCTCGCCCGCAACCTTTTCGAGGGCGGCACGGATGCGGGTCTGGATCTCCGGCGTGAACTTGCGCCAGCCTTCCAGCGCCCGCGCCATGCGGGAGGCGACCTGCGGGTTGCTGCGGTCGAGCGCCACGACCTGCTCGGCCCAGAAGGCGTAGCCGGCGCCGTCTGGACGGTGGAACTCGGCGGCGTTGGCTTTGAAATAGGTGCCGAGCAGCGAATACACCTTGTTCGGGTTGGACAGGCTGAAGGCCGGGTTGTCCATCAGCGCGCGCACATGGTCGAGGGTCGAGGGCGCGGCGTCGGACCAACGCCAGGCGCCGGCCTGGAGCTGGAACCACTTGTCGAGCACCAGCGCGTCGTCCTTGTAACGCTCGTGGAAAGCGGCCAGCGCGTCTACGCGTCGGGGGGAGTCGCTTTGCACCAGCGCGGCCAGTGCGCCATATCGCTCGGTCATGTTGCCGGCGTGTTCGAACTGCTTGGCGGCAAGATCGATGGCGGTGGCACCGCCCCAGGCCGAGAGGTAGCGCAGGCACAGGTTGCGCAGCGCGCGCTTGCCGGCGTCGGCAGGGTGGTAGCGGTATTCGCCTTCCACTTCGAGGTCGAGGTAGCGGGCGAGGAAATCCGCCTGCATGGCTTGACCGAGTTCCCGGCTGAGATGGATCAGCGCAGCCCGCAGAGGCGCCGGATCGGCCGGCTGCATCCGTTCGAGCAGGTAGGCTTCGGACGGCAGCGTGAGGGTTTCGGCGACGAAAGCGGGATCGAGGACTTCGCTCACCAGCAGCGCCCGGAAGGCGTGACCGAAGGCTTGCGGAACCTGCATCGGCCGGCTGGCGGCGTGATCGGCAGCCAGCGCCAGCACCACGCGCTCCATGAAACGCTGCGACGCGTCCCAGCGGTTGAACGGATCGCTGTCGTGCGCCATGCGGAAAGCAAGACGGGCGTCGTCCTCGGCGATGTCGAGGATCACCGGCGCCGAGAAACCGCGCAGGATGGACGGCACCGGCGCAGCGTCGAGGCCGGTGAAACGCCAGCTGCGGCTCGCTTCCTTGAGATTGAGCACGCGGGTGGTGTCGCCGGGGTGGGCTTCGCCTTCGAGCTGGAGCGGCAGATCGGTGCCGTCCGGCCCAATCAGGCCGACCGCCACCGGGATGTGCAGCGGCAGCTTGTCCGGCTGGCCGGCGCTGGGCGGCGTGTGTTGGGAAAGGGTGAGCGTGTAGCTGCGGCTGGCGGCATCGAACACGCCTTCGGCCTTGAGGTGCGGCGTGCCGGCCTGGCTGTACCAGCGCATGAAGAGGTCGAGATCGGCCCCGTTGGCCTCGGCCATGCAGCCCACGAAGTCGTCGCAGGTCACGGCCTGACCGTCGTGGTAGGAGAAGTACAGATCCATGCCGTTGCGGAAGCCTTCCCGCCCGAGAAGGGTAAGCAGCATGCGGATGACTTCGGCGCCCTTCTGATACACCGTGGCGGTGTAGAAGTTGTTGATTTCCTGATAACTGTCCGGACGGATCGGGTGCGCCATCGGACCGGCATCTTCGGGAAACTGACCGCTGCGCAGCCCGCGCACGTTGGCGATGCGGGTGACCGCGCGGGCGGATTGGGCGGCGGCCGGCGAATCGGAGGCGCGGGCCATCATGTCGGCGGTGAATTGCTGGTCGCGGAAAACCGTGAGGCCTTCCTTCAACGTGAGTTGGAACCAGTCGCGGCAGGTGACGCGGTTGCCCGTCCAATTGTGGAAATATTCGTGGGCGACAACGCTTTCGACGTTCTCGAAATCCAGATCGGTGCCGGTTTCGGGGTTGGCCAGCACGTACTTGGTGTTGAAGATGTTGAGACCCTTGTTCTCCATCGCGCCCATGTTGAAGTCGGACACGGCAACGATCATGAAACGGTCGAGATCGAGCTCCAGCCCGAAAACGTCCTCGTCCCAGCGCATCGAATGCACCAGCGAATCCATCGCGTGCCCCACGCGGTCGAGATCGCGTGCCTCGACCCACACCTGCAGCAGCACCTCGCGTCCGCTCGCCGTTTCGACCCGGCGCTCCAGTGCCTTGAGATCGGCAGCCACCAGCGCGAACAGGTAGGACGGCTTGGGGAACGGGTCTTCCCAGCGGGCGAAATGCCGGCCACCCGGCAGAGTGCCGGTTTCGAGCAGATTGCCGTTGGAGAGCAGCACCGGACAGGTCGCGGCGTCCGCCTCCAGGCGCACGGTGTAGCGCGCCATCACGTCGGGGCGGTCGGGAAAATAGGTGATGCGCCGGAAGCCCTCGGCCTCGCACTGGGTGTAGAAACCCCCACGGGAGCGGTAGAGGCCGGAAAGGGTGAGGTTGGCCGAAGGATTGATGCGGGTGACGATTTCCAGCACCAGCTCATCGGCATCCACGTCGAGCTCGAAGCCGGTCCCGGTCTGCCGAAGCGCGCCGGCTGGCGGCGCCACGCCATCGACGGTCAGCGAAACCAGCTCGAGACCATCGCCGAACAACACAACCGGCCCCGCCGCCGCGTCCAGATTGCGCACGCAGCGCATGCGGTTGGTGACTTGCGTCGCTTCCGCGTCGAGGCTGAAGTCGAGATCGACAGTGTCGACGGTGTAGGCAAGCGGACGATAGGCGGAGCGGAGGATGGGGGTGCCGGGGTTGGGCATGGGGGTTCCTTGTCAGAGCTTCAGCAAGGAAGGGATTTTAGCCCGCATTGGACGCGGGAGCCGCAGCCGCGCGCATCCCCGTCGCCCCAAGCCCGATCTCGTCGTCCAGCCAGCAGCCCGGGCTTCGCACGGAGGCAAGTCCATCGACGGCACAACGCGCCTCGAAAAGCCGAACTCACGTCCGACATGCATTCGACGCAGATGTCAGGCGTGCGGCTGCAATTGCCCTGCCAATTCGATGGCATCCAGCGTCTGCCGTGCCGTCTTTCCCCAGGAAAATTCCGCCGCGCGCTCCAAACCTTTCTTTGCCAGCGAATTGCGGAGATCTGCATCACCGATCAAGCGCTGCAAACCAATACGTATGGACTCTTCACTGAGCGGATCGACAAGCCATGCCACACCTTCCGCAATCTCAAGCGTTGCCCCCACATTGCTGGTCAACACCGGCACCCCGGCAGCCATGGCCTCCACTACAGGTAGACCAAAGCCTTCATAAAGGGAGGGATAAACCAGGAATTGCGCACCTTTCATCCATTGAGCCAGTTGCGCATCGGTGACTTGTCCGGCGAAAACCACATCGCTCCGCTCGCCAGCGCCGACGAGCAGCTCATCGATCATCCACCCCGTCGCGCCAACCACCACCAAATGCATGGCCCCGCGGACTTCCGGCCCCAGCCCGTTCCACGCAGCCAGAAGGCGTTTCAGGTTCTTCCTCGGCTCCAGCGTTCCGAGAAACAGCGCGTAATGCTCCGGCGCGCCTGCAGGTGGCGCTTCGGCACGGCCCAGACTACGAGCCGCCAGCAAGGTCACTTCCGTTTTTCCCCGACTATCGGGCAACAAACGGTTCAAGTCCCCCATCGTGGTTCTCGATATCGCCAAAACCCGCCTGGCCTTTTTGACTGCACCACGAATCATGGCGGGGAAATAGAAACGCTTGATCGTTTCGTGCACCTCCGGAAATAGCTCGAAAGTCAGGTCGTGTATCGTCACCACCATCGGCAACGGGCTGATCAACGGCAGGACAAAACCGGGCCCCCAATGAACGTCCAGCCGCTTCCACAGCATCAGCAAGGGCATCAGCGTCTGTTGCCAGAGAACGCGAAGGTTCCGGTTATCCGGCGCATTGATAAACCGGAAACGCCCATCCAGCCCCAGATCCTCGAAATGATGCGCCCGCTTCGGGGAAACAAAAATATAGAACTCATGCAAGATCGAGGGATCTTCGTTCCATTTTGAAAGAATCTCGGTCAGATACGCCACCGTGCCGGTCTTCGGGGCGCCCAGCCCGGTCGCATCGATACCAATCCGCATTGGCTTCTTCACCGGAACAATCCCGCAAATCTGCGGCCTTCTTGAATCCATCCGACTTTCGGGCGTCCCATTGCCGCTACCGCGTCCTGACCGCCGGCCAACATTGCCAGCAATCCCTTCCTTATTCCGGCCACGCTTGGCTCGATATACAAAGGCAACTCGCCCCCCGCCTCCCGGATCTCCGGCGTATCCGATGCAATCACACGCGCTCCGCAGTTCTGCGCCTCGAGCACCGGCATCCCGAATCCCTCATACAACGAAGGCATCACAACGGCCTTGGCCCCTGCATACAAGGCGGGCAAATCGTCGTCATCCACATACCCGGTCTGCACAATACGCACACCGTTCGCGCGCGCCGCATCCAATTGCAGGATAAGCGCCCGATTCATCCATCCCTGCTGACCGACCAATACCAAACCGACATCTCCCAACAGACCCTCACCTGACAACTGGGTCACGGCGTCGATCAAGCTGATTAGATTCTTCCTTGGCTCCAGGGTCGAAACCGACAAAAAATAGGGGAAGTCGATGCCATATTTGCGCAAGGCCGCCTCAACAGTGGCCTTATCCTGCGTTTTGAACTGTTCGCCAGCATGCGGCCGGACAATCATGTCCGACGCCTTTCGATACATGGATGACAAGCGGTCTGCAGTACCTTGGGAAATGCTGGCAGTAAATGTCGCCCGCTTCAAACTGTGTCGATAAAAGAGCAGATAGACCAAGCGGTGCTGCCATCCCATCGTTTGCGGATACAAACGAAATACCAGATCATAAACAGTCAGCACTGCCCGTATTTTTGCTGGCAACCCGAGCGGCAAAAAATTTGCCGCTCCCCAAAATACATCGACCCCGTCCCGGGCGGCCAATTTGCCAGCCATCAGAAAATACCAAAGAGACGCCGGCAGGCGAGAACCTAAAAAAGAAACATCACTACGCTGCTGCCATCGCTTGCCGATGACCGGAAGTTGCATAGGACGATTGCCATAGACCAGGAAATTGGCCTCGGGCAATTCTTCATCCAGCACCCGGCACAACTCGGCAACGTAGCGGCCGGTTCCAGCCTGCGCGCCGTAAAAAGGACGTCCGTCGATACCAATCAGCACAATTGGCTTTGGGCTTCTTCAAGCATCCATTGCAAGGTTGCATTCAGAGGGCTGAAGGGCAAATCTCCGACCGCGTCGATCAACTTGGCCGGGCTGCCACACAGGCGGTGAACTTCGTTAGCCCGCACAAATGCCGGGTTCACCCTCACTTCCAATTGGTGGCTGCTCAACTGCGACAAAACGTCAATCACATACTGCAAGGTGTAGGGTTGCCCCGAGCACACATTGAACACCTCGCCCGGCATGGGCTTCTCGAGCAGAGCCCGGTAGACCCGGCAAACCATACGCACATCGTTGAATTCCCGCTCAACGTGCAGATTGCCCAATTCAACGGCGCTTGCGCGCCTCGCGAAATGATCCACCAGCTTCGGAATGACGAAGTTTACGGCCTGCCCCGGACCGGTGTAATTGAAAGGTCGGGCAATCACCACCGGCAATCTGTCCATCCACAAACGCGCCATGTATTCCATGGCGATTTTGCTCACAGCGTAATCGTTCGCCGGATTGGGCGGCGTCGCTTCTGTCAACGCCCCCGCCGCCGCGTTCCCATACACGTTGGCACTACTGGCCAGCAGAACACACTCGGGCTTCCTGTCGCAGGAAGCCAAAGCAGCGAGCAGGTTTCGCGAGCCAATGAGGTTGACCTTGTAGAACTCATCGGCGTTGCCATGCCCCACAAAGGCAATTGCTGCAAGGTGCGCCACGACATCCGGCTGCACCTCCGCAACAACTCGCTTCAGACCATCGACGTCGGCGAGGTCAACGCGCCGATACCGATCATCGCCAGGCTCAAGATGCGAGCCGATACCCCACACTTCCCAGCCATGAGCCTCAAGTTCGGCGGCGAGATAGCGACCGGTAAAGCCCTTGATGCCGGTAATCAGCGCTCGTTTCATGGCCTTCCCGATCAGAACGAAAATCCGCTTTCGTTACGACGGATATCCGCCTCCACCATCATCTGGCAAAGCTGTTCCAAATTCGTGGTCGGCTCCCAACCGAGTACGCGCTTGGCCTTTTCCGGATCGCCAATCAACAAATCGACTTCGGCAGGACGATAGAACTTCGGATTCACCCGAACCAGTGTGCGGCCGGAAATCCGGTCGATACCGATTTCGTTCTCTTCCTTGCCTTCCCACTGCAGGTCATACCCAGCAGCCTTCCCGGCCATTTCCACAAAATTGCGCACCGTAACCGTCCGGTTGGTCGCAAGCACATAGGTATCCGGCTCGTCCGCCTGGAGCATTCGCCACATACCTTCTACGTACTCCTTGGCAAAACCCCAATCGCGCTTGGCATCCATGTTTCCCAACTCCAGCACGTCGAGTTTGCCAAGTTTGATCTTGGCAATGCTGTCGGACACTTTACGGGTCAGAAACTCACGTCCGCGGAGTGGCGACTCGTGATTGAACAAAATGCCGCTCGTACCGAAAATGCCGTAGCTCTCCCGGTAATTCACCGTCATCCAGTGTGCATAAAGTTTCGCAACGCCGTAAGGACTGCGCGGATAGAAAGGCGTGGACTCGATCTGCGGAATGGCCTGGACCTTGCCGAACATTTCGGAAGTGCTGGCCTGATAGAAGCGGATCTTCGGATTGACGATTCGAATCGCCTCCAGAAGATTCACCGGACCAATGCCAGTGATCTCCGCCGTCGTGATCGGCTGCTCAAACGAGACACCCACAAAACTTTGAGCGGCGAGGTTGTAAACCTCCGTCGCTTCGGTCTTCTGCAGCAGACGGATGCTGGAAGACAGGTCAGTCAGATCATATTCGACGAGATGCAGATTCGGATGGTCTTGGATTCCAAGTTCAGCAATCCGCCAGAAATTGACCGAACTGGTACGACGGAACGTGCCGTATACCGTGTAGCCCTTCGCCAATAGCAATTGAGCCAGGTAAGCGCCATCCTGGCCAGTAATTCCGGTAATTATTACATTTCGCATAATATCGCTCATTTCAAATCAGTCTGTGGACGAACTACAAACGCCAAAGCCATAAAACAAAGCCACAAACAAACCAATATAATTATTCAACTTTCGGATGCTCGATCGAGCTAAGCGATAACTACAAGCCTAGCTGCAGAAAGCTACCTACTGAGCAAACTCAAGAAAGCCATTCACAAAGAAGACGTCTAAAAAACAATTTTTCACCACAGCCTACGCCCTTCCGACACATCGAAAACCGGCTCTCAAAAAATCGCACCTATAAAAATTAAGCAACGCCAAGACACGTCGTTGCAAAATCGTAGGTCTTTCAAGGTAGCCTTTGCAAAAAACTCCAACTGCAACATCACAAGCCAAACTTCATTCCTCAAAGCGTAGCCGTATAAAACCCACCCCCAATTTTCGATTATCTGCACTAACACCTATCGCTTGAGGCGAAGTTGGCTTTGAAGGATGAAATTCTATGGATTCCGCCCTTTGATCACCCGTATCAATCGCAACGTGTATTTGAGAGGGGCCCGCCGGCACTTTCACATTACGAACCTGAGCACCTATATTAATCAACAGATTTTGATCGACATTCGGTCCAAAGGGCTGAACGTCCAGAATCAACGTGAACTTAGGTGGTAGTGGAGCATTAAAATCAATGCGTACAAAGGGCCCGACATTGGCATCAGACCAACGCCCCCACGGTTCGGGATCCGAAAGTCCACTAACGTTACGGACAAAGTCCGGCCAATCCTTCCGCGTAAAGTCAATGCCTTCCGAAAAAGTCGCAGGGTAGCGTGGTCCAAGCTTGTCGACCACATAACCCGCCTTTTGCATAATCTGAAAACCTGTCAATCCACTCAGATCGACATTCGACGGATTATCCAATCGGAAAAAAACGATTTCATCGTCAGCCCTAGACAAGACCGGCGGACCTCCAAGCAGACTTGAAATCTGTGCAATCAGCGCCTGGGCATTATCTTCATAGCCGCGCCGATCAATATATATACCTGAGAAACCCAAACGTCTAACAACATCCAACTGCTTCTCAATTGGCTCTTTTGCCAAATCTCGAAAAAAAAGATCGCCGGGACGCCCCTTCATCCCCCCATAACTCCAGCGCAACATTTTTGAATTTACAACACCTACCATTAAATCATACGCATTTAATCTATGCCGAGGCGGAACTTCAGGGAAAGGCATATATGGCAACTGATAAATAGCCGCTCCTTGTGGAAGCAACCCTTCAATCCTAGCAACAAAATCCCTATCCGACTCATAGACATTTTTTGTATTAACAATACATGCCGGACAAGCAGGGACTGTTTGATCAAAAATACCAACCAACACGCAACCAGCTGCGACACCAAAATAAAGAGACTTAGACTTCAAAGAAAACGAAAACTTCGAAACAAACCGCTCCAAAACAAGAAAAAACAACGCTATTGAACCAAAAGCGATAAATACGCTTATTCTATTCCAACCCCGAATAGAAGAAGAAACAAGCCCAGAAAAAAGCGCCCCAAAACCACCAATAGTACCGAACAAAAAAAGAACAAGAACCAAAAGAGACAACAACGAATAGCGCGTATCCGTTTTTCGATCTGAAATATTGAAAACAACTACCAAAAACGACAAAGCAAAGCCAACCGAACCAACAACACCGAGCGACGCCGTAACATTTTCATTGATCAACGGATAAGCGCTGTTGTAGCGATTCGCAACATTAGCAAGATAGGGAATTCTATGCCCGGTATGTGGAATAACCAGTTGCATCATTTTTAGCCCATACACCTCCGCCTCCACCGGGCTTCTAACAGCAACCTCCACGTTCGCGCCATTTATTTTTTTGTTATAAAAGCTCGGAGAAACATTAGCAAGCACTCCAACACAAACCACAGCCACCGCAGCCAGCGCGTACTTAAGGCTATTGCCACTACGGTTTTTAATCCAACCAGAGACACCCGACACCAAAATAACAATCACACCAAACAAGGAGTAATAAACACCAAACGAAGACAAAAATATAAAAAACAAAAATAACAACAGCAATAAAAGCTTACTGCCCGCAAATCGAAAGCCTTCCACCCCTCTATAAAAAGCCACAAACCCGAAATAAAAAAACAACGGCGCAACAAAATACCAAGTATAAAAAAGATGTTGAATTCTCTGAAAATGAAACGGGATAAAATCAAAAAGCAAAGCGCCAGAAAAAGAAAAAACAACAGACAGCCCAATTGTCCGCAACACCCCATACGAGGCAATGAACACGAGAGCAAAACCGATCAAAAAATATAAATTGAGAACACCAGAAACCCCAACCCCAAAAAGTCCAATAACTTTTTGAACGAATAAATTAGCGGCATCAGACCCCGGATAATCCCGGAAGTCCGACCCGAAGGGGTAGCCACTACGCGGATTATCGAAGACCCAGCCTTCAATACTGCGCTGAGCCATCCATGAATGAAAAAGGCCATCTCCTTGATAGGTGTATGGAATGGATAACTCCGGCAAAAGCCCAGCGGGCCATCCAGAAACCAGAACGCTAGCCAAGAAAAATGAAAAGACAGATCCCGAAATCCACCAGATCCACTCCTTACGAAGCACGCTCAGAAGTGACGCAGGTCTTTCAAACCCAGACAAGCATTTCATCTCTTCAACCTTCACATCCGGACTCATCAGGACAACCTATATCAATAAACCAAAAATTTTTAAAAGCCAAGACTTATCAACCCAACGAAGCCAGACATATAAATTAAAATTCTCTAACAATCAAAATTGATTCTCTCCAGCTCAATAACATGAGGCAAACTCCTAACCTGCGTATGTATTGCGCCAATGTACTCTCCGAGCAATCCAGCAAAAAGCATCTGAACCGCTCCAAAAAAGAACAAACCAATCAGAACGGGCGCCATACCCATATCGAACTGATTCCAAAAGACAATTTTTGCAACGAGATACAAAAGCGCGATAACGAAACTCAATATCGAAAAACAAAATCCGGACATCGTCATCAAACGCAATGGAACTTTAGAATGATTTGTAACGCCGAGCATCGCAATATCGTAGAGCGTATAAAAATTATTCTTGGTTACACCTCTGGCACGACGCGGCTGCTTGAAGGGAACGGTTGCAATTGGAAAACCAATCTCACAGACCAAGCCGCGAAAATAGGGATACGGATCATTGATATTACGTAACACATCGAGCACAGCTCGATCAAAGAGCCCCGCTCCGGTTGCGTTCTGAACAAGTTGCACTTCCGAAATCCGGGCAACTGTCTTGTAATAAAGTTTCCGAATACGGAACATAATCGGGGACTCTTCACTTTCCGGCTTGACTGCCATGACAGTCTTGAAACCGGCCTCCCACTTTTCAACGAACTCTTTAATCATTTCAGGTGGGTCTTGCAGATCGGCGGCAATCAAGACGGCCGCATCGCCTCTTGCCTGCAAAAGTGCATGATACGGTGAACGAATATGACCAAAATTTCGCGCATTAACGATTATCTTGACTCTCTTATCGTGCGCAGCAATGGCCTTGAGCTTTTCGACCGTACGATCTGTTGAATGATTATCGATACAGATATGCTCATATCGATACGGCAGGCTCATCATTACACTCGACACACGCCGACAGAGCTCTTCGACATTATCTTCTTCGTTATAGCAAGGAGTAACAATGCTGATCAGTTTTTTTTCGGAGTCCACGGAAAATCCTATTTTTTAAAAACCCAGTGATTCATCAAAATCCAGCTGAGCAAGACACTTGGCGGAACGCACATCGCCTGCGCAACATATGCATTGAAACCGGCGTCTTTAATCACAATCCCCAGCAAAGTCACGTTGACGACGTAAACCACGCAATAAGCAAGAACAAACTTTATGAAGACGAAAAGCCCGTGTTGACCTCGAAACACCAGCCGGCCAAAACTGAAAAAATTAAACACCACACCTAAAACAGTTGCCACCACAAGAGCAACAGAATATGCAACGCCTTCGAAAACCATAACTGCATACACAAAATACCCGAAGGCTGTATTCAGCACGCCCGTGCTCAAAAACCTCATCCATCGGGAGTCCGTGAATCTTCGCAAAAACAATTGAAAATTCATTCCGAGCATCCATCTACCGCCCAGCTGGAGACCAACAATCTCGTCTCACGAAGAACGCCTTCCAAGGAAGTCAAAGATGGCGCATAACCAAAGTCCGCGGCTCGAGTATTTAATGAATAATAATGAGGTTTTCGCCCTGTCGCATTAACGCCGACCGAGGAATCGACTGTTTCCACAATTAGACCGAACTCATCCTCCATGCATTTCAGGAGAGTCGGTTTGTCGATTGGCGCAAGCGTGTAGCAGTCCACTGCAGCGTTTGCCGGTGCGGCATCAAGCAGGGCGCTGATCATTCTGTAGAAGTCAGCCGGATGCAGAAAATCGCGGACAATGTAATCTGAGGAGGTTTTAAAAACAGACTTGTCACGAATGGCTCTTAGCAAATCAGTAATAAAAAATCGAGCCGAAATATCTTGCGTACTGCTGAAATAATTGAAAACCCGGACATCAACGATCGGAAATTGCGCCAGGGAGCGGTGGCGGCATTCTGCGTGCAATTTCGCGACAGCATACCAATCCTGTGGCTGAAGATTATTGATTGCCACAGACGCTGGAGTGGTTTTGTCTACTGGCGCATCGAAACTCGATCCATAGGCTGCCCCACTACTCAAGAAAACATACCGGCATTCGGGATGTACCTTGATATAGTTCAAAGCCAATTCGTCATACTTTAACGTGACATCGAATATCGACGCCCCCATTGCCGCCGCTTGAGCCGGATCTCCTACACCTACAAAGTTCAAAATGGCATCGAAGTGCTGGCTTGATCCAAAAGCCTCGAAATCAGCGATCTCTAAGGGCGCTGACGATCGAATCCCGGAAACCCATTGCTCGACCACCTCAGGCCGCCGAGCAAAGAGAACCAACTGATGACGGTTTTGCCTACAGAAAGACAAAACCAAATCTTTGGCGATTTGACTTGTCGCACCAAGAATCGCAATTCGCACGGGTTAACTCGCCGCAAGATAATTATTAATCTGCTTCTCGATCGATACTCGATCCAGACCGTGTTCTTGCAACAAATAGTCGTAGGTACCGCAATGATGCGAGAACCTGTCGTGGACACCAATTCTGAGAACCCGAACAGGTGCAGACTCTGACGCTATTTCAGCAATAACCGATCCCAACCCGCCCAATACGGAATGTTCCTCAAGAACAATCACAAGCTGACTGTTATTACAAATAGACGCGACCTGCTGACTATCTATAGGCTTAATGAAAGGAGCACTCCAAACTGACGAGTCGGGGTAGAGTTCCGTAGCAATATCCATTGCGGTTCGAACCAGAGCACCAGTTGCGACAAACGCAATTTTTCCGCCATTTCCGGGGTGAACCTCCAACAACTCGCCAACTCGTGCTTGCCCCAAGCCAGAATGCACATCGCCGCGATCGGACTTGCCCATGCGCAGGTAAACAGCAGATTTTGACCGGTACGCCATTTCGATACAGGCACTGACTTCAAATCGATCCGCCGGAGAAAAAATCGATAAATTGGGAATGGCGCGTGTACAGGCAATATCCTCGGTCGACTGATGACTTGTACCGAGATGGCTATAAACGAAGCCAGCTCCGTCCCCAATAAAAATTACCGGCAAATGATCATGCGCCACATCAAGTTTGATCTGCTCGATAACTCGCACAGGCACAAAAGCACTTAAGCCATAGACGAAAGGCCTGAAACCAATGCGCGCCAATCCGGCAGCCATACCGACCATATTTTGTTCCGCGATGCCCGCGTTTATGTATTGCGCCGGGCACTCCTTGCGGAATTCATCGAACAATGCATAACCATGATCGCCGGTGAGAAGCAAGACATTGGGATCTTCCTTGGCCAAGCGAACAAGCGTCTCCGAAAATGCGTTTCTCATGACTCGCTCCCGCAAACGGCCGACAAGGCTCGAGCATAAGTCTCCGAATCCAGCCGCGTGTAGTGCCAGATATTGTTGTTCTCCATAAACGGTACGCCTTTACCCTTTACTGTTTTCGCGATCAGCGCTTTGGGAGACGCCGACGAACTTTGCCATAACTGAGTTATGGCATCGTCGATAGCGATCTCATCGTGACCATCAACGGTCAGACATTCAAAGCCAAAGCTCTCGAACTTTGACTGAATCGAATTTAATCGCAACACTTCTTGCGTACTTCCCATGGCTTGAAATCCATTTTCATCCACGATGACCATGAAATTTTTCAGCGAGTGATGCGCGGCGAAAAGGCTCCCTTCCCAAATTGGGCCTTCATTAATCTCACCATCACCGACCAAAGCGTAAACCTTCTGATCGGTGCCGCGTAGCGATGCCCCCTTGGCCAGACCAACACCAACAGAAAAGCCGTGCCCAAGCGATCCGGAAGTGACTTCCAAGCCTGCGATACGAGAATCCGACAATCCCTTCAGATCACTGCCATCCGAAAAATAGCCGGAAAAAGCTTCCTTTTTAAGCCATCCCAACTCCCCCATGCATGCGTACTGAGCCATGACCCCGTGACCTTTACTAAGAACGAGGAAATCACGCCCCGAAGCAAGTGGATCATTATTGGGATAGCGTAGATGGTTCCGATACAACACTGCCAGGAGCTCAATGATCGAAAAAGCGCACCCGATATGAACAGTAGATCCGGCATATGCCATATCAAGAACTGTCTTTCGGAGAGATTTGGGGTCGAATGCCTTGGGCGTAGAGTTCATCGCTATCACTTATGACTTATTTAAAAATCAACACCTAGGAAGGCCTCTATTTTGCTCGCGGTAAACTCGAGCATCTCTTTGGACAACGCCGGCTGCACTCCGACCCAAAAAGTATTCTTCATGACAATATCCGTATTGGTCAATTCACCACTGACCCTGAAATTCTTTCCTACCATATATGGTTGACGCGTCAGATTCCCTGCAAACAACAAACGGGTACCGACCTTATTTTGATCAAGATATTGGAGTAAATCGACTCGGGCAACCGGGGAGTTTTCCCGAAGAGTGATGGGGAAACCGAACCAGGAAGGATCGCTATTTGGAGTGGCGTCAGGAAGAATCAAGAATTCGGAGCAACTGCCGAGCCGATCTTTCAAGAACGAAAAATTATCCTTCCGTTGCTGGATGAAGGTCGGTGCTTTTTCCAACTGCGCCAAACCGCAGGCAGCCTGCATATCGGTTATCTTCAAATTGTAGCCAAGATGGCTGTACGTGTACTTGTGATCATAGCCTTCCGGAAGGCTGCCAAGACTCTGGCAAAAACGACGACCACAGGTATTGTCCTTACCCGGCGCACAGTAGCAGTCACGTCCCCAATCCCGAAAACTTTCCGCAATGAGCTTGAGTTCGGGGTTATTGGTGAAGACAGCCCCGCCCTCCCCCATGGTAATGTGATGCGCCGGATAAAAACTCAGTGTGCCGATATCCCCGAACGTACCGACTAGTTTTCCATCATAGGTAGAACCCAGCGCGTCACAACAATCCTCCACCAACCAAAGATTGTATTTTTTGCACAACGCAACTACGACGTCGAGGTTGTAAGGATTCCCCAGCGTATGCGCGAGCATGATCGCTTTGGTCTTTGGGCTGATGGCTGCTTCGATTTTGCTCGCATCGATATTGTATGTTCCGATTTCAACGTCAACGAAAACGGGAACGGCGCCAAATTGTAGAATGGGATTAACGGTCGTAGGAAAACCGGCCGCCACACCGATTACTTCATCACCTGGCTTGATCGCACGATCACCAAGCTTCGGCGAAGTGAGTGCAGAAAATGCGACAAGATTGGCTGAAGAGCCGGAATTTACCGTTATCAAATACTTGACACCGATGAATTGAGCAAGCCGACGTTCGAATTCATCGTTGAAACGACCTGTCGTCAGCCAACCATCCAGCGAAGCGTCGACCATATTCTTGAGTTCTTCGGCGCCAATGACTTTCCCCGACGGAGGCACTACCGACACGCCAGGGAAAAAAGTCTGCGAAGCCAGTGAAATAGCAGCGTATTCATCCACAAGCTTGGCGATTTGATCTCGGATGGCCTGAGTTTTTTCGTTTTGCATGATGACTATCAGTTCTTTAATAAAGATTGGTAAGTGTTGATCTGGGACAGCGTCAACATGCGGATATCCGCACCATCGTGACGCGCTTTGGTCCAGTCAATAATGTACTTTAGGGAGTCTTCCAAATGGAGCACCGGATGCCAGTTGAGACGACTACGTGCCTTGGAAATATCCAGCTTCAGGTATGAGGCCTCGTGAGGATGCTCGGCGGTATCGACCTGCCAATCTGCACCGTCTCCCCACATGTCCGCCATCTTCTCGACGATCCAGCCGACCGGCTTTGCATCTTCGTCATTCGGACCGAAATTCCAACCTTCCGCGTAGGCCGGCCCTTCCTCATACAAATGCTGAGCGAGTGTCAGATAGCCACGCAGGGGCTCCAATACGTGCTGCCACGGACGAATTGCATGAGGATTCCGGATATTGACGGTCTTTCCGTTCTGAAACGCTGCAACAATATCGGGTATAAGTCGGTCCTGCGCCCAGTCCCCACCGCCAATTACATTTCCGGCCCGGACTGTAGCAACAGCGACACCGTGCTTTGAGTATTCATTGGCATTGAAAAAAGACGAGCGGTAGGCCGCGCTTACCAGTTCAGCACATCCCTTGCTGTTGCTATAAGGATCGTAGCCTCCCATGGGCTCGTTTTCCCGATAACCCCATACCCACTCACGGTTCTCGTAGCATTTATCAGTAGTGATGTTAACCACGGCCTTTACGCCCGGAACATGACGCACCGCCTCAAGCAAATGCACCGTACCCATGACATTTGTTTGATAGGTTTCGACTGGATTGCTATACGAATAACGCACCAATGGCTGGGCCGCCATATGAATGACAATCTCTGGCTGAGCAACCTTCAAAGCGTCCTGAAGCGCAGTCAGATCTCGTATATCACCGATAATCGAATGCATGCCTTCACCTACGCGCCCCTCCTCAAACAGACTCGGGACGGTCGGCGGCAATAGCGCATAACCGGTCAATTCCGCACCGAGGCGCTGCAACCATAACGACATCCAGCTTCCTTTGAAGCCGGTGTGTCCAGTCAGGAAAACGCGCTTGTTGCGCCAAAAATCGGGATTCATTGCCACGCTTTCCACGGCGCGTCGCCGCTGGCCCAGAGCTCTTCAAGATGGTGCTTGTCCCGTAGCGTATCCATAGGCTGCCAGAAACCATGATGCTGATAAGCGGACAACTGCCCTTCCTCCGCCAATGCCTCAAGCGGCTCACGCTCCCATATGGTGGCATCATCTTTTATCAGATCGATTACTTTTGGAGAAAGGACGAAGAAGCCACCATTGATCATTCCGCCGTCGCCTTTGGGTTTCTCCTTGAATGACGCAACACAATTATCGGCGTTGATGTCGAGAGCCCCAAAGCGGCCCGGAGGGTACGTGGCAGTCAGCGTCGCCAACGTCTTCTGCGCACGATGAAACGCGATGAGTTCGGTTATATTTACATCGCTAACGCCGTCTCCATAAGTGAAGCAGAATGCATCTTCATCTTTTAGATAGGGAGCAACGCGCTTCAAGCGCCCTCCGGTCATCGTTTCTTCACCGGTATCAATAAGTGTAACCCGCCAAGGATCAGCGTATTGCTGATGTACTTCCATGCGATTATTTACCATATCAAATGTCACGTCAGACATATGAAGAAAATAGTTCGCAAAATATTCTTTTACAACATAGCCTTTATATCCACAGCAAATAATGAAATCATTGATTCCATGATAGGAATAGATCTTCATTATATGCCAAAGAATGGGCTTTCCGCCGATCTCGATCATCGGCTTTGGCTTGAGGTGGGTCTCTTCGGATATTCGAGTTCCAAGGCCACCAGCGAGAATAACGGCTTTCATATTATCTATCTTTCCCCAATTATAAAAAGCGAAAAAGTCAAAAAAACTATTCAAAAATGCGTCTTCTTAAACAATTTTAATACCTGGAATCAAAAAGATAGCTCTGAGGATCAATTTCCTGCACCCAACAGAGCGGACCGTAATTGTGCGGCGCTGTCTTTCCAGGACAACCATGACATGCCCGCCGAAATGGGATGCCGCCCTTCAGCGTGAAGCGCCAACCACTCACGAACGGAGGCCGCCAGATCGTTTGCGTTGAGACCTTCAAAATAAAAAGCATGCTCACCTGCCACTTCGCGGAAAACCGGTATGTCGCGGGCGATGATCGGCAGCTCGTGTTGCGCCGCCTCAACCAATGGCAATCCAAAACCTTCACCGTAAGAGGCTGCAATTAAGCAAGTACTTGCCCCATACACCTTTTCCAGATATTCATCACTGATACCCTCGAGAAAATAGAGCCTTCTATCAAGCTCAGAATGGGATCGCAAGCGTTCGATGGTTGCCGGGATATCGCGACGGGCCATTTCAGGTAGCCCTTTCCAACCTTCCTTGCCAACAATGACCAGATTGGCTTCTACTCCTTCGGCCCATAGCTGGCTAAAAGCATCGATGGCTTGCAAATATCCTTTGCGCGGCTCAATCGTGCCGACCATGAGAAAACTTGGGCGCGCTCGAAGTTGGCGCAGGGTCCACTCGGCATTGTCGGGCAGTCCTTGACTAGGAGAAGAACTGCCGACGTCTGCACCGAGATGAAACCACCCTATTCGGAAGGGGCGTAACCTCTTGCTTTCAATATCAATCTCAGCCTGCCAAGCGGCAAAATCGTCGGCCACAGCCTTTGATATGCACATGGCGCCATCAAAATCGGAGATCGCCTCAAGCCATTTTCCATGATGAAAGTCAGTATCGGGAGGAAAGACTTCAGGCATACGGACAGGCAATAAATCGTAGACCACTGAATAAACAACGACGCCTAAATTTCTGTATTTTTTATATAAACCTGACGCATCAGCAGCTAAAAGATAACCACCTGTCAGGTCCAACACCAGCAATACATCACCACACTTTGGTTCGACACGCGCATCTTCTGGTGCACCTAGCGAACAGCCCAATAGCTCAAGCGTATAACGCTGCGCATGACGATAGTGCCATTCGCCACCTCTATCGCTTAAATAAACAGGCTCGATCCGGCAATCCGAAGAGGCGCCATCAAGAAGGGCAATCGATATCGCCCTGACAACACGTTGAATCCCGGTTTTAAAATCATCCTGGCAGGTTACTGTCACATCGAGAAACAGGCGTTTGCCGAAATTAAACAAAGGGAAATTCGCTGAAATATCCGCTGCTAAGCTTCGTAGCTCCCCATCATCACTTTGGGATAACTGGTCCACCTCTGTTATAGCTTCAATCAAGCGGGCAGTGGCGGTCTCAGATTTCTTGTAAAAACCTTCGATTGCCTTGAAATAGCGCAAAGCGCATTTATCTGGCGCATGGCGCTCCAAAATAATTTCCTTCGCCCGCGCGCCTAACAGTTGTCGTCTTATTGAATCATGCCATAGAACGTACAGCGCTTCGCTTAGTTCGGAATTTTCGAATTCATCCGACAGCATCCAAACAGCCTCATTGTCCAACTCGGACATTGAGCCATTGGCATTTACGATAAGCGGCAATCCATAGTTTAAACAGTCGAGAACAGCAGCAGACGTTTCTCCTCTCGAGTTTGCGCGTAACTGAACGGCCAAATCGGCAGAAATTAAATAATTCCGGTACAACTCTGGATTCGCGAAACCTGTTATGGAAACGCGATCATCAAGCCCGCGCGATCGAATGTATTGCAACAAGCTTAAACCATAATCGCCGCCGTCATTCTCGCCTACAAACACGATCTGACAGCTTTTATTTTTTGACAAATCGCTATCAAGCCAGCACTCAATTAAACGGTGATTTAGTTTTCCCGCTCCAAGAAAGCCGAAACTACAGATAAGAAAATCATCATCCTTCACACCAAGTTTTTTCCGCACCTCAATTCTATCAGAGACAACCGCCGGCGATCTCAGAAGAGGGACAACATCCCAAGCGGCGGCGAATTCCTCTCCGTACCATTTTTGCGCCAAATGCCGGGCATATTGGGAATGAAAAACCAGACCAAGAGCACTTTGAAGAATCTCTAAATTAGCAGGGTATGTAGACCTTGCAGAACCCGGATGACGTTGAGCCTCGCACAAAGCCTTATAGCCATGAGACAAATAAAGCGCATTCTTCCAGAAGTCAGGAGATCCTGAGTACTCCATCCACGCTAGCAAGTCGCCTAAAAAAAAATCATGCAGCACTACTGCGCCAGGAATTTCTTTAAGCAAAGTAAACATATGCTGATGAAATGGCGAGTTACCGAAATGGTAAACTACACGATCAACGTGATGCGCATTAGCGCGCAACCATTCGACATCCCTAAGCTCAAGATGATCGCAGACCCATTGATCATCAACTCTATCCTGCGCCATGACAACATCGATCTCGTAATACTCAGCAAGCGCGGGAAGAAGCTCAGCGCTGTAGTCCGCAATTCCAGTGCGCTCCGGAGGAAGCGGCGAAACAAAAACCATCCGAGGACGCTTGGATTTGGCCGGTGGAGAATCGGATAGCTTCTGATGCGGCAGGAGCGATGCAAATTCTGCTATCGCATTTCCGGCACATTGATCCCAGAACGTCTCGTCACGCGCGGACACCTCCTCAATCAATTTTTCGTCCAGAACAGAGAGATCCATGACATCCGAGCGCTTCAGATCGGAGGGCGATGCAACATTCACTATTTTTTGTATTGCTGAACCCATCCCTCGAACGCCGTCCTGGACAGCGGAATCGGAGATCCCAAGACAGATCGCCGCGCGCTTCAGATTTTCTATCTTGCGATGATAATGCTGTGCATAAATTGGGCTCGGCTCTAAGTACTGCTCAGGATTTAGTAACGGACTCAATTCATATAGCGAAACGCTGACCGGCGTCCGCTTATCGAAACGGCCAATGCTTGTTACTGCGTCATCGATATGACCTTCAAACAAACTGCTGATGTGAACCACATCCGGCTTGAGGCTCGCCAGAAATCCTTCACGAATGATCTCTGCCACCGCGCGCCGTGCCGCGTTGCTCGGAACGTGATCGCACACAGGCCCGGGTGCCTGCCATACACGAATATGATCTTGCGGCATCAACCCATCGAAGGCAGCACGAATCTCTTCGATCGTTTCGGGAAATAGCCCATTCAGTGCAAGAAAAACCTCATTCTGCCCACGGTTACGGACGATCGCTTGCGCGAACAACATCGTGTAACGACCGATTCCGCGATGGCGATTTTTTGTCTGCGCGCCTTGCATGTCGATTACGATACGCATCAGTCATGCCTCTGGTTTTTTTCTATGGCTGCTTTCAAAGCAGCGTAAATTTGACGGGCGTATGGAGTTAGAGCGAGCAACTCCTCAGATGCAGGGCTCTCATGAAACTGCGCCGGTTCCCGCTCAACAACAGGCAATGCCCCATGGACCTTGCCGGTATTGACAGCAACTCTAAACAGACGCTGATGTATCGACGGATACCGCTTCAAATATGAACTCAGTCTAGCTCGCAATTCAGGGCGCCTGAAGACCTCCTGAATTCCCAATGCAATCATCGGTCGAAATGTCTTTTTGATCTGTAGCGTGGCGATTGCGCCCGCACGCTGAAATGGCGAAAAATCACCATTAGCCAATCGCTTGAGTGCACGCATGGGCTTTGTGATTCGCCACGAGGTGCTGCGATGCAAGGCAAGCACCTGCTCGTGCCAGTTATTTGCTTGCTGCCACCAATGGTGCGCACTGCTGCCCAATTCGTCTATACGAATCCTTTGGGCTTGCTGGCTTGCTTCAGCGGCCTCTGCCCTTGCATCCGCCACGTTTGCACGCAGCAATTGTTCTCCTGCAAGCGCCTCCGCTGCATCTGCACGAGTCAATTGTTCTCCTGCACGCGCCTCCGCTGCGTCTGCACGCTTCGATTGTTCTTCTGCACGTGCCTTCGCTGCCTCTGCGCGTAATTCTGCAGCGCTGGCACGTAAGGATTGCTCTTCAGCACGTGCCACGGCGGCGTCTGCACGCAATTCATGCTTCGCTGCGCATTGCTCGGCAAAGATAACTCGCTGTTCAAGCCCCAGCGCACGCTGTTCAGAAGCAGTTGCTCGCTGGTCACTCAAGAGCCGCTTGCTTTCGGCAACAGCGCAACGACGCTCAAGATCCAATATCCGCTCGTTCGCGCCGGCAAGCTGCTTTTGCAGACTTTCTGCTTGAGATATCTTCCCCAACAATGCATTGCCGAACTGTGTAAACGACTCAGCCAAGGCGCCTATCTCTTGCTTAGTCTTATCCGTCGCGGCACTCAACATCTGCTGATTTTCTTTCCTATCCGAATCGGCACTTCGACGCAATTGGAATGCAAAACTCTTCTGTATCTGAATTGCCTCCTCAACGGATTTCATCCATGCAGCGATCGGCTCCTGCGGCAAATCTAGTTCCACATCATCGGGCATCCGACGAAGCGTCTCGTACATGAGTTCAAAGGACCACTCGCCCAGAGGACGAGACCAAAACGACGCGGCCCATGCACTATACGGTTGCGGCAAGCTGTACGGACTAATGGAAATAGTACGCAAAGGATCGGGATCCTCCACGACACCGGTGGCCACTTCTCGAACAAAAATAAAGAATGCAAGAAACGGATTTCTTGGCCAAACGCAGTCTTCGGCCTTCGGTGAAATCGATCCATAGTCAATTAAATAGGGCGTGCCGTCTTCAGAAACGAGAACATTCCATGTTCTGACATCGTTGTGATAAAGGCCAGCAGCCTCGAGTTTGCGGAGCTGATCGAGCACGGCAAGTAATACTGCACGGCTGTCTAGCTTCTCGCCTTCACGCAGGAGATCGAGGAGCAATCGGCCGGGAAAGCGCTCCGTAAGCAGCCACCCTTCAGCGTCGTTCTCACCTATTTCTCGACAAGCAGGCACGAATAACTCAGATGGCGGGTTATTAAAGAACCGCTTCTCGAGTTCAAACTCCGCTTTGTTATGCTCTCCCCGTGGCAGATCGAATCGATAAAGCTTGAGTACGTTATGGGCACTAAAAAAATAGCGGCGACTTCCCTCGTGCGTCCCTCGAGCCAGCGCATGAGGCTCGGCGGACCACGACTCAAATTGCTCAACGCGGTTGTTTAGCAGGAAATACCGATTGCTCGCGAAATAAAGAGGCCGAGGGATAGGTGCGAGATGCGTTCCATGGCGGGCCAACTCATGCACATAAGCTATGGTTTCAAGCAGAGTGCGCGGGTCTTCCGGCTGAGACGAACCCCAGTACAAGGGCTCTTCCCGCAGAGCAAGTTCGACGATTAGTGCTTTACAATTTTTCGCAATGCGATCGAGAAGCTGCCTAACTGCATCGATACCGTTCTCGTGAACAATATGATGAAAGACACTTAACCCAAGGACCAGATCGTATTCGCCGGCACTGAGATTCTGTATTGCCACCTCTACTCGGCCGGTTTCGAAACTAGCATTCAGATCGGGATGCTCTTTCGCTAAGGCATTGCATACGGCAATATTTTTGTCCAGGAAGTCGACACCATGAACGGTGGCGCCTTTCTCAGCCAGGTTCAGGCTAAAGAAACCTTGAGCGCAGCCAAGGTCCAGCACTTTCAACGGTCGTCCAAGATAAGCCTGCAGCGCCGCACAAGCGCCTTCGATTTTTTCCAGTCGATCATCGCAAGGGCGGGATATTTGCCCGGATAATTCCGGATGGCCATAAATCGGTTGATAGACTTCCGGAAGGCTGGCTACGAGATCTGAAATCATTCGGCGGAGTTCTCTACTTGCAACAAATTCGCGCTCGATACGTCAAATGAAGCCTCCAAATCCACAATTCCCCAGAACTGCATGGAACGCCCGACGTGGAGAAGTACCGAGTCGTAACGACGGTCTAATGGCATCAACTCTTTCAATGGATCGCCGGATGAAATACCGAAAGACACCAGATAGTAGCCTTCATTGAGGTTCAGCGGCATTGAAAACCGGAAGGTCATTACTTCCCCTTCTCGTGCGGCGACCTGCTCACGCCCGTGGCTGGATATAAATGAATTGGTACCGTAAAGGAATATCCCTTCCAATGTCTTGATAAGGAATCCAGGCACAACGCTGCCAAAATCGGCATCAAATCGGACCTTGAAATAAAAGTCCACCGTCGCATTTCCTTCGATTCGAGAAGGGTACTTCTGTCCGTTCGCGACGATCAAATAATCCAGGATGGCGGCACCGCCATGCCCCCAGCGATGCTCTTCTTTGCGATAGCCCGGCCTGGAGTGGAACTCGTCGCCAACGCCTTCCAACTCATACAGCTCCAGGGCCTTTTCTTCATTGGGCTGCAATCCAATATCAGCATCCGCATCCGATCGTTTGCCGAACAGAGCGTCGAGATATCGATTGGTCACCGCCCTTGAAGACCCATCCTGATCGATGCGGCCATTTTTGAGCATGATGGCGCGATCGCAGTGTTTCACCACATCTCCAGCGCTATGCGAGACAAGCAATAGCGTTGTACCCAGTTCTTTGAACTGACCGATTCTCTGATAACACTTCGCTTGAAAATACGCATCCCCGACCGACAATGCTTCATCGACGATTAATATATCCGGACGAACAGCCGTCGCCACGCTAAAAGCCAGACGCACCTGCATCCCGCTCGAATAGACACGAACGGGTTGGTCGATATAATCGCCGATATCGGCAAAGCTTTCGATTTCGGGCATCAGGCTGGTGACCTCGTCGATAGTCAGCCCCTGCAATTGCCCTGCCATCAATACATTTTGCCTGCCGGTAAAGTCTGGATGAAATCCCATGCCGAGCTCCAGCAGTGCAGCTATACGCCCGCTTATGCGAACGCTCCCTGTGCTGGGTTGGGTCGTCCCGGTAATTATCTTGAGCAAGGTGCTTTTGCCCGCACCGTTAACGCCTACGATACCTACGGCCTCTCCCGGATTGACGGAAAAGGAAATATCTTCAAGAACCCACTTCAACGTGTGGCGCGGTTTATGACCCAAAGTCATCCATTCCAACAGCCTTGACCAGCGTGTTGGATATTGCTTGTAGGCCTTGCCCAGATTGCTGACTACAATGCTGCCCATCAGAGTTCATCCACCATTTCGCCGACGTGACGGCGAAAAAGCCCCAGGCCTATCGCACACAAAGATATCGCCAGCAATGTAACGAGCCAAAGGCTTTCCCACTGAGGCCAGCGATTCGATACGAAAATCTGCTGAAAACTTTCCATCAGTGCGGCCATCGGGTTCCACGCCAAAGCCTCGCGTATCTCTTCGGAAGTCGCGGCCGCGGGATAGACAATGGGCGTGAGCCAAAACCAGAACGTAAGGAAAATCCCGAAAAACTGGCCCACATCGCGGAAAAATACATTCAGCACGCCCAGCGTAACGCCGAGGCCGATGGCAAATAGCACCAGAACCGCCAACAGCGGAAATATTGCAAAAAATGCATCTCCGGGGAAATTGCCAGAGATAAAAAGAAACGCGGTGAACAATCCAAAAACAATCGCAAAATTCAACAATGCATTCAGGACAATAGAAACAGGCAAGCACATACGCGGAAAACTGATTTTTTTCAGCAGATTTGCACTATCGATAAAGACGTTCTGGCCCCGTCCAACGATTTCAGCAAACAAGCTCCAGGTAAGCGTCCCCGCGCACAGATAAATACTGTATCCGAACGAGTTATCGACGCCCGGAAGCTTGGCACGCATGACCTCGGCGAAGACCACGGTATAGACGAAGATCATCGCGAGCGGGTTGAGTACTGCCCATGCGGCACCAAGCAGCGAGTTGCGGTACTTGGACTGGAATTCCCGCTTTACGCTGCCAATGATGAATCCGCGGTAGTTCCAGAGTGCTCTGAACATTGCGCTCATTAATTCTCCTTTGAATCACTGTTGCGAGCGCGACGAAGCATTGCTCGATCGCTCTGCGCCAGTTTCATGCTCACGGCCGGGATGAATCTGCTTTCGGGCCGCGATGTCGCAGCCCCCTAAAGCTTCGACCAATCAGCTTTCATGCGGTCCGTCCGACGCCTATTGCTCATGAGGGCGATGGTCTTCAGCTTGCCGTGCGACCGTAGGTGTCTTCAAATCGCACGATGTCATCCTCGTCCAGATAGCTCCCGGATTGCACTTCGATGAGTTCGAGTGGCACCTTGCCGGGATTTGCCAGGCGGTGGACATGACCGAGGGGGATGTAGGTCGATTCGTTTTCGGAGAGCAGAAAGACCTTATCGCCGTTGGTCACCTCCGCCGTGCCCTTGACCACGATCCAGTGTTCGGCGCGGTGATGATGCATCTGCAGACTGAGCTTGGCCCCCGGATTGACGACGATGCGCTTGACCTGGAAGCGCTCACCCAGATCGATCGAATCGTATGAGCCCCACGGCCGGAATATCTTGCGGTGAGTGTCGGCCAGCTTGCGCCCTTCGGCCTTGAGACGGGTGACGATCTTCTTGACGTCCTGCGTGCGCGACTTGTCGGCCACCAGGACGGCATCGGGGGTTTCGACGACGACGATGTTCTTGAGGCCGACCCCCGCAACCAGACGCTCGCCGCCGTAAAGAAGGCTGTTCTCACAGCCTTCGGCAATGGTGTCGCCGTGGCAGGCATTGCCGGCGGCGTCCTTTTCCATGACGTCCCACAGCGCATCCCAGGCGCCGACGTCGGACCAGCCGGCCGACATCGGCACGACCACACCGGGAATTCCCAGTTGCGAGCGTTCGGCGAGCTTTTCCATGACCGCATAGTCGATGGAATCCGACGGGCAGGCGGCAAAAGCGTCGGCATCGATACGCATGAAGTCGGTTTCCTGGACGCCCGCATCGAACGCGGCGCGGCAAGCGGCAGCCATGACCGGATCGAGTTCGTTCAGCGCCTTGAGCCAGACACTGGCGCGCATCATGAAAAGACCGCTGTTCCACAGGTATTCGCCCGAGGCGACGTACTGCTCGGCAAGTGCGAGACCGGGCTTTTCGACGAAGGACACCAGCTTGAGCGAGTCGTCGTCCCGGCGAGCGCCGGTACGGATATAGCCGTAGCCCGTCTCGGGGCGCGACGGGACGATCCCAAAGGTGACGATGGCACCGTTGCCGGCCGCCTTCAGTCCGGTGGCGACCGCCGCGTGAAAGGACTCGCAGTCGGTGACCACGTGATCCGCCGGCATCACGAGAAGGATCGGGTCGGAGCCGTCCCGTGCGGCAAGATGCGCGGCCAGCGCAAGTGCGGGAGCGGTGTTGCGTCCGATCGGCTCGAGGACGATGCGGGCACCATCGTTACCCGCCGCGCGCAACTGCTCCGCGACCATGAAACGGTGCGCGCCATTGCAAACGACGATGGACGGCGTAACACCTTGCCCACCAGCGTCGAAGCCGTCGAGGCGGCGGACGGTTTCCTGCAGCATGGTGTGCAGGCTGGTGAGAGGAAGGAGCTGTTTGGGCTGGTTTTCGCGGGAAAGCGGCCACAGACGGGTGCCGGAGCCGCCGGACAGGATGACGGGAGTAAGCATCGAGAGATCAATAAGTACCGAGAATACAGGTAGTCGATATGGATAAAAGAACCGACAACCCGCGCTTTAAATGACGAATTGTTTAATTATCGCACTGCAGTATGGTTTTTCATATTGCACAGAGGTATCGCCGGTCGGGTCGTCGCACAAATCCGGTGCAAGACCCGGCACGCGAGCACAGCGAGCGCCGGAGTAACGGCAATCGAATGGCAGACCTTGATGCCACCATCGCGGGGAAGGACGGCGAAGGACATCGCCTTGGATGCCGGTCGGCTGGATTTCTATGGCGACGCGAAGTTCGACGGAGGTCTTGCCACTGAGGGTTCGCCGGGTTGCGGCGACGAAGGGTTCCCCGCCAGGCCCTTGTTCCGGCTGAGGCCGGCAACCGGCGTTGCGACGACACGCGGCATCGCAACTCGAGGCGGCGAGTTCAGGCGGAGCCCATCAAACCTCTTGGCCGCCTGCAGCCTGCGCCCAGCCGCATCAACAGCCCGCGTCCCCGCGGCACTTCAGAGTGCCGTACTGACGAATTGCGTTTTTTAAGTGGCGCCCGCTACCACATCAAGTCGTCCGGAACCTGAAAGGCCGCATAGGGATCGTCCGCATCGGTCGCCGTGCTGGTCTTCTTTACTTGCACGACGAGCGAGGGATCGCGTTCGGCGATCTTGTCGGCGATCACTTTGGGTACCAGCTCGGTGGCGCCGCCATGACAGACGATCACCAACATGCCGGCCGTCAGATGCGCCTGGACTGCGGCCGACACATACAGCCGTTTGACCTTGTTGTCGTGGGTGAAGTTGTAGGCGATGTCGCCGCCACCCTTGCTCTGACGATTCTGCTTGATCATCTGGACAATCTGCGCCGCGATCGCTTTCTGGGTGGCGGCCGCGTCGCGCTGGGCGTTGAGCTCCCGCGCCCGCTCGGCGTTCTTGCGTTGCAATTCAAGGGCCGCCAGACGCACTTCATCGACGCTCTGCGCGCCAGTCCGGCGTTCGACCTTTTTCTGCTTGGTCTTTTCCTGGTGAACCTGTTTGGCTTTGTTTTTGTCGACCAGACCGGCTTTCAAAAACTGCTCCTGCAAAGAGGCCATGTGCGCCGCTCCGAAAAAATGACGTCCGCCGACACAGCCAAGCTGGCCGGCAAAAAGCGGCAGCATAGCAAAATTGACGTCCGCAGCCTCGCCCGTCAGCGCCCACAAAAAAGCCTGCGTCGTCCGCAGGCTTTTTCGTTTCGGGCTGCTAAGCGCCGATCAGGCTTTGGAGAACACGATCTTGCCGTCTTCCACGCCCACCCGGATCGTATCCTTCGCGGCGAACTGGCCTTCGAGGATGCGCTTGGCCAGCGGATTCTCGATGAACTCCTGGATCGCCCGCTTGAGCGGCCGAGCGCCGAACACCGGGTCGAAGCCGGCCTTGGCGAGTTCGGCGAGGGCTTCGTCGCTGGCTTCCAGATGCATATCGAGCTTGGCGAGACGCTTTTCCAGGTAAGCAAGCTGAATCTTCGCGATGGACGCGATGTGCTTCTGGTCCAGCGAGTGGAAAACCACCACCTCGTCGATCCGGTTGATGAACTCCGGCCGGAAGTAGGTCTTCACTTCAGCCATCACCGCCAGCTTGACCATCTGGTAGTCGTCGCCCGACATGGCCTGGATCATCTGACTGCCCAGGTTGCTGGTCATCACAATCACGGTGTTCTTGAAGTCCACCGTGCGGCCCTGGCCGTCGGTCATGCGACCGTCGTCAAGCACCTGCAAGAGCACGTTGAAGACATCCGGATGCGCCTTTTCGACTTCGTCGAAGAGGATCACGCTGTATGGCTTGCGACGCACCTGCTCGGTGAGATAACCGCCTTCCTCGTAGCCCACGTAGCCCGGAGGCGCGCCGATCAGGCGGGCCACCGAATGCTTCTCCATGAACTCGCTCATGTCGATCCGGATCAGATGATCCTCGCTGTCGAACAGGAACTCGGCCAGCGTCTTGCACAGCTCGGTCTTGCCCACGCCCGTCGGGCCCAGGAACAGGAAGGAGCCGTAAGGCCGGTTTTCGTCCGACAGGCCGGCGCGGGAACGGCGGATGGCGTCGGCGACGAGACGCACGGCTTCGTCCTGACCGACCACGCGCTGGTGCATCTTGTCTTCCATCTTGAGCAGCTTGTCGCGCTCGCCCTGCATCATCTTGCTCACCGGAATGCCGGTGGCGCGGCTCACCACTTCAGCGATTTCCTCGGCGCCCACTTCGGTCCGCAGCAGCTTGTTGGCAGGCTTGGCCTCGCCGCCGGCCTCGGCTTTTTTGAGCAGGGCTTCGAGCTGGGGCAGCTTGCCATATTGCAACTCGGCCACTTTCTCGAGCTGGCCTTCGCGCTGCAGCTTGGCCATGTCGGCCTTGATGCGGTCGATTTCCTCCTTGATCTGGGCGGAGCCCTGCACCGCGGATTTCTCGGCCTTCCAGATTTCCTCGAGGTCGGAATATTCCTTCTTGATGCGGACGATCTCCTCCTCGATCAAGGCCAGACGCTTGAGCGAGGCTTCGTCCTTTTCCTTCTTCACCGCCAGCTGTTCGATCTCGAGCTGGATGCGACGGCGTTCGAGCTTGTCCATCACCTCCGGTTTGGAGTCGATTTCCATCTTGATACGCGCCGCCGCCTCGTCGATCAGGTCGATGGCCTTGTCGGGCAGGAAACGGTCGGTGATGTAGCGATGCGACAGCTCCGCCGCGGCGACGATGGCCGGGTCGGTGATCTCCACGCCGTGGTGGAGCTCGTAGCGCTCCTTCAGGCCACGCAGGATGGCCACGGTCGACTCCACCGTCGGCTCATCGACCAGCACTTTCTGGAAGCGGCGCTCCAGCGCGGCATCCTTCTCGATGTACTTGCGGTATTCGTCCAGCGTGGTGGCGCCGATGCAGTGCAGCTCACCACGGGCCAGAGCCGGCTTGAGCATGTTGCCCGCGTCGATGGCGCCCTCGGCCTTGCCGGCGCCGACCATCGTGTGAATCTCGTCGATGAAGAGAATGATCCGGCCTTCGTCCTTGGCGATGTCGGTGAGCACCGCCTTCAGGCGCTCCTCGAACTCGCCGCGGTACTTGGCGCCGGCCAACAGCCCGGCCATGTCCAGCACCAGCACCCGCTTGCCCTTGAGCGTCTCGGGGACTTCGTCATTGACGATGCGCTGGGCCAAGCCTTCGACGATGGCCGTCTTGCCGACGCCCGGCTCGCCGATCAGCACCGGGTTGTTTTTGGTGCGACGCTGCAAGATCTGGATCGCGCGGCGGATCTCGTCGTCGCGGCCGATCACCGGGTCGAGCTTGCCCTGACGGGCGCGCTCGGTCAGATCGACGCAGAACTTCTTGAGCGCCTCGCGCTGGCTTTCGGCATCGGCGCTGCTCACGTTCTGGCCGCCGCGCACCGCATCGATGGCCTGCTCCAAGGCTTTTTTGGTCAGGCCGTGCTCTTTGAGCAGACGGCCGGTTTCGCCCTTGTCGTCGGTCAGGGCCAGCAAAAACATCTCGCTGGCGATGAACTCGTCGCCGCGCTGTTGGGCCGCCTTGTCGGTGAGATTGAGCAGGTTGGCCAAATCGCGCCCGACCGACACGTCGCCACCGTGGCCCTGCACCTTCGGCAGGCGGTCCAGCGCCTTGGTGAGCGCCGCCTTCAGCCCGGCGGCATTCACACCGGTCCGTTGCAGGAGCGAAGTGGTACTGCCGTCGTCCTGGTTGAGCAGCGCCAGCAGCAGGTGCTGCGGCTCGATGAATTGCTGATCGTTGCCCACCGCGAGGCTCTGGGCATCGGAGAGGGCTTGTTGAAACTTGGTGGTGAACTTGTCGTAGCGCATGGGGCCTCCGGAATCTGGTCTGAAGGCTAAATGGGGGGGCTTGCGCAGACTTCAAGCGGCAGCGCCGACTTCAATCGTCGCAAGCACGCGGATCGTGCCGCCGGAAGCCGGTTGGCGCAGGCGGCAAACTTCGTGACGGCCACCTCGTCGCGCCGCGTCCCGAAATGCGCGAACCGCAACGCGGCCACTAGGCGAACGTAATATTCCGTGGGCTTCCGGCGGCGGACTTGTGGTAGTTTCCGACTCTGCTGCACCGCAAAACAAATAGCGCGCAGACCGCGTCCGAAGTTGAAAGATCGCTTTCAACACCGCTTTTCCCTGGAGACCGCAGATGAAAGTTGGAGTGTTCAGCATTACGCCCGGAGCATTGCGCTGCGGCCTTGCCGGATTGGCGCTTTCCGGCTCCGTGCTCGCCCACGCGGCTGGCGAATACGTCCTGGCCCACGTGGCGCCCTTCACCGGACCGGTGGCTTTCGAGGCCGCCGAGTACAACGCCGGCATCCGGCTGGCCCTCAAGGCCGCCAATGCGGCCGGCGGCGTTCACGGCCGACAACTCGTGCTGCGCAGCGAAGACGACGGCTACAACCCGGACAAGTCGGTCGCCCTGTTCAACCAGCTGGGCGCCACCGAAACCCTGGCCGCGCTGATGCCGGTCGGCTCGCCGGCGATGACCAAGATGCTGAAGGCGCATGTTCCCGAAGCCCTCAAGCTCCCGATCGTCGGCGTCATTCCCGGCGCCGAGCCGCTGCGCACGCCGCTCGACCCCTACGTCTTCCACGTTCGCGCGGGCGATCTCGATCAATACCGCAAACTGGTCGATCACGCGCTCACCACCGGCGTGAAACGCGTCGCCGTCGCCTATGCCGACCTTCCCTTCGGCGCCGCCGGTCTGGCCGCCATCGACAGCATGCTCAAGAGGCATTCGATGCAGGCCGTCGCCCGGGTGGCGATTCCGGTGGACGGCAAAGCCAAGCTTCCGGACGTCATGAACGCCCTCGCCAAGGCGACCCCGGACATCGTCTTTGTCATCAGCCCGGCCCAGCTGGCCGGGGATTTCATCAAGGTTTTCCGGGCGATGGGCATGACCGCCCAACTCGGCATGCCGTCCTACGGCAACGCCGAAACCCTGTGCCAGGTTGCCGGCAACGACGCGGCGCGGGGCACCATCGTGGCCCAGGTCATGCCCAACGTCACCAACACCGCCATCCCCATCGTGCGACGCTTTCAGGACGATCTGCGCAAGTACGGCGAAAAAGGCATGCGCCCGACGATCTTCCAGCTCGAAGCCTACGTCACCACCCAGCTCACCCTCGACGCCATGCGCCGCGCCGGCCCCGGCCTCAACCGGGCCCGGCTCACGCTCGCCCTCGATTCGCTCAAGAAATACGATCTCGGCGGTTTTGCGGTCGACTTCTCCGCCACCAAACACACCGGCTCCGACTTCGTCGACATCAGCATCGTCGGCCGGGATTGCCGGCTGATCTTCTGATTCAGCCCACCCTGATCCGCTCGCCGTAGCCGGTCATCTCCAGGTAGCCGCGCCCCCGCTCGCGGCCCGCCTCCAGGGCGCGCACCGCGCCTTCCCAATACACCGCGCCGGTCGAACGGCGGCTGTCCAGTTCCTGATCGTCGAAGAGCGGCTGCAGCACGAACTGCCGGCTGCCGGCCCGCACCCGCCATTCCACCGGGTAAGGGATGCCGGTGCGCGGCGAGCGCCATTCCCGCAGCGGCTCGAAAGCCACCTCGGCCGGCGTCAGGATGCGCGCCGTGCCGTCCTTCGCCCGCCAGCTGGCCGCCGCCCACATCGGCTTGCCATCCGCGCCGCGCATCCGGAAAGCCATCAGCGCACCGCCGTCGTCCAGATTGACGCCGATCCAGTCCCAGCCCTGCGCCCCCTCCGGCATCACTTCGCTGGACCACTCGTGATCCAGCCACGCGCGCCCGACGACCGCCTGACTGCGCCCATCGAGGGTCACCGTGCCGCTCACCTGCAACTGCGGACGGCTGTAGTAATAGCTGGCGTGACGCGGGTCCGCCGCCTTGACGCTGAAGCCGGCGGCGCCGTTGAGCAGCGGCGGGCCGTCCGGCACGAGATCCAGCGCATAGGCAAAATCGGCGGCCCGCACCTCGGCCCGATAAGTGTCGCCCGCCTGCCCGAAACGCCAGTCGCCCACCCACACGGCCGTGCGCCCGACCTCGAAGCCGGCGCGACCGAAGCCCACCCGCGCCGAACGCTCGTCGTGGCGCAAGCGCCGGAGACGCGGATCGGCCAGCGCGGCGTGGGCCAGAATCAACTGCCGCGGCGCAAAGGCGCTGGCGCTGCCCTCGCCCACGCCGGTACGCACCCGGAAAAAGGTCGTTTGAAAGCCCAACGGACTACCGTCCGGCAGACTCAGCCAGCCGGTGGCATACCACCACTCGGTACGGAAATCCGGATGGGCGCCGTGATCCGCCGGAAAAACCAAGCTCCGCCCAGGACGCACCGGCGCGAAATCCCCCCCCGCCGCCTCCGCCACGCGCCACGCCGGTAGCGCGCTCAGCGCCAGCAGCAGCCGGCGACGCATGCCGCGATGTTCCGCGCGGCCCGTCACCTCCGCCCCCCGCCGCCCGCCGGCGCCGATGCCCGGTCGCCCCATACGCCCTTCGGCACCGCGCCGGGAGCGTCGGCGCCCGGCCTCGGCACTTTGAGGTCCAACATTGCAGCTCGACGCTCCGATCTCGGCGTTTTTTGCTCCCTCTTTGGGACTCCCAGTCCCAAAGATGCATCAAATTTAGTCAAACACGGAACTCCGAACTCCATCGTTGGAACTCCGAACTTCATCGTTGGAACTCCGAACTTCATCGTTGGAACTCCGAACTCCATCGTCGGAACTCCGAACTCCATCGTCGGAACTCCAAGCTCCATCCATGCACCTATTAGGTGCATGGATGGACCCCAGAGGTCCGACATTGAGACTTTTTGCTCCCAAGTCGGAGCGCCGGACTCCCACATCGCGCAACCAAGGTCCGCCCGCACCGCACCACGCGCCACGCCGCCACGGCCACCGCCCGCCCCCGATCCGTCGCCCATCTCACCAATCCTCCCGCACCGCCAGCACCGCGTCCTGACGCATCGCCTGCCGCCCGGCGAGCACCGCCGCCAGCGCCCCGAGCGCCACCAGCCCGGCCCCGAACAGCGCCAGCGAGGCCCACGGCACATGCAGATCCATGCTCCAGTGAAAGCTCTGCCGATTCACCACCTCGATCAGCACCAGCCCGATCGCCCCGCCCGCCAGCAAGCCCGCCAACACCCCCACCCCGGCCGCCAGGGCGCCTTCGAGTGCCAGCATCCAGCCGATCTGGCGCCGCGTCAGGCCCAGGTGGCGCAGCATGCCGAACTCCCGCCGCCGCGCCGCCGCCAACGCCGCAAAGCTCGCCGCCACACCGGCCAGCCCGATGGCCACCGCCACCGCTTCGAGCAGATAGGTCACCGCAAAGCTGCGGTCGAAAATGCGCAGGCTGATGGCGCGGATTTCGCCGGGGCGGATGAACTCCAGCGTACCCGGCGGCACCCGCGCCCGCAGCGCCGCTTCCATCCCGCCCAGCGTCGCGCCGGAGGCGACGAAAAACGCCGCGTCGTTGGCGAGGCGGTCGCCGGTGAGGCGCCGATAGTCGGCCAGATCGATCATCACCGCGCCGGTCTGGCGCGCGTAATCCCGCCACACCCCCGCCACCCGCAGCACCGTGGCCTGCCCGGCCAGCGGCAGCACCACCCGCGCCCCCGGCTGCCAGCCATGCAGATCCTGCATCGCCTCCGAAATCCAGATCGCCGGTTCGCGCCCGGTCGACACCGCACGCCCGACCAGCGGCAGCCCGCCGCCGTCCGCCGCCACCGGCCGCGCAATCAAGGTCACCGGCGCCTGCCCGGCCGCCAGCCGCAGGCTGTCGAAGCGGGTGAAACGCACCTCGCCCACCCCCGGCGCCGCGGCGAGGCGCGCCTGCAGCTCTTCGTCGAGATAGCCGCTGGAAAGGGCTTTGCTGGCGCGCAGGTAAAGGTCGGCCGGGAGCACCTCACCGAGCCATTCATCCACCGAATCCCGGAACGACGCCACCATGATCGCCATCGCCGCCGCCAACGCCACGCTGGCCAGCACCCCGGCCGCCGCCACCACCGCATGCCCCGGCGCGGCACCGAGACGCGCCGCCGCCAGCCGCGCCGGCACCGGGCCGCCCGCCGGCAAGCGGCGCGCAAGGCCGGCGGCCAGCGCCGGCAGCAGCATCGTGCTGCCCGCGAGCAGGCAGGCCACCGCGAGATAGCCGCCCAGCGGCAAGCCCTCCACCGGCGGAATGCGCGCCGCCGCAAGGCTCGCCGCAAGAACCGCCAGGCCCAGCAGCGGATGGCCGCGCCCGCCGATCGACACCGCCTCGTCGCCGGCCTTGAGCGCCCGCGCTGGCGACACCGTGGCCGCTTCCCGCGCCGGCAACCAGGCGCCAGCCACGCCGGCCAGCACGCCGAGCGCCACATACACGCCGGTCGTGACGGGCTGAAACTGCAGTTGCGGCTTGAGCCCCTGGAAATAGCCCGCCCCCAGATCGCCGCCGAGCAGCGCCAGCGCCCCCCAGGCTAGGCCGTAGCCCAGCGCCGTGCCGACGATTCCGCCCGCCAGCCCGACCGCCGCGCCCTCGGCCAGCAGCCAGCCGAACAGGGTTTGCCGGCTCAACCCGATGGCGCGCAAAAAGGCAAACTCGGTGCGCCGCCGCACCACCGACAGCGCCTGCGCCGAAAAAACCAGAAAGCCGCCGGTGAGCAAAGCAATCGCCGTCAGCATGGTCAGATTCACCCGATAGGCGCGGGAGAGGTTCGCGGCCTCGTCCTCGGCCGCTTCCGGCGCGGCGATCACCACCCCGGCGGGCAGCAGCGCCTGCAGGGCATCCCGCGCCGCCTCCGGCGTCACCCCGTCGGCCAGCCGCAGATCGATGCGGCTCAGGCGCCCGATGCGGCCGAAATGGGCCTGCACTGCGGCGATGTCCATCACCGCCAGCCGCCGCCCCTCGCCCACGCCGGGCAGATCGCCGGCCACGCGCAGATCGAGCGCCGCCGCCCCGGCCTGCACGCGCAGCCGCCCGCCGGGCCTGACACCCAGATCGGCCAGCACCGCCGCGCTGAGAAAGACGCCGTCGTCCGACAGCACGGCGAACCGGTCGCTGCCTTCCGCCGCCCGCGGCAGCAGCAGCGGGCTGACCCGCCCCAGCGCGAAGACATCCACGCCCAGCAGCTTCAAGCTGTCGTCGCGGCCGGCGAGTTTCGCCTCGACCTCCACCAGCGGGCTCGCCTCGGCCACCTCCGGGCGCGCCGCCAGCACGGCGTAGAGCCCCTCGTCGAAACCGCCCCGCGGCCCGCTCACCTGCAGGTCGGCGTCGCCCGCCAGGGTGCGCAGGCCGCGGCCGAACTCCGACAGCGCCGCTTCGTGCACCACTTGCACCGCCATGCCGAGCGCCACGCCGAGCACGATGGCGACGAAGGAAAACAGCGTCGCCACCCGACGCCGGGCCAGCGAGCCGAGAAAGACCGGCCCGAGCTTCAGGAAACGCATCCGTGCAGCCCCGTTGCGTCGAGGCGCAGCACCCGGTCGGCGGTGGCCGCCGCTTCCTGCGAATGGGTCACCAGAATGCCGATGGCACCGGCGCGGCGGATGCGCCCGGCCAAGAGTTCGAGCACCCGGGCGCCGTTGGCCGGATCGAGGTTGCCGGTGGGCTCGTCGGCCAGCACCAGCCGCGGGCCATGCACCAGCGCGCGGGCGATGGCCACCCGCTGCATCTCGCCGCCGGATAGCTCCCGCGGCCAGCTGTCGGCCCGCTCCGCCAGCCCCACCGCATCGAGCAATTGCAGCGCCGGACCGTCCGCCGCGGCGCCATCGACCCCTTGCAGCCACAGCGGCAAGGCCACGTTCTGACGCACGCTGAGGTGGGGCAGCACATGAAAAGCCTGGAACACGAAGCCCAGCTTGTCGCGCCGCAGACGGGTGAGCGCGTCGTCGTCGAGCTGGCCGTAGTCGCTGCCGTCGAGCACCAGCCGTCCGCCGTCCGGCCGGTCCAGCCCGGCGATGAGGTTCAGCAGCGTCGATTTGCCGACGCCCGATTCGCCGACAATCGCCACGTATTCGCCCGGCTGCAGGCGCAGATCAACCTCGCGCAGCACCGTGCGACCGTTGAACCGACGGGAAAGTTGGTGGATCTCGAGCATTAGGGAAAAACGCCAGCGGGTGAAGTGAGACGGCCGCCGCAGCGGCTCCCGTTTTGGATAATGCGGTCAAATCGGGCCCTTGCGGGACGCTAATTCCATGCGCCAGCCGGCCCAGCGCCCCGGTATACTCCGCCCGCCCATGCCCGTCGACCACTACGAGAACTTTCCCGTCGCGTCCTTTCTGCTGCCCGCCCACCTGCGCGAGCCGGTGGAGGCGATCTATGCGTTTGCCCGCTCGGCCGACGACATCGCCGACGAAGGCGACGCACCGCCCATCGTGCGGCTGGCGCGGCTCAACGACTACCGCCGGGCGCTGCACGCCATCGAACAGGGCAAACCCTTCGACGACCCGACGCTGGCGCCGATCTTCGACCGCCTCGGGCGCAACATCCGCGAATTCAAGCTGCCGGTCGGCCTCTTCCGCGATCTGCTCGACGCCTTCAGTCAGGACGTGGGCAAAACCCGTTACGCCGACTTTGCCGAGTTGTCCGACTACTGCCGCCGTTCGGCCAACCCGGTCGGCCGTCTGCTGCTGTGCCTCTACGGCGCCGCCACGCCGGACAACCTGCGGATGTCCGATCGCATCTGCACCAGCCTGCAACTCATCAACTTCTGGCAGGACGTGGCCGTCGACTGGCAAAAGCAGCGTGTCTATCTGCCCCAGGCCGACCTGGAGCGCTTCGGCGTCAGCGAAGCCTGCATTGCCGAAGGGCAGGTCACGCGCCAGTTTTCCGCGCTGATGGATTTCGAGATCCAGCGCGCCCGCACGATGATGCTCCACGGTGCGCCGCTCGCCCGCCAGCTGCCCGGCCGCCTCGGCTGGGAGTTGCGCCTCGTCGTGCAGGGCGGCCTCGCCGTGCTCGACAAGATCGAGGCCGAAGCCTACGACGTCTTCAACCACCGCCCCGTCCTGGGCAAGTCCGACTGGCTGCGCCTCGCTTGGCGCGCCGTCGTCCGCTAGTCCGCGCCCCATTTGGTAGCCATGACCGATCCCCACGCTTACTGCCAGGAAAGAGCCGCCGCCAGCGGCTCCAGTTTTTACTACAGCTTCATGTTCCTGCCCCCCGAGCGGCGCCAGGCGATCACCGCCCTGTACGCCTTCTGCCGCGAGGTGGATGACGTGGTGGACGAATGTCACGACATCCAGATCGCCCAGACCAAACTCGACTGGTGGCGCCGGCAGATTGCCGAAGTCTTCGACGGCGCACCGCAACACCCCGTCGCCCAAGCCCTGCAGGACGTCTCGACCCGCTTCAGCCTGCCCCGCGAGCAACTGCTGGAAATCATCGACGGCATGCAGATGGATCTCCAGCAAACCCGTTACCTCGACTGGAAGGCGCTCAACCTCTACTGTTACCGGGTCGCCAGCGTGGTCGGCCTGCTGTCGGCGGAAATCTTCGGCTACACCAACCGCCAGACCTTGAAATACGCCCACGACCTCGGCCTCGCCTTCCAGCTCACCAACATCATCCGCGACGTGGGTGAGGACGCCCGTCGGGGCCGCATCTATCTGCCCATCGACGAGATGCAGCGTTTCAACGTGCCGGCCAAACAGATTCTCGACGGCGAATATTCCGACCGCTTCCGCGAACTGATGACCTTCCAGGCCACCCGTGCCCGCCAGCTCTACGCCCAGGCCTTCGCCCAACTGCCGGCGGAGGACCGCAAGGCCCAGCGCCCCGGCCTGATCATGGCCGCCATCTATCGCACCCTGCTCGACGAAATCGAAGCCGACGGTTTCCAGGTGCTCGACCGCCGCACCTCGCTCACGCCCCTGCGCAAAATCTGGATCGCCGGCACGACCTGGTTCCGCGGATGAGCGCCCCGCCGCAGGTCGCCGTCGTCGGTGGCGGCTACGCCGGCTTTGCGGCGGCCGTCACGCTGGCCCGCGGCGGCGCCCGGGTGGCCCTTTTCGAAAGCTCGCGCACCCTCGGCGGACGGGCCCGCGTGGTCGATAAAGACGACTACCGGGTCGATAACGGCCAGCACATCCTGCTCGGTGCCTACACCGAAACCCTGCGCATGCTGCGCCTCGTCGGCGTCAAGCCGGGCGTGCTCGAAACCCGCCGGCTGGCCCTGGTTTACCCCGGCGAGTGCGAACTGCGCGCCGCGCCGCTGCCGGCCCCACTGCATCTGGCGGTCGGGCTGCTGCGCGCCAAGGGTCTCGACTGGGCGGACAAGCTGGCCATGGCCCGCCTGATGCGCCGTCTCAAGCGCAGCGCCTTTCGTGTCGAGCCCGACCGGCCGGTGGCCGCCCTCCTTGCCGAAACCGCACAGACCGCAAAGCTCAGCCGCCTGATCTGGGAGCCGCTGTGCATTTCGGCGCTCAATACGCCGATTTCCGCCGCCTCGGCGCAGGTTTTTGCCAACGTGCTGCGCGACAGCCTCGCCGCCGGTGCCTCGGCCTCCGACCTGCTGCTGCCGAAGATCGATCTTTCCGAACTCTTCCCCGTCCCCGCCTCCCGCTGGCTCGCCATGCGCGGTCACAGCGTGCGCACCGCCGAGCCCATCAAGGCCATCGAGCGCCACGACGACGGCTTCCGCCTCGACGGCGACCCGTGGCGCACGCCCTACGAGCATGTGGTGATCGCCACCGCGCCCTACCATGTGGCACCGCTGGTCGAAACACTGCCGGGCATGGCCAGCGTCGTCGCGCGGATCGGGCAGCTCGCATATGAGCCCATCGTCACCGCCTGGCTGGCCTTCGACGCACCGCTCGACTTCCCCGAGCCGATGATCGGCATGAGCGGCGGCTACGGTCAGTGGGTTTTCGACCGCGGCGCCCTCGGCGGGCCGCAAGGTCTGGTCGGCATCGTCATCAGCGCCAGCGGCGCCCATCGGGAGATCGCCAAGGAGGCGCTGGAAATCGCCCTGCTGGAAGAGCTGCAAGCCGTTTTCGGCCCGCTGCCAACGCTGAAATGGGCACAGATCATCACCGAAAAGCGCGCCACCTTCGCCTGCACGCCCGGCCTCGTCCGCCCGACGACGCTCACCCCGGAACCCGGCCTGTGGCTGGCCGGCGACTACATCGCCTCCGATTATCCGGCGACGATCGAATCCGCCGTGCAAAGCGGCGTCCTTGCCGGACGCAGCATCCTCAAACGCTGCGGGCTCAAGGAAAACCCGTTGTTCCAGCTCGACTGACGCTCAATCCACCAAACGCCCCGCCGACAGGCGCAGACTCCGCCCGCAGCGCGCAGCCAGCGCAGTGTCATGGGTCACCAGCACGAGGGTCGTGCCGGATTCCGCGTTGAGGGAAAACATCAGTTCGATGACCGCCTCGCCGGTGGCCACATCCAGGTTACCGGTCGGCTCGTCGGCCAGCACCAGCGCCGGGCCCGGCGCAAAGGCGCGGGCGACCGCGACCCGCTGCTGCTCGCCACCGGAAAGCTGACGCGGGTAATGCCCGAGCCGCCCGGCCAGCCCGACCCGGCCGAGCCAGGCTTCGGCCTCGGCGCGCGCGTCGCGACGACCCGCGAGCTCCAGCGGCAGCATCACGTTTTCCAAGGCGGTGAGTGCCGGCAAGAGCTGAAAGGACTGGAACACGAAACCCACGCAGGCGCCGCGCAGCGCCGCCCGCCCGTCTTCGTCCAGCGCGAAGAGATCCTGCCCGCGAATGCGTACCGTGCCGCCGCTCGGCGAGTCCAGCCCGGCCAGCAAGCCCAGCAGCGTGGACTTTCCGGAGCCCGACGCCCCGACGATGGCCACCGCCTCGCCGGCCATGATGTCGAAGGACACATCGTCGAGAATGTGCAGTTCGGCCCCGCCGTCGGATACCACCGTGCGGCGGAGGCGGCTTACCTCCACCACCGGCGCCAGCTCGGTCGCCGCGGCGGATGAGTCGTTCAAGGTTCTGTTCAGCATGGACATGTGGAGTACGGCGGCGGCGAGAGGTTCATATCGACGCGGATTATTCCTGCAGCTGGGTGAAAACCCGCGCGGTGAACGAAAGAAGGCAGCCTTGCGGCTGCCCCCTGAAACAGTGGATCGGCAAAATCAATCCACGTGGTAGTTCGGCGCTTCCTTGGTGATCTGCACGTCGTGGACATGGGATTCGCGGATGCCGGCCGAGGTGATCTCGACGAACTCGGCGCGGGTGCGCATCTCGTCGATGGTCGCGCAACCCACGTAGCCCATGGAGGCACGCAAGCCGCCCATCAGCTGGTGGATCACCGCAGTCACGGCGCCCTTGTAGGGCACGCGGCCTTCGATGCCTTCCGGCACCAGCTTGTCCACGTTGCCGTCGTTCTCCTGGAAGTAGCGGTCGGCCGCGCCCTGCTGCATTGCACCCAGCGAACCCATACCGCGGTAGGACTTGTAGGAGCGGCCCTGGAACAGCACGGTTTCGCCCGGCGCTTCCTCGGTGCCGGCGAACAGGCCGCCAAGCATCACGAGATTGGCGCCGGCCGCGATGGCCTTGGAGATGTCGCCCGAGTAACGGATGCCGCCGTCGGCGATCATCGGCACACCGGAGCCCTCCAGCGCCGTCGAAACGTTGTCGATGGCGGTGATCTGCGGCACGCCGACACCGGCGACGATGCGCGTGGTGCAGATCGAGCCGGGACCGATGCCGACCTTGACGCCGTCGGCACCCACCTCTACCAGCGCCTTTGCGGCCGACGCGGTGGCAACGTTGCCGCCGATGACCTCGACCTTCGGGAAGTTCTTCTTGACCCAGTTCACGCGATCGAGCACGCCTTGCGCATGGCCGTGGGCGGTATCGACGACGATCACGTCGACGCCAGCCTCGGCCAGCAGCGCAGCGCGCTCTTCGGTGCCGGCTCCGACGCCGATGGCGGCACCGACGCGCAGACGACCAAGGCTGTCCTTGGAAGCAAGCGGGTGCTCGGTGGACTTCAGCATGTCCTTGACGGTGATGAGGCCAGCCAGTTCGCCCGCGTCGTTCAGCACCAGCACGCGCTCGAGGCGGTGCTTGTGCATCAGCGCGCGGCCTTCTTCGAGGCTGGCACCTTCTTTGACGGTGACGAGACGGGCCTGCGGCGTCATGATCGCCGAAACCGGTTGATCGAGATTGGTCTCGAAACGGGTATCGCGGTTGGTGACGATACCGATGACCTTGCCGTTTTCAACTACCGGCAAGCCGGAGAACTTGTGGGTACGGGTCAGAACCAGCACTTCGCGGACCGTCATGGTCGGCGGAATGGTGATCGGATCCTTGAGGATG
>ERZ650311.76-NODE-76-length-60775-cov-10.699901_pt1 | contig 60775 bp, 83 predicted proteins | sample MGYA00376247_ERZ650311 | MGnify/ENA primary metagenome ERZ650311 (study PRJEB26733, sample SAMN07839324) | wastewater metagenome | biome: small river; feature: stream; material: water | place: USA: North Carolina | collected 2016-07-28 ... | reverse complement strand
CCGAGGCCATCTACGACGCCGAGATCTCGCCGCTGATGGCGCAGATCATCGCCATCTGCAAGCACCACCGGATCCCGATGTTGGCCTCGTTCCAGTACAGCAACCAGGAGACCGACGAGGGAAACGCGCACTTCTGCACCACGCGCATCCCCTTCGACGGCGAGCACGAGGCGCTCGCGAGGGCGACGGTCGAGATCCGGAACGGCGGCGCGCGGGCGTTCGCGAAAATTTGGCACCCTATAGGCGCCCCGCCGGAAACACCCAGGTCGTGAGCCCGGGTCCAGCGTGGACGCTGCTTGCCCCCGGACGTACTACGCCGCGGTGTAGTACAAACCGCGGCCCGCCGCGACGCGCGGGGCATCCTCGGGCCAGGTGACGCCGCTCCTCACCCAGCCGCTCCCGCCGCCGCCCGGTCCACCTGGGCCAATGCCGGGTTTCGCCCCGGCTGGCCAGGGCGTGCAGGTGGACCGCGGCTCGGGGCGCTCGCGCCAGGTGATGACCCTGGCCGCGCTGCTTCAGCGCATCGGCCTGGCCGCCGGCCCCTACGCCTCCCGCTACAGCACCTACCCCGCCTCGGACCTCACCCCCGAGGCCATCGTCGCCGCGCGCCGGCAGGCCCACCAGGGTTATCCGATGCAGTGGTGCGAGATGGTCGAGGAGATCCTCGAGAGGAACACGCACATCAAGGCGTGCTCTCACAAGCGCCGCTCCTGGATTTACGGCGTGCCCTGCCGCGTCGACCCGCCCGAGCAGTTCAAGGACGACTTGCTCGCGAAGTTCGTCGCCGGGTGGTGCACCGCGGTCATCGGCGGGATCGACCGGGCGGCGTGGGTGAGGACGCTCTACAACCTCCTCTCTGCCGCCGCCTACGGCTTCGCGACCGCCGAGGTCTTCTGGAACTGGCGCACCGTGAGCTTCACCGGCCCGGACGGTCGGCTCGTCAACGTCCCCGGGGTCCTGGTGCCTACCTCCTGCGCGCCGCTGCACCAGAAGCACTGGCGCTTCGGTCTGCACGACGACCGGCCGCTCCTCTGGGCCGGTCAGGGCGTGCCGGGCATCAACTGGCCCTGGGGCAAGTTCATCGTCAACCTGGACTTGGGTGACGGCGTCGCGGGCCGCTGCGGCTACATGACCGCCGGCACCTGGATGGACCTCGCCATCCAGAACGGGTGGGCGGCGCTCATCGTCTTCATGGCCAAGTACGGCCTGCCGCAGCTCGGCCTCTTCATCGAGCGGGTCATCGACACGCAGGGCACCGAGCGCGAAAAGATCGACGAGCTGGTCGAGAACTACGGCGAGGCAAAGATCGCCGTCCTCGACGGCGAGATGGACATGCGCCAGGTCGCCAAGGTCGATGGCGACATCATTCACCAGGACGTGATCAAGCTCGGGCAGCTGGAGTGCTCGAAGCTGATCCTCGGCGGCACGCTGGTCATCGACCAGGGGAACGACACCGGCAGCTATAACATGGGCGACAACCACGCCTCCGGGAGCGCCGAGTACACGCGCGCCCCGGACAGCGCGGCCCTGTCGACCTCGATCGACACGCACCTCTTGGCGCCGGCGATCGAGATGAACATCGACCAGATCGTTGCGGCAGCCCAGGCGGCGGGCATCGCCGCGGACGCCAGCATGGTGCGCCAGCGGCTGCCGCAGAGCGCCTGGCGCACGATCGAGCGCGAGCCAAGCGGCACGACCCGCCTGGAGCTCCTGCGCGGCGTGCAGGAGCTGGTGGGGCCGCAGGGCTTCGCGGTCGACCCTGAACAGGTCTCGCGCGAGCTGTCGGTCACGCTGATCAAGTGCCCGCCGTCCTTGATCGCTGTGCCCTCGCCCGGCGCCCCAATTCCTCAGACCGTGGCCGCGCGCGTCGAAGACGGCGGCCCCCAAGGAGCACAGCAGCCATGAGCGGAACTGGCAGTCCGGTACCCGACTTTCGCGAAGACCTGCGCAAGCCCAACCTGATCGGCATCTCGCTGGTGACGGAGCTGCCGTACACCGTAGGGCCTGGCGAGTTCGTCATCGTCAGCAAGCCGAGCGCCGCTGGGGCTGGCACCATCAACCTGCCGGCTGGTGGCAAGGGTGCCCTCCTCCTCGTGAAGGACGGGAAGGGCGACGCAGGCACGAACGCCCTCACGATCGCGCCCTACAACGACACGATCGACGGAGACAACCTCGACACGATCGCCGAGAACTACGGCTTCCGCTGGTACTGGCACGACGGCGTCGAGTGGCACCGCGTCGCGACCTCTTCGCTCTTCGCGGCCGGGTCGGTCTCCGCGGCGGCCGTGCTGGCGGCGCTCGCGGCGGCCGCCGCGGCCGTCGCCGTCAACGGCCAGAAGATCACCGGGCTCGCGGCGGGCACCGCGGCGGGCGACGCGATCCGCTGGGAGCAGGGCGGCCTGCTCATCGCGGGCGGCTCGGGCGCGAGCGGCGACACGGTCGGGGCCGCCACCAAGTACCTGCCCCGCGCGGGCAACGTCGCGTCGGCCCAGGCGCCGCTGGCGATCGTCACCCGCGCGGGTGTCCTGCGGTCGCTGCGCGTGTCGCTGAACGTCGCCCCCGGCGGCAGTGACACGGCGATCTTCACGGTGCAGAAGAGCTCCGACAACGGCGCGACGTGGACCGACACCACGCTCACTTGCACGGTCACCGGCAGCGCAAAGAGCGCGAGCGACACCACGCACTTCCCCGCGGTCGCCGCGGGTGATCTCCTGGCCGTGAAGGCCGTGTCGTCCGCGGGCACCGCGGCCGGCCCCGTCGCCTCGTTCGAGCTGCTGTAGACTATGAGCGGCGTCAGCAGTCCAGTCCAAGGGTTCCGCGACGAGCTGCTCAAGCCCGTCCTGCGCGGCCAGACCGTCGTTACGACGCTGCCTTTTGTCGCGTCGCCGAACGACTTCCTGATCGTGGTCAGGACGACGCAGGCGAGTGCGGGCGTCGTCGCGCTGCCCCCGGGCTCGACCGGCGCCCTTGTGTGCGTGAAGGACGGGAAGGGAGACGCCGGCGCGTACCCGATCACCGTGGTCCCCGATGGCACCGAGACCATTGATGGCGCCGCGGAGGATGTGATCGCGGAGAGCTACGGCGTGCGCTGGTACGTCTTCTTCCCGCCGTCCGGCGCGTGGCTGCGGCTCTCGGACACCGCGGCCGCAGCGCAGGGCGTCGGCTACCGCACCTGCGGGAAGATGGGCTACGCCACGGGCGGACAGACGCTGACCATCAACCCCGGCGACCTGTGCGTCGCGTTTAGCGGCGTCGCCTTCCCGGCGCGCTCATCGTCGCTGCTGACGGGGACGATCAGTGCCTTAGGGAGCAAGATCGGCGACGGGTTGAATGGTTTCTACGTGCTTTCGAGAAAGCACGGCCTGCGGCGCGTTATCACGGTCACCGGCGGCAACAACCGCGCGCTGAAGGTGTCGCTGATCGAGGGCGTGGCGAGCGGGCCTGAGTACCAGGTGCAGCTCGCGACCGATGGCGCAGCCACCAGCACGTCGGCGATAAAAGACGTCGTCGAAGCGCTGAACGCGAGCCACTACTGCCTGCGTGATGACGTGGTGGCGGTGGCGTACGGCGACGACACCACGATCGTCACCGATGGCGCGACCGATGTCGTGACGGCCGCAGTTCTGGGCTGGGCGAAGGGCACTTACATCAACAGCACCGGCGCCGTGCGCGACGTAGAAATGGCCTTCGACACCGGCACCAGGGCGATGACCGTTTCGGGTGTTACTCGACTCATGGTGCCGGGCTGGGGCTTTGTCGTGAACGCGACGGTCGTCGGCGCCAAGCGCCTCGGCTTTTTCGACCTGCCGATCTGGATGTCGGACCTCGCAGACGGCAAGGTTCTGGTGACGGTGCCATGACTGCGCTGCGCGCCATGACCCCGCGGAAGCCGCGCCACGGCTTCGCCCTCGACGACCTGCCCGCGGTCCTGCCGCCGCCGCGCGTGGGCGTCTGGGACCAAGTCCTGAAGTTCGGGATCTTCGAGAAGGAGTCGATCGACGGCGAGGAGGGCCTGGTCACCGTCTTTGACGAGACGACGTGCAACCAGATGCTCGACGACTTCGCCGCCCGCGAGAACGACTTCTTCATGGACGCGGGGCACAGCATCCTCGAAGGCGGCGGCGAGGCGCTGTGCTACCACAACGCGCTCGTGCTGGTCGTGGACGGCGCCGTGCGGCGCATAGTCTCGCGCGACCCGGGCCTGGCCGAGCCGAGCATCGACGAGCTGCGCCGCCCCGGAGGCGCAGCGCCCACGAACGGCATCTACGCCCGCCGGTCGATGCTCACCAGCCTGGGCATCGATCCGCACAAGGGCCTCAGCACCTATCGCTATGTCAGTCCCTTCTACTCGGTGACCCCGAAGGGCTACCGACTCATCAACGCGACGGCGACGAACGTGCCCTATCTGCAGGGCGTCGCGCTGGCCATGGAGGACCGGCGCAAGGAGAAGAAGATGGACCCGAAGGACCAGAACGGCGCCCAGCCGGCCGACCAGCCTGGCGCGCAGGTGCAGGACAACGCCGCCGCCATGAAGGCCGTGATGGAGGCGGCGGGCGTGAAGGACACCGACACGCCCGAGGAGAAAGTGCTGAAGATGGCCGGCTACATGGCCAAGATGGCCGCGCCCAAGCCCGCAGCCGGCGCGGCCATGCAGGAGGTCGGCACCACCGCCCCGGCCGAGCTGCCCGCGGGCGCGAGCGCGGCGCCGCCGCCGGCTGGCGGGGCGCCGACCATCCCGGTCCCCGGCCAGCCGGGTCTGCAGCCCCCCACGGCGCCGCTCCAGGGCGGCGCGGGCGGGAACTACATGGCGTCGATGCAGGAGCTGCAGCGGACCGTCGTCCGGCAGGACGAGGAGCTGAAGAAGATCCAGGCGGAGCAGATGCGCCGCGCCGCCGAGGAGAAGAAGGCCGCGGCCGTGGTCTTCGCCATGACCGCGCAGAGCCGCGGCCGCGTGAAGACCCGCAAGGACGAGACGCACGCCCAGGCGCGCGAGCGCATCGCCAGCCTGTACCTCAAGGGCGGCGAGGAGTTCGCCATGTCGGCGCTCGACGACGAGGGCGCGAACCCCGTGCCCGGCGACCTCCTGCGCTCCTTCAGCGCGGGCGGGAAGCCCGTGCACGGCGGATTCGAGGGCACCGCGGTGGCCATGGAGGACCCGGGCGCCGAGATCGCGCGCCTCGCGCGGGAGCGCGTGGCGAAGGAGGGCAAGGCGGGCCAGCGCGGCGCCTTCAACCAGGCGGCGAAGGCCGTGGCCGCGGAGCGACCGGAGCTGCGCGACGCCTGGGCCGGTGGTCGTGGCGTGTACCCCTTCGGGTTCGGCGCGCAGTAGCAACCAGTGATGCGGCGCCCGAACAAGGGCGCTGGAAAGGACCTGACCCATGCTGTCTCGAATCGCGAACGGCCGTGGCGACCGCGACGACCTGTTCTACTTCGGCGCCATCAACCAGGACGCCACGCTCCGCTCCTACTCGCTCGCCTACTGCAAGGTGGGCGGCCTGGAGGGGGAGATCGTCCGCAGCGGCAACGCCGCCGCCGGCACCTTCCGCGGCGTCGTGAACACCCTCACCCCCGAGCCCCTCGCCTCCGGCGCCATCGCCGCGGGCGAGGAGGTGACGGTCGTGCGGGCCCCCGGGCTCATCTCCGTCTTCTTCGCCCCGTCCACGACCTTCGCCGATGGGGACCTGCTCATCGACAACGGCAGCGACCAGGTGATCCCGCTGCCGCAGGGCTCGACCTCGCCGGCCATCGGCGTCTGCACCGTCACCAAGACCACCGGCTCGAGCGAGGAGCTCGGCCAGATGGAGCTCATCGGCGCGGGCGGGCTTGGCTCGCGCGTCGGCGCCCAGGTCTCCGCCTTCGGCGTGAACGCGCCGACGGACGGCTACTACCTCGTGCGCACCTTCGGCAACCACAACAACGGGGCCGTGGGCCTCGAGGTCGCAAACGCCGCGGGCCGCATCAAGAACCTCTTCGTCAAGCTGAACACCGCGGGCGGCGCCGGCAAGACGCTGACGTGGACCGTCATGAAGTCGTCGGACGGCGGCGCCACCTGGACCGCCACCGCGCTCACCCTGAGCATCACCGGCACCGCGACGAGCGGCAAGACGGCGGCGGGGCTGTCGGCGGCGGTCGCGCAGGGCGACATCCTGGGCATCCGAGTGAACTCGGTCGACGTCGGCACTGCCGTCGGCTCCTACGCCTCTTTCCAGCTGGAGTAGACCATGCCGATCCAGATCCTCTCGGGCCTGCAGAAGGGCCTGCACACCGACGCGCTGCTCTCGCAGCTCCTCAAGGACCGCGGCGTGCCGCGGGACTACAGCTACACCCACATCATGCCGCCCGTCGCGGTCTCGAAGGTCTCCGACCTCGTCGGCTCGATCGACGTCGGCAACGAGCTGCAGCTCTACGACGGCACCGTGGGCCGCGACGGTCTCGCCGAGCGCGTGGCCTTCAACGTCGGCGCGCAGCTCCGCTACGTGCTGCAGGAGTTCGGCTTCGAGGCGCTCATCCGCAACTTCGCGAAGCAGATGTCCGACGACATCTTCGACTACGCGGCGCGCCAGGGCCAGTACCCCTACGACCGCATGCGGATGCGCATCGAGTACGGCGTGGTCAACCAGACCTGCCGCGTCGCGGGCAACTTCCCGGCCAGCAACGAGACGCTGTCGGCGGCCCGCAAGTGGTCGAACTACGGCAGCGCCGACTCGAACCCCATCAATGACCTGCTGGTCTGGTGCACCTTCGTCCGCGAGGAGTCGGGGCGCGAGATCTCGGGCGTGTTCATGTCCTACCCGGTGTGGCGCACCCTGCAGCTGCACCCGACGACGCTGGCTCGTCTCGACGTGACGGGCAACCGCGTGATGACGAAGAAGATCCTCTCGGAGATCCTGGAGGTCCCCGAGGACAAGATCTACATCAGCCGCAACGGCCTCTACAACGCGGCGCGCCGCGGGCGGCCGAAGAGCCTGAAGTACTTCTGGGGCTCGGACGTGTTCGTCTGCGCGGCGGAGGACCCGTCCCGCAACGAGTACGGCTTCGGGCACCTCTACCACTTCGGTGCGTCCGGCGAGGACCCGATCCTGTCGTTCCGGTACCCCGAGTACCGCGCGCTCGGCGGCGGCGAGGTCGTCCAGGTGGCGGCGCTCATCCACCCGCTGGTCGAGGTGCCGGAGGCGGCCTACCTCGCCAAGTCGGTCGTCGATACGAGCCTGACGATCTACGGCGGCAAGCTCGACTAGCCGCGCGGCGGCACAACCAGGGAACCAGGAGAGCCAATCCATGACCCCCAACCAAGATTTGAAAGCGCTCGGCTCCGAGCTCGCCGCCATTGGCGGACCGGACGATGGCGTGATGCCTGCCGCGGAGGACGGCGGCTATGAGGTCCGGCACGCGGCCGAGGGCGAGACCCTGGCCACGCAGGACCTCACGCAAGAGGTCGAGGCCATCGTCCTCCCCGGTGCGCGCTACGCGGCGCCCGACCGCGTCTACACGGCCGGCGAGCGCCTCGCCGTCCCGCTCGGCGAGGTCGTCTTGCACCCGGCGGCGTTGCAGACCCTCCCCGAGTGGCAGGTGGCCCAGGCGCGCGCACAGCGCCTGGCGCCGAAGCTCGAAGAGGGACAGCGCAAGCGCGAAGGGCTGCAGGCGATGTACCGCGACCAGTTCGAGGCGGGCCTGCCCCAAGACCGGCAGGAGGCGCTGCGGAAGCTGCGCGAAGACCACGCTGGGCGCGTGGTGGCGCAGGAGGCGCGCCTCGGCCAGGAGGAGGCGCGCCTCAAGCTCCGCGAGGCCGAGGAGCGGCTTGCCGAGCGCGCGGGCCACTGGAGCCGCGTGCTCGAGGGCATGAGCGCGGAGGAAGCGCAGGCCTTGCGCACGGTCTGGGAGAAGGAAAAGGCGGGCCTCGACGCGGCGGTCGCGAGCGCCCGCGCCGAGATCGAGAAGCGGCGCCCGGCCGCGCCGGCCACGAAGCCCGCGGCGCCGCCGGTCGCCCCCGCGGCGGCGGTCGCTGTGCCGGGCTCGCACGCCGCCGCGGTCCGGTCGGTCCGCGAGCGCCTGGCCGAGCTGCAGCTTTTGATGCAGGACGGCCTGATCACCCCCGAAATCTGCGAAGCGCGACAGCGCGAGATCGTGAGGGACCTGTGAAAGCAGTCATTAAGGAAGGCCAGCGCTACTCGACGGCGCAGCGGATGTTCAACGCGGGCGAGGAGATCGAGGTCAGCGACCGGGAGTTCGCGGCGCACCCCTGGGTCTTCGAGCGCCCGGAGGAGGCCCAGGCGCGCAAGGACAGCACGCGGCGCGTGGTCCTGGTGCTGCACCCCGACCGCGCGCGCCAGCTCGGGCTCCAGCCCACCAGCGCGGCGCCGCAGCGCTTCGTGGTGACGCGGCTGGAGGAGGGCGAGGAGGAGGCCGCCGCCGCGCCCGCTCCTGCGCCCCGGGTCGCGAATGAGGCCGACGAGGCGCTCGCCAAGCTGGGCGAGCTGCTCAAGCACGAAGAGGAGGAAGACGGGCCGCTGCCGGGCTACGTGATCCACGCGGTCACCGAGATCCTGTCGCTTCTCGAAGATCGCGGCGAGACCATCGAGCGTCTGACGCGCGAGCTGCAGAACCTCTGCAGCCGCCGCGCCGCCCCTTCGTCCACCGTGGACACTGCTCTTTCGCCCCCGGCCGAGCCTGCGCCCCCGGCCGATGCCGCCGCGCTTGCTGAGGCCGCTCCGGAGGCGTCGCCCCCGGCCGATGCCGCGGCGCCCGCCACCGAGCCCGCACCCGCCACCGAGCCCGCGCCCAAGCGGCGGCGCAGCACGGGCAGCACGACGGCGGCGGAGGGGTAGCCCATGCGCCACTACCTGAGCCAGGCAGACCTCGAGCGCGCGGTCGGCGGCGCCGCGAGCCTGCGGCAGCACCTGCCCTCGGCGGGCGGCGGCCCCACGGCCGACCCGGCCGCGGTCGAGTCTGTCCTGGCTCGGGCAGATGGCGCCATCCGCTCTGCGATCGGGCTGTCCTACGACCTCGACAGTTTCGACGCCACCTTCTTCAACATGCAGATCGCAGGCGCTCGCCCCCCGGCGCGCCCCATGTCCGACGAGGACAAAGCGCAGATCGTCTCCGACGGGAAGAGCGTCGCCTGTTATTGGGCCTGGCACGAGGGCTCCATGAACCAGGCGATCCCCGACAACGTCGTGCGCGACTACGACCGCGCGCAAGAGAGCCTGAAGGCAATGGGCCAGCGGCTGCGCGACCTCGGCTCTGAGTCGGAGGGCAGCACGTCGCGCATGTACCGCTGGAATGCGCCCCGCGGCGTCGGGCGCTACAGCCGCGACAGCCCCATGGCAGGCTTCAAGGGGTTCCGGTGACCTTCGACCTGCACATCCCGGTCGAGGGGCTGCTCACCACGCTGAGCTTGTCGCTCGACCGCGTTGAAGACCTGCAGCGGCCGCTGCGGGAGTTCGGCGCCGTGCTCCGAAAGGAGGCCGTCGACAAGGTGCGCTCCGGGCAGGGGCTTCCGCCCCTTGCCGCCGCCACGCGCAAGAAGCGAGAGCACACGGGGACGAGCCTCGTCACGAAGCACGGCGCGCTCCGCGTCTCGCTTGCCGATAAGCTCGACCGGCAATCCAAGCGCCTCGTGGCGCTCGAGGCATGGGCCAAGAAGCGCTACTACGGCTTCGGCAAGTACGTGATGCCTGCCGACGTCGTAAAAAAGCTCGCACGGCACCGCGCCAAACTCGAGCGACTGAACAAGCAGATCACCAAGATCAACGAGACCGACTACGCAGAGCGCAAGGGCTCAAAGAGCGTCGCTGCGCGCCGCGGCACGACCCGCCTCGGCGCGCGCTTTGCGAGCTCCATCAAGGCCAAGGTGCTGGTCAGGGGCTCCGACGGGATGCTCGTCGTCTTCAGCCGCATCCCCTGGTCCGGCGTGCAAAACGACGGCGGCACCGTGGGCCACGGCTCTGTCGTGCCGGCGTCGAAGTTCCTGGTGCTGCGCCAGGACCACCTCGACCGCTTCGCGCGCATCCTCGTGAAGCACGGACTCGGGGAGTTCAAGACGTGATTCCCCCCGCCGGCAGCTACCTCTCTCCGCGGACCGCACAGGCGGTGCTGTCGCGCGCCCTTGTGCGGCAGCTTGGGCTGAAGCACCGGCAGCGGTGCGCCACGGTGCCGGACCTCGACAACTTGCGCTTCGTGCCGACCCGAGCGCTTGAAGCCCGCGGCAGCGTGGTTGGCGACGTCGCCTTCGTGCGGAGCCTCGATCTCAGCTTCGAATGGGACCCATTCGGGCGGGAGTCGAACGACCCGCCGCGCATCGTGCGGCCGGACGACGTCCCGGCGGCGGCGCCGGGACGCTGGCGCGCGGCGCCCTTCCGAGACTTCCACCGCGAGTTCTTCCTGCGGCACGTGCAGCTCTGCCACAACGGCCTGCGCACGAAGGACTTGCTGGAACTCTGCGCGGGCCAGCTCCCGGCGCTCTTTGTCAGCTTCGCCGGGGACGGCCCGGAGGAGCAGAGCCAGATCCCTGGCACCCTGTTCTGGAACAACTACAGCTTCCGCCTGCGGGCCATCTCTGCCAACTGGCGGGGCGAGCCGGCCGCGGAGCTTGGGAGCCCGGACGAGAAGGAGCTCGCGGAGGACCCGGGCGCCGACTCGATCCTCGGGCGGTGCAGCTGGTTCCTGTCGAAGTACAACGACCTGAACAACACCGTCGGTGTCAGCCGCATCATGATCGGCTCGACTCGGCCGGTCGAGGCGTGGGGCAACGAGCGGCGCCTGGTCTCCGAGCTCTCCGTGATGATTCATGCCTCCCTCTGGGTGCCAAACGAGCCGCAGGATCTGGTGCGGCCGACGCGGGCGCTCGTGCAGCGCCAGGTGCAGGACGAACAAGGGGCCTGGCAGAACCTTGGCCCCGTCGATGAGGTGCCGCTATGAAGCCAAACGAACGCATTCGCGTCGCGCCGGGCCCGCTGGCGAAGGATGTGCTGCTCTATCACTCGGGCCAGCCGCGACGGCGCATCGAACCAGGCGACGAGGTGATCGTGACCGGCTACCACCTCGACCTCTACCACCAGGGGCTGCTTGTCGAGTTCGTCGAGCCGTCCGCTGCCCCGCCCGAGTCCACCCCTGAAGGAGGGAACGCCTGATGGACGCCCCGTCCAACAACCCCGACCTGCCGCTCAACGCCGCCCCGGGCAGCTACTTCTACATCAGCGCGCAGGGGCAGCAGCCGCCCCAGCCGGATGTCGAGGTCGACGGCCGCGGCAAGATTCACGTCGTCGCCTACCGCAAGGGGGGCTCGGCGCCGTCGAACGCGCCGCAGATCCTCATGAGCCTCGACGACTGCGAGACCTACTTCGGCGCCCGCTCCGAGGTCCGCGCCGCCCTGGCGCGGATCATGAGCTACAAGCACGGGCTCACCATCTACGCGACGGGCATTGATGAGCCGTCGGCTGGCACGGCCCGGACGATCCCGCTCACCGTGGTCGGCACCGCCACGGGCGGCGGCGTCGCGCGCCTGCGCTTCTGCGACCAAGTCGCGGCGTTCTCCGTGGCCGTGGGTGACGGCGCGAACGCCGTGGCCGCCGCCCTGCACGCCGCCTTCGGCGCGCTCACGAAGGCGCCCGCGACGAGCGGGATCGCTGCGCCGGTCGTGACGCTCACCGCCGCGGTGAAAGGCCTTACCGGCAACGATCTGCCGGTCGCCATCGACTTCGACGACAGCGTGACCGGCATTGACGTGTCGATCGGCACGCTCACCCTGGCGAACGCCTCCGACGGCACCGGCAAGGCGCTTTCGCTCTCCTGCGGCACGAAGAGCGTGGCCTACACCTACCCGGGCGCGAACGAGGGCGCTTCGACCTCGGCCGCGAACTTCGCAGCGGTCATCAACGCCCGCGGCGACTTCCCGCTGAAGGCCACGGTGTCGGGCGCCGTCCTCACGCTGCTCCTGCGAAACCGCCGCGTCGCGCACCGGCCGGTGGTCGCGACGACCGATGGCTCGCAGACCGCGGTGCTCGCGGTGGGCACCGCGGGCGCCGGCACGCCGGACCTCACGCTCGCGATCCTCGCCTGGCAGGCCTCGGACGCCATGGCCGAGTGGGTGACGAGCTTCAACGACGCGACCTCACTCGGCTCGCTGGTCTCGCACCTGGAGAGCGAAGCGAACGGCTATATCCAGAAGGAGCAGTTCCTGACCTACGGTAGCGCGGGCACCGCGCCGGTGGCCGGGGGGCTGGCGGCGAACGCCTCGCCGAGCCTCAACCTCTACTGGCGCTACTCCTGCGCCCACCTGCCCGACGCCTTCCAGCCCGCCTACGAGTTCGCGTGCTTGCGGGCCGCGGCGCGCTGCGCGGCCACCCGGCCGACGGCGAACCTCGACTACACGCCGCTCACGACGGACGGCACGGTGAACCTCACGTTCCCGGACATCGCCGTGCGCCCAAGCCTGGCAAGCCGCGGCGTCGCGCGGGCGACCTACTACCTCACGCCCCTCATCGTTCGCAAGGGGCAGCTCGTCATCGAGAGTGACATCACGACCTACGGCGGCGGCTACAAGGACTTCGTGGACTCGGGCCATGGCCACGGCCTCGCCTACGTGCGCCTGCGCGTGAACGCGGGCCTCGCGGGCCTCGCTCGCAAGGAGCTAGTCCAAAACTCGCAGCCGCGCGTGTCCGAGGTGATCGAACTCTCCGACGTCGAGGCGAACGTCTACAACACCTTCAAGGACCTGGAGCAGCAGAACCTGTTCGACGGCGCCGACAAGGTGAAGCCGCAGATCAAGGCCGCCGTCGACCCGAACAACGGGACCTGGATCCGGTGCGCGGCGCCGGTCATCCTGCCGCGGGCGAACCATGTGATCCAGGGTCAGATCGCCCAGGCGCTGCAGGCGACCTGAGAGGAGAGGGCAGATGCTCAAGGGAACCTGCAAGCTGAAGTTCGACGACAGCACGCTCTTCACGATGCACACGCAGTGGAACATCGACCGCGGCGTGCCCGTGAACCACTACTATGGCGCGGACGGCTACATCGACTCCTCGGTGGGCACGCAGCAGAACGTCTCGGGCGCCTGTACCTTCGTGGTGCCCCTCACCGGGCCCGAGATCGACTTCTACGCGCTCCAGAACCGCCCGTTCCAGGCGACCTGGGAGCTAGCCCCCGGCCAGCGCTACACGGCGAAGAACGCGTTCCTGACCAACGTCGGCCAGGCCGTGAACAACGCCCAGGGGCAGTTCGTCATCAACTGCCAGATGTCGGCCGGCGAGCTCCGCGGGCCGTTCTAGTCTCTGCGCCGGGGGCGGGGCGGGAGTGGCTCTCCTGGCGCCTCGCCCCCGGGCCGCAGACCTACCAGGAGAGCAGCCAGGGAGAGCCATGACCCCGACCCCCCGCACCATCACGATGGCCGGCGCCGAGCGCGGCCGCGTGCGACCCGAGTGGCCCGTCACCATCCGGGTGATGGACGACGAAGGACGCCTCACCGAGGAGAGCGCCAAGCTGGTCCTCGTGCCTCCGAAGTGGGAGCAGCGCTTCTCGGCCTGGGCCCTGCGCTACCTCTCGCAGCCGCACCTCTACGGTGGCGGGCCCGTGCCGCCCGATGATCTCGCGGTGGAGGAGGCGCTGCTCAAGCTGTGCTACGCCCTGCGGAAGTCGGACGGGACTCAGCGCTTCCCCTTTCCGCAGAACCTCTTCGACGAGACCACCAAGGCCTTCAACCCGAAGCTGCTCGAGACCCTCGAGATCCGCGACTACCTGGCGCCGGGCGAGCCCGCGCGACTTGCCCGCGAGTACCGGCTCTTCGTCGATGTCGAGGCGCCGCCAGCCATCTCGGCGGAGCAGTTCGCAAAGCTCGTGAACGAGGGAAAAGACTCATCGCTGCGGACGCTTCTCTTGCGGCACGGCTCCTCAGCGATCCTTCCGGTGCTGCGTGGTATGGAAGGCCTCTATCGCGCGTCCGAGGATACGAGTGGGTGAGGTGGGAGGCCCTCATGGAGGCGGCGATGGAGATGACCTTCCAGGGCTCCCCTGAGGCCCTGGCGCGCTGGGCGCGCCTCCGCGCTCTGAGGATCGCATGAGCGACAGCAACGAGGCGAAGATCGTAGTCACGACGAACTACGACACCTTCAAGGAGTTCCTGGACTTTGGGAAGAAGGGTCTCGCGGATTTCTCGGGGAAGGGTAAGTCTGCTTTTGGCGACTTGAACAAAGAGGTGAAGGGGGCCATGGGGCAGATCTCCGGCTCCTTCGTCGCCATGGGCGCGGAGTTCTCTCGCGCGGTCGCCAGCAAGATGGCTCCTGGTCTTGACGAGATGATCGCCAAGGCCGAGAAGCTCCGCGGCATCGTTGGAGGTATTTCTGTCAGCACCGGCCAAAGCGAAGGCACGGTGCGACAGATGGTCCAACAGAGCGCCGAACGGGCCGGTGTGCCTTTTGAGCGACTAGAGACGTTCGCCCAAGCCTTTCGACGACAGACCGGCGACATCCGCGCGGGCATTGAAATCGCCCCCGTGGCGCGCGATGCGGGCTTGCGGCCGGGCCGCGGCCTAGAGGAAATGGCGGGCCTGAGCGCAGAGCTTTATAACCGTTTGGGGCTGCGGACGGCCGAGACGCAGAGGAATTTTTTTAACGCGCTCAGCGGGTCTGCTCGGACCATGGGAGTGCCGGAAGAGCGCGCCTTCTTGGCCTTCGAGCGCTCGGCCTCGACTCTGGGGCGGACGTCTTCCGATCCGCGTCAACTTGCGGGTTTTGTGGCGGCGCTCGCAAGGGATCGCGATCCATCCGAGGTTGCCGAGACGATTGGCCGCTACTACGGATTTGCGGCAAGCCGCTACCCAACTAAGCTGGAGGGAGAACTACGGGCGCGCGGGCGACTTGGGCGCGGCGAGCAGCTCCACGACGCGCGCGGGCGCATCGATCTCATGAGGGCGCTTGACCTCATGGAGACCGACATCCGCGCGAGCGGGCGCAGCATGGAGCGCATCGGCATCGACCAATTGGGCGGCGCGCCGGGCCGGGCCGACTTTTTGCGGTTGCGCGAGTTTCTCCGAGGCGCGGGCGAGGCCGCGCGTGGAACCGACAGAGATCTAATTGGCGAAGACCGAAAGTCGTGGGAGCGAACGGAGGAAGGCAGGGAATGGAGGAAACAGGAAACAAAGCGCAAGCAAGAGGCCGAGACCGGCAAGCATCTGTTAAGGGAGACCGAAAGAATTATTGATTTTATTCCTGGCGGGCGTCGCGGAGACATGGTGGGCCGGGCCGCTCGATCACTTGTTGAGGCCAAAGTCCCCGAGTCCGTGCCGGTACTTGGAGGTCTCAGTCTTCCCGGAGCGGTTCTGTTTTCCAAGGAACTCGCCGGAGCAGCGGGCACGGCAACGTATGACGCGATTCGACCAAGCGCCGAAGGAGAGCAGGGCGGAGGCGGCGACGCCAACAAGGCCCAGGCTGAGGCCAACGCCGCCGCCATCAAGCAGGGGCCGCCAATCCGTGTGCAGATCGTTGGTCCCGCCGGACCACCAACTCCGCCCGGCGCGCAGGGCGGACAACAGTAACTGGTCTACCCGTCCCCGTGAGACAGGCACGGGCACAGGGACGTAAGTGCGCGGTTCACATTTGAGAGGATCACTTGTCAGCCTCCGCTTCGCCGATCGGCTCTTCGGGCTTGGCCCTCTCGACCGGCTCGCGTGCGATATGCGCGAGGCTGGCGATCTCATCTCGCTCGCAACCGTGGCCATCGGCCGCCTGGCTGCCGAGAAGCATGGTGCACATGACCGCGTCAACCATGGCCGGATCGCTGCATGAGATGAGCGACACTTGCTCCTTCCGCGCGGCCATGCGGGCACGCTCTATCCGACGAGAGTCAAGGCGGAGCTGCGTAAGGATCTCCCATAGCAGAGAGTTGTTAACCACTCCACCCAGCCTTGCTCCACGTCGCTCTCGCTCCAGCGCCCTCAGAGCATTCTTCTGAGACGCATCCAGAAAGCAGATGCGCGCGGACAGGTGCGACCTGCGGAGAGAAGGGTCATTCGGAATCACAAGGGGGGACGACGTCCTGACAACCCCGTCCACCTCCTCTCCGCCCTGACCGACGTAGCAGGTCGGCGGCCCTCCTTCAGGAAAGCACTCTTCGGACAGCCACTTCATCTTGGGGTCGCTGCAGGATGTCAGCCGGATTCCAGCCCGCTTCGCCGCCGCTCGCTCTTCGGCAAGGCGCACTTCGGCCGTCGCCGCCTGGCTTTGCGCCTCATAGAGCACGGTATAGTTACTGACCCCGGTTCTCCGCGTCTGGAGGCGTTCATCCTGCAAGACGGTAAGGGCGTATCGACGGGACGCTTCATAAAAGCAGACACGCACCGCCGATCCGTCTGCCCGCGCAGGCGCGAGAGCCAGAAACGATCCAAGCAAGGCCAGTTTTTGACACCAGACAGGTAGCGACATGGGTTCCTCTCGCGGGAAGCATCGTCCCGGCTCGCAAGAGCCGCAAGTCTGGACGTCGGGCCAGTGAGCGCCTCGACGCCGCCGCGCCGGGCGGACAACAGTAATACGTCCAGCTGGCCCACGTCCCGTCCGGGCTACCGTGGGTGCCAGAGTGCCAGCCGTCCCGAACCTGAAGAGCCTGGCCTTCGGCCCGGTGCAGCTCTCTCGCTACCTGCAGTCGCTCGAAGACGACTTCGGGCCGCGCTTCGCCACGCACGAGTTCTGGGGTCGCGATGGGGGCTTGGAGGAGTACGGCGGGCAGCGGCAGCTCCGCACCAAGGTGCGCCTGCGCATCCCCGGCGCCTCCTGGCGGGCCGCGCTCGCCGAGACCCTCGAGCCCATGCTGGCGACGCCGCGCAACGTGCTCACGCACCCGGTCTACGGCCGAAAGAAGATGGTCATCAAGTCGCCGGTGCGCGGGTCCATGGACTTCGTCCGCGAGGGCGCCTGCTACGCGGTCGAGCTGCTCTTCGTCGAGGCCGCCGCGGACGTTCGCCTGTCGTCTGGAGCGAGCGGGGTGTCCGCGGCGGCGGCGCGGACGACGGACCAGGCGGCGAAGAGCAGCGCCGCCTTCAACGCGGCGGCGGCGGCGCTCAGGCTCAAGTACAAGGTCGGCGCCTTCGCCCAGGACCTGCGGCGCAAGATCGCGCTCGCCGAGGGGCTGGTCTCGGAGGTCGTGGGCCTCGCCAACGAGTACAGCGCGGTCTCGGTTGCGCAGTTCGCGGCGGGCACCCTTACCCGGGGGCTCGACGTGGCGCTCGCCGGGGTGCAGCGCGCGGCGGATGCGGCGATCCTCTCGACCCGCAAGCTCGGTGACCGCAGCACCTTCGAGACCGTGATGAGCCTCGAAGAGACCTGCAAGGCGGCGCGGGACCTGCGGGACGAGGTCGAGGCCAACCTGCCCGTGCCGATCGTCTACATCGTCTGGGAGACGACGTCGCTCGAGCTGCTCGTGCAGCAGCTCTACCCGGGGCGAACCGTCGACCAGAACGCGGAGATCGAGCGGCAGATCATGCGCATGAACTCGCTCCCGCGCTACGACGTGATCCCGATCGGCACGAAGATCCTGAGGCCGAGCCTGTGACGCAGGCCGTCGACCTGCGCCCGCACATTGAGGTCGAGGTCGGCACCGTGCCGGTGACGCGGGTGCGCTGGATCAGGAACTTCGTCCTCGTAGAGGACGCGCAGCAGCTCTCCGACCCGTGCTCCTTTGACCTGCCGAACGACGAGGGCCAGTACACGATCTGGCTCTCCTACCGGCACCTGCCGATCACCGTCTGGGTGTGCGATCCAGCCGTCAACCAGGGGCGGCCGGTGCGGCGCCTGAAGGGCGTGATCTCCGACGTAGAGCAGATCGTGCAAGAGGGCTCCGTCGTCCGCGTGGTCTGCTACGACCTCGGCTGGCACCTCGCCGGCTCGTGCGTGCGCACCATGCTCAACGTGCGGACGGTCGCGCAGGATGGCACGGAGGGCGGGCTCTCGCTCTACGCGCTGGCGCAGTTCCTGCTGACGGACAGCTACTTCTTCACCGACCCGAAGACCGGCCAGACGCAGCGCATCCCCGGCCAGACGAATTGGGGCTTTGAGGGCATCATCGGCTACAACCCGGCGGCGCCGCGGCAGGGGCTCATCGACAAGGACTACGAGATCGCGGCGGCGGCGGCGCGCGGGCTGCACCTCGACTTCGGGCGCCTCGGGCAGCAAATTGCGCTGCACCCAAATCCCTACCAGATCACGCCCATCATTCAGACGGAGACCGGCGAAACCGTGGCGGAAGTACTCCTGCGCTACGCAGGGCTCGTGCGCTGCCTGGTGGGCGTCGACCCCTTGGGGTACTTGTGCCTCTACCGCCCGGACTATTCGACGCCGCCTGCCTACGGGTTCTTCCATTACCCCCCGAGCGACCCGCTGCACCTCAGCAACAACGTGATCGCCAGCCGCTACCGCCTGAGCGGCGACAGCGTCTACACCGAGGTCCGCTGCTACTCGACGGTCATTGAAAGCACCTACGCCCCGCAGACGTCGAACCCGAACGAGGGCCGGCTCTTCGGTCAGTACCTGGCTCCCGGAGCCGCGGTCGCGGGGGCGCCCTCCTCGGAGATCTCTCGCCCCCTGCCGCTCCGGCGCCTCACCTTCGCCGACAGCGAGCGCTACAACCCTGAGCGGGCGCGGGCGCGGGCGCTGTGGCGCTGGCAGCAGGGGATCTTCGCGGCAGCGTCGCTCACCTACAAGGTCCAAGGCATCTCGCAAGGCGGGAAGCTCTACACCACCAACGTGCAGGCCGAGGCGCGCGACGGCTACAACGGCCTCGACCGGACCATGTTTGTCTCCCGCGTCGAGCTGCGCCAGGACGAGAGCGGCACGTCCACCGTGGTCACCTTGAAGCCGTCGGGACTCTACTTCGCATGACGACGATCCAGGACGTCCGCTCGGCCATCGAGGCGCGCCTTGCCGCCTTCCTGTTCAAATCGCTTCTCAAGGGCGTGGGCGCTGGAAAGAAGTGGGGCGCCGACCGCGCCGGAGACCGCGACGGCGGGGTGCTCGACGCCATGCGGGTCGAGCTGCCGGGCCTCGCGCTGCACCCACTCACAGAGGAGCCGTGCCTGGTCCTGGGCGTCGGACCAAACCGCGTTCTCCTGCCGCTCTCCTCGGCGCGCTTCCGGCCCGACACTGCGCCGGGCGATGCCGTGCTCTACGCCCTTGTGCGCGACCCCGCGGGCCGCCCGCAGCTGCAACTCCTCGCCAAGGACGGCAAGGTGCTGATCAACGCAGGGTCAAATGCCGACGTCGTCGTGAACGGCGGCTCGCTCAAGGTGGCGCGAGACACCGACCCGGTGAAGCCGACGGCCGCCATGAAGCGGGTGCTGGCGAACCTCATTGCCTTCGCGAACGGCATCGCGCCCGGGACCGTGGCGCCGCAGGACGCGGTGGACACGCAGCTCCAAGTGGGCGCCGTGAACGGCGGCGCGGACCACTTCAAGGGCTGAGGTATTACGACAAGGGGGGTCTGCCGCGGGCGCGGGCTAGTCTTCGCGCTGTGCCACTCGACGTGCTGCGCGAGCGCAACCCCGCCACCGGCGCCTACCGCCTTGTCATGAAGGACGGCAACCCGGTGATGGTCGACTCCTTGCAGAACGCGATCCTCGAGCTCCTCTCGGAGGACCCGTGGGCCGTGCAGGAGACCCCGCGCGGCGGCAACCTGCAGGCGCGCTTCCCTGAGCAGACGGCGGGCTATCGCGACGCATTCGCCGCCGCGGTTGAGGACGCGCTGCAGCCCCTCATCGACCAGCGGAAGGCCACCGCCGTCCGCTGCACCGAGGTCCGCACGGAGGGGAGCGCGACCCTCTTTGCCGCCGAGGTCGAGCGGCCCGGCAAGGGCCCCGAACGCTACCCGGCTCGCACCGGAGGCAGGACCTGATGCCGCTCTCCCTGCCGGCTGACTACGAGACGCTGAAGGGGCAGTCGCTGGCGCTCGCGGCGCGGCGGGCACCGGCCTGGGGCATCAGCGACACCGACTTCCTTGGCGTGGTGCTGCGCGTGCAGGCGTGGCTCATGACCGGCTTCCACAAGTCGGCGGCGCAGGCCGACGCAGACGCGCTCCCGACGGAGGACACCAGCACGGCGGGCCTCGACCGCCTCGCCAAGGTCTACGGCCTCTCCGATGGGGCCGGCGGCTACGGCCGCTACGTGGCGACTCCGGCGCTCGGCGCGACCGCGAGCGCGAGCGGCGAGGCCACGCGGACCATCCCTGCCGGCACGCAGCTCATCGGCCCGGACGGCTCTGCCGTCTACCGGGTGCGCGCGGACGCAACGATCCCGGGCGCCGTAGGAACTGGTCAGACGACGATTACCATCGACGCAGTGACCGTCGGCCTTGCGGGCAACGTCTCCCGCGGAGCGACCCTGTCGTTCAGCCCGGCACCGACGGGTATCGATGGCACGGTGACCCTGATCACCGACTTCCAGACGCCCGGTCAGGACGAGGAGGACGACGGCCAGATCCTTGATCGGCTGCGCCGCCGGCTGCGGCTTCCTCCGAAGAGCGGTGCGCCGCAGGACGTCCGCGGTTGGGCAGAGACGCCCGACACGCGAGCGTTCCCGACGCCCGGCATGCCGGTGCCGGGCCTGCGGCTCTACGTCTACCCGAACTACTTCGACGCAGGTACCGTGGCCGGAGTCGCCACCGTACCTGGCACAGGCGCGGACCGCATCCCTTCGGGTGCGCAGATCTCTGCGGTCGATCTCTTCGTGAACGGCTCCGTCTCGCAGGCGGGGCAGCGGGGTGTCGGCGCGGTTTATAAGACGCTGCCGCCTTACATGCCCGGCGTGCGCCAGCTCCGCCTGCGCTGCCGCGTGCTGCCGGCGTCCATCGCCTTCGCCTTCGACTGGACCGTCGGGCAGACCATCACTCCCTATGCGGTCAACGCCGGCACGAGCGGCACGCTCGGGAACGGCTCCAACTTCCTCTTGGAGCTGAACACCCTGGCGCCGCAGGACCTGCGCACCGCGCTCGCGCAGGGCGCCGTCGTGCGCATCCAGGTCGACCTTGTGAAAAACGGCCAGTTCGCAGGGCCGGTCATCCCGGAGCAGGTGCGCGTCGTTGCTCTGCAGGACGACCTTTTCAATGTAGGCAAGACCGTGCTCGGCCTGGTGGTCGGCAATGTGGCCGACTGGACCTCCTGGATCGCCACGGGGCAGAGCGTCTACTGTGGCGGGCCGGTGGTCGTCCCGGTGGCCGAGCAGCTGCAGGCGCTCGTGAACCAGCTCGGCCCCTCCCGCCAAAGCGGGCTCGCTGACCCGAACGACCCGTGGGAGGACACGCTCGGCCTCAACGCCATGGCCACGGCGGCGCAGAACACCGTGGCCTCCGATGGCATCACGCCGCTTGTGAAGCGCGCCATCACCGGCGGCGTGCTGATCGGCGTCGGGCCCATCAGCGTCATGGCATCGCAGGACGTGCAGGCCTCGGACAGCACCCTCTTTGGCCCGGAGATCCTGCGCGCCGGGCGCATCCTGGTGACCGACTGATGCGCGCCGCGCGGCTGCACCTGCGGGCAGGCCTGCCGGCGCTGTCCTTCCTCGTGCCACCAAGCGGCTACCTCAGCGCCTGGGCGGTCCAGATCGCAAGCTTCGCCGGGCGCTCGGCTCGCTACCTTGGCCCGCCCATCGGGGCCGCGCAGGTGGGCACGGTCGCGCCGGTGCCGGCGGTGCCGGCGAACGCGTCGCGGGTCGTCGGCCTCTGCCAGTTCCTCTCCGATCCGTTCGCTGCGCGGACCATCCCGGTCGGCACCTGGGGCATCGGCTTCGCCATGCAGGTCGCCAACGCCGGCGCGGAGCTGGCCTGGTCGCCGCGGGCCGCGCTCTACGTCGTGAACGGGCTCACCGGCGAGCGCCGGGCGACGATCTTCAACGTCTCGGCCGTCGGGGCGGTCAACCGAACGACGTCGGACGAGACCTCCTGCGTGGCCTCGATCCAGGGCGCCGCCGCCGAGGTCTTCCCAGGCGACTACCTGTGCCTCGAGGTCGGCGCGAGCTTCCGGAATTCCGGCGCCGCTCCTATTGCACCGCAGGCCCAGGTGTTCGCCGACGGCCGGGCGGCGCTCGGCGCGGACGCGCAGACCGTGACGGACGCGCGGGCGCTTCTGGCGGCGCCGCTCGAGCTCGAGGGGTCGCTCCCAGAGTGGGGTGAGCAGCCCTCCCCGGCTGTCTCCTATGACGGCGCGGTGGAGCTGCTCAAGGCTCACTTCCCGCCGAATCATCCGTTTGACTTCGACGACCCGGCGAGCGCGGACGCGGAGCTGGTCGCGGCGCTCGGCCAGGTGCTGCACGTCTTCGGCTACCAGGTGGTAGACCTGCTCCTCCGCGAGCTCGACCCGCGAACCGCCACGCAGCGCCTGGAGGACCTCGAAGGTGCGAATGGGATCCTCTACTCGACCGCGAGCGCCCGCGACGTGCCGCTCGGCCAGCGGCGCGCCGCGGTGCTGAGCTGCCTGCGGCTCTCGGGCGGGACCACGCTCTTCAACGTCGCCGCTGCGATCGCTGCCGCGGCCGGCTACGGTCCCATGACCTACCCGGAGGTCCTTGAGCTGCCGCTCGCGGCGGGCGAGGCCGCCGACTACGGCGCCGCCGTGGGCCTCGCCGTGCCCGAGCGGCCTGTGGTGCTCGACCTCTACACGCCGCAGCTCCTCGACGGCGGCATGGTCTCGGAGGCGGGCGTGCGCGTGAAACTGGTGTTTGCGTCTGCCACCGTGGCGCAGGTCTCGGCGGAGCTCCGCAGCCCCGATCTCACGGTGGCGCGGCGCTTCTCGGTAGGGCCGGACGGGCTTTCGTCGACGGTCGTTCTCCGGTGGGCGAACTTCCGCGGCGCCGCGGTGCATGGGCAGTGGCGGCTGCGCCTCTCGCGGGCGGTCGGCAGCGCGGCGGCGACGCTTGTTTCCTGGTCCCTGCATGCACTGGGGGCGGCGGCCGTGCCGCCCATCGACCTGGCGATGCCGCCGGTCGGTGGGGGCCTTGCGCGCCAGCGGTTCGTCTGGGCCGTCTTCGTCGACCTCGCCAAGCTCGCCCAGGTGGACCCGCGTGTCCTGCGGCGGCTCCTCTCTCGGGTCACCCAGGCGCACTGCAGGAGCTACCTCGTCTTCGGCAAGGACTCGATCCCTGGCAAGCCCTACCACACGCCGGGCTGCTTCGTGGTGAACTGATGTTCCGACTCGACCAATACCCGTTCGTTCGCGTCGAGACCTACGACGACACCGGCACCGGGCCTGAGGTCACCGCGGCCGACTTCTACAACCCGACGCAAGATCACCTGGCGGTGCTTGCGGGCGGGCTCTTCGGCAAGGCGCGCAGCATCGCCGTCGACGAGTTCGAGACGGCCACGGCGGGGAACCTGCCGTTCACGTCGGGGCGGTTCGGGCGGGACTTCTGGGTCCCGACGCCTACCAACATCAAGTTCGGGGCGATCGCTCCCATCCGCGCCGGGGACCACGGGATCTGGAAGGTGGCGTCCGTCGCGGGCGGCGCGTGGATCTTCGCGTGCGAGGAGGCGGCGTCGAACCTCGGCACCGGCGAGTGGATCTTCTCCTGCCGTATCCTCATCACGAACCTTGCGCGCCTCGAGTCGCTCCAAGTGGGCCTCGGCCGCGTCGGGAACGGGTTGTCGCTCGGGTTCATCGCCGACACCAACAGCGCGAAGTGGCAGCTCTACGACGGCGCGGCGACGACGGACAGCAGCGTCACGGTGGCGCAGGACACCTGGTACGAGCTCGCTGCCTCGCTGGTCGGCGGCACGCTCTACTGGTATATCGACGGCGTCGAAGTCAGCTCGGCGGCGTTCACGCCTGGCTTTCCCTCAACGGTCGGGCGCTACGTCCGCGCGTCGGGCGCGGGCGGTGCCCAGGCGGGCGATGGCTTCGTCATCGACCACTTCAGTCGGGGCTTCGCGCGATGATCCCGGTTCGGTCGCCCTTCGTCCGGGAAATCACGCACACCGCGGGCATCACGCCCGCGCAGGCGGCGTTCTATCTCGGCACGCAAGACGCCCTTGGCGCCGTCGCCCGCGGTCTCTTTGGCCGCCGTGCGACGCTGGCCTCTCAGGACTTCACGTCGTCGTTCTATGGATCGACGACGATGGCGGGCGACCTCGCGATCACCATAAACCAGAACGGCGCCGGGCAGATGGCGCTCACCGCATCGGCGCCAACAGCGCCGGGCGACTGCGGCGTCCTGCAGGTGCTGTCGTCGACCACGTCGCCTTTCCGCTTCGAGATGGCCTCGGCGCTGTCGCACCTTGGGACAGCGGACTTCCTGTTTTGCGCCAAGGTGCGCCTCGTCCGCAAGTACGAGCTGTCGCCGCTCCTCGGGTTTTCGGTGAGCATCGGCGACAACTACCCGCAGTTTTTCGCACAGTCCGTCACGGACAACTGGCTGCTCACGACCTTTGTCGTTGACCCCAGCACCGGTGATGTGCAGTCAGAGATCCGCGACTCGGGCATACCCGCGCTCGAGCAAGAGTGGTACGAGCTGGCCATCAGCAGAACGAGCGGAATCCTGCGGCATTTCATCAACGGACGACAGGTGTCCGTTGGGCAAGGCGACATCCGCCCCTTCTTTTTCAACAAGTCCTCTCGACGGGTGACGTGCGAGCGAGTGGGCAACGGGCTTGTGGGCTCTGGCTTCGAAATCGACTACTTCCACGCATGGAGGGCGCGCTGATGCCGTGCAACGTGACCGGGGCCCTGAAGACGGCGCTGCCGACAGGGTCGCAGACCGCCGTGGTCGGCGCGAAGTTGTGGCTCGTGCCGAGCCGCACCGATTTCTTCTGGACTCCGGACGGAGGGACCACCTGGCTTCCGTTCCGGCCGCTCACCGGGCTCGTGGGCGCGCCGCCAAACGTCTTCGCCGAGACCAAGACCGCGCTCGATGGCAGCTTCGGCTTCGCCGTGCCCTACACTGATGACGACGTGCACCTGCCCGCAGGAGCGCCCTCGCCCGCGCTCGTGTGGTCGATCGTCGACAGCGGCGGCAAGGTGTACACCGGGCCACTCCTCTCCGGCACGGTCGGCACCGACAAGACACTCGACGAGCTGACGCAGCTTGGCGCACCGAACACCTGGACCGTGGCGGGCGCCGCCACGGTCGCGCTGCCGCAGAACCAGAATCAGCTCACCTCGGTCACGTTCACCGACGCCAGCGATGAGCACGCGGTCACCTTCAGTTCCGCCTTCCCGGACGTGAGCTACCGCATGCTCTCGGGCGCCTACACCGATGACACGACCAGCAAGAGCGTCTACGCCGTCGCCATCAAGGCCGGGTCGAAGACCACGACCGGCTGCACCCTCAAGCTTTCTGCCGTGCCGCCGACGGGCGCCAACGTGCAGGTCGATGTGGAGTTCCGCCGATGAGCCTCCGCCGCCTCGCCCTCTTCAACCGCACCGGCGCCGCCCTGGCGACCTCCTACCCGTCGCAGCTTGCGGCCGGCGAGGAATACGCGAGTCTCAGCGCGCCGCTCTCGTGGGTGTTTGTCGCCGCGGTGACGCTGTCGGCCGGGCAGAGCGCGATCCTCAAGTTCCAAGGCACGCAGGACGACACGGACAGCGGGACGCCAAAGTGGGTGGACCTCCCGAGCACGCGGCTCGACACCATCACCTCGCCGACGCAGATCGAGCACACGATCAACGCGAGCGGCGCCGTCGGCTTCAAAGTCGAGACCGGGGGCTTTCGGGCGCTCCGGGCGCTCGGGAAGGTCGGCCAGGCCGCGGACCCGGCCGACGTCATCTCCATCACCAGCAACGTCCCCTCAGCGGGCTACGGAGCGTGACCATGACCGCTGACCGTCGCCGCGCCATCCTGATCCAGAACGCTGTGATCTCGCTCGGCCTCCTCGGCCTGGTGATCTTTTTCGAGCTGCGGCAGAACCGCGAGGCGCTGCTCATGGCCCTCGGCGCGCTGCTCCTCCTGTGGAAGCACTCGGGACGCCCGCACGCCCCCGCAGCGCCTGCCTCCTGCCTCCTGCCGGTCGCGGCGATCTTCGGCCTTCTCGGGTGCGAGGCGCCGCGCTCGGCCGAGCTGCAGCTCCTCACGCTGCGCTTGGGGCCGGGGCCGGTCATGAGCCCGGCGATGGCGCCGGCAGGCGGCGTCGCCGCCGACTACGTCTCCATCGGGACCCAGGCGTCGAACCCCGTGCCGGTGGGCAAGGCGGGCCTGTGGGCGAGCTCCGCGGATGGGCAGCTCCGCCTGGTAGACACGGCCGGAGTGCAGCTCAAGGCCGGCGCCGCGCTCACCCTGCGCACGAGTTCCAACTGCGCGGGCCTCTCGGCGAGCGCGGGTGACGTCTGCTACGACACCACGCTCGGGCAGCCGCGCTTCTACACGGGCTCGGGCTGGTCTTCGCTGCCGCTCGACACACTGCTTGTGCACCTTGCTGGCTCCGAGACCATCACCGGAGCAAAGACGTTCACCAGCAACGTCGCCATGTCGGGCCAGAAGATCACAGGCCTCGGCCAGGGCACTGCGAGTGGCCAGGCGCTGCACGCGGGCCGGTCGGTCTCGACGACCTCGGGCCAGCTCACGGGCGGCGGGGCGCTCACGTCTGACCTGACCCTGGGCCTGGCCACGGCCGGCACCGCTGGAACCTACGCCTGGCCGAGCTCCGTCACCACGGACGCCTACGGCCGCGCTACCGGCGTCACCCCCGGCACCTGCCCCCAGAACCAGGTGCTGGCGGGCCCGCTGGCGGGCGGCAGCGGCGCGGTGGCGTGCCGCGCTCTTGACTCGGCGGACTTGCCTGGCGGAGGCGGAGGCAGCGGCGGGCCCTTCTGGATCTACGACCCGGCGCAGCGAGGCGCGGCGCTGTCGTCGCCGATCTCTAACGGCGACTACACCACCGGCTGGCTCTTCCGGGTCTGGACCACGCGCCAGATCACCGGCGTCAGGATCTACTGGGCGGGCAGCGCGGCCACGCTGCACTGCAGGCTTTACGACGATGGGGGGTCTGAGCTCAAGCGAAAGGACATCACCGTCAGCGGCAGCGGCCTCACGACAGCGACCTTTGCGAGCGCCTACACCCCGACGGCCGGAGCGAGCTACTACGTCGGCTGCTACGAGAGCACGGGGGCGCACTTCACGGGCGCCCTCAGCGACACCTACTCGCCGGGCGGCACCGTGCACAACGGCCCGTGGACGCTGATCACCCCGACGTACGTGACGGGCGAGAGCTACCCACTCTCCGACGCCACCTGGACCTATCCCTACCCGCTGCGCCCCGTGTTCGACGGGGAGCAGTAGCCACCAACAAGGAGCGACGACATGCGCAAAATCTTCTTTGCCTTCTCTGCCCTCTTCCTGGCCCTGACCCTCGCCGCTTGCGGCCACAACGACAGCAGCGGCAACGGTGCCTCGCAGGGCCCCGCTCCCGGCTTGTCGGGCTCGTTCATCGTCGCCAGCGACGACACGATCTGCACCGAGGGCGGGCGCAAGGTGTACTACCAGCCCGCGGTGCCGGGTGGCGCGGCGGTGTGCCACTGCGCCGAGCGTGTCGGGCGCGACACCAACGCCAACCCCGAGACGAGCAACCTGATCGTCTACCGCCCGAACGGCACCACCTACGTCGTCTCGACCATCACCAAGGGCAGCGGGTCGGGAAAGTGGAACGATACGTGGTCCGCGCTGGGCTGTCCGTAGTCCTGGCGCTGGCGCTGCTCTGCGGTTGCCCTCCTGCCCCTGTGCAGGACGGCGGGGCCGCGGACCAGCCCCCGCCGTGCCCCGCCTCGCAGCACTGCGGCACGGACGACGACTGCCACGCGCGGGGCCAGCTCTGCGCGGGCGGCTGCTGCGTGTGAATGAGAGGATAAAATGACAAAGCACGAAATGCCCAGCTTCATCACCGCCATCAAGGGCGACTACCACTACTACTTGGAGGTCGAAAGCTACGCCGGTCACATGATCGACGTGCTTGACCCGAGCGACGAGAGGTCGGCTGGCGAAGGGCCGTCCATGGGCGAGACCCGGCGCCGCAAGGTTCACACTTTCTCGCGGCTCAATGGGCGGCTGCTGGCGAGCTGGGGCGGGATGCTGGAGGGCGCGCGGCTTACCCCTGACTCGTTGGTGGCGGTTCACCCGGCCACGTTCCGCGCCGACGGCGTACGACAGGATGCGGGCGCCGCCGAGGCTACGCGCAGCGAAGGGCGGGGCGAGCAGTAACCTCGTTCAACCCCGACACCCGCACAAGGCCAGGCCTGCGCGGGCGGCTGCTGCGTATCTCCCTGACCTGATTGGAGGTCTTCGTGAAATCTCTGCTGCTCCCCTCTCTCCTCGGTCTCGCCCTCCTCGCGGGGGCGGTCCTGGGCTACGTCACCCCGGCACAGCTCGCCGCGGGCCTGGGTCTGCTGCTCACGCCTGGCTACGACCGCTTCGTGCCGCTCGTGCGAGAGATCCTTGGCCGCGCGGCAACTGAACCCGAAGTCTACGTGCTGGTGCTGCTCAACCAGAAAGAGGAGGGGCGTGTCAGCGACAGCTTGCTCTTTGCTGACTACGCCGAAGCGGATGCGAAGCGCCGAGAGTGGGCGGAGGCGCATGGCGCCAGCAGCGTCTACTTCGCCGGCCGCGCGGTGCGGCGGCCCGTGCGCGAGCCCGTCCTGCTGCCGACCGTGGGCTACAAGCCCGGCGGCGCCGCGCTCCTGCTGCTCTTCCTCGGCGCGCTCTCCTCCTGCGTGGCGCCGGCGCGGCGCAACGAGGCGCGGGCCACGTTCACCGCGGCGCAGCAGGACCAGGTGGCGGCAGCGCAGGACCTCGCCGCGCTCGACCGCGAGCATCAGCAGGACCTGGCGCTCGAGATCCCGCGGGCGGGCGTCGCGCGGGTGCGGCTGGCGGTCATCGCCTGGCGCGGCCGGCGCGCGGACGTCCTGGCCACCAGCGAGCGGCTCGCGCGGGAGGCCGCGGAGGCGCGGACCACGATGGAGGGCTCGGGCGACCCCGCGGAACTGGAGGCGCTGGCGCAGCGCGCGAAGGAGGGGGCGGCGCAGCTTCGTGCGGCGATCACGGGCCTGCGAGCCTACGCCGCGGAGCAGCTCCGCGAGCTCGTGCCCCAGGCGAGCGCGGACGGAGGTGTCCGATGACCCCGGCGATGCTGCCCTTCTCGACGCTCATCATGGCGCTCCTCAACCTGATCAGCGACTGGTTTTTGGGGCGCATCAAGCAAGAGGCCGAGGTCGTCGTGCGCCTGCACGAGATCCTGGCGGACCGCGCCCGCGCGCAGGTCCAGCTCGGCCAGGATCTCGCTGCGAACGATGCCGCGACTGACCGCGCCCTGGCGACTGCGTCGCCGCCCGCGGCGCTCGCTCCGCCGCCCCCACCGTCGCCCCCTGCCCCGGCGCCTGCCGCAACGGAAGAGCGGCCCGCGCCATGAGCCGAGCAACGTCCACGGTGGACACAGCGTCGCCTTCCGAGGGGCGGCTCTACTACGCCGCCTTCTTCGCGGCCAAGGGCGGGGTGACCCGGGCGGGCACCGCCATGTGCGCCTGGGACCAGATGGACCCGCTCACCCGTGCGGCCTTTCAGGCCGCGGGCGAAGCGGCGCGGGGCGGCTCGCCGCCCATGGACTGCTATTCGGTCTACCTGGCCACGCGGGCGGGGCGGGCATGGGACGGCTCAACGGCACCGGAGTGGGAGGGGCTGCAGGATCAAGCGGCATGGACCGCAGGAGCGGAGGCGGCGCGGGGTGTGGAGGAGCGGTGACGGCCGCGATCTCACGCCGCGCCGATGCCCTGCAGCGTCACCCTCTCCAAGAACGTGACGCGGTAGATCGACCCCGACTGCGTGATGACCTCGCGGGGCAGTCCGCGCGAGTCGTGCTCTACACTGGTCGCCGGAGAGGTCCAGGTGCAGCTTTCGTCGTCGTGGACGACGCACAGCGGCCGCCCGGCGCGCACCGCGTCCGTGGCCCGCGCCCGCCCGCTGTTGCCCTCCGGCGGCCGGGTCTGCGCCGCGAAGCGCCCGTCCTTGAAAATCCACCGGACGTAGCACACCAACTCCCCCTCGGGGATGGGAATCGGGATCTGGCGCGGCCGGTGGTCCGTGCCGCTGCCGCGGCTGCTGCCGATCTTCGAGATCCTTACGCGCACAGTAGCACCTCCCGCGCAAGTTCCTGCCGCAGCGCAGCAGCGGCGGCTCGGCATCGCGCCGCGCCGAAGCGCTCGCGGAGGAGCCGCACCGCCTCGTCGGGGGTGGGCGCTCCGATGGCGCCATCCTCGGCGTCAAGACGCCAGACGAGAAATACACCCTCGCGGGTACGGATCAGGCTGACGATCTGCAACACCGGCGCCTCCTGCCGACGTTATACGCAGATTGTAGCAAAAAGTTCTGACACAGGTTGCTATGTCGGATAGCAACAGGCAGCCGTGGCGAACCGCCGTACCGACGGAGGATCAGGCGCGCGTGCTCAGCGACTGCCTGAAGCTGGCGCGGCGCCGCGATATACGCACTGTGTCATCCATGCTGATCTCGCGCCTGTGTGTGCGGAATTGGTTGGTCCGCGTGTTGCCGGACAATCCGCCCACCCGCAAGCGCAGGACGGGCCGTCGCTGGGGCTGGTATCTGACGACGCACGAGGGCAAGCAGGCTCTGGCGCGGTACACTCAAGGGGGAGGCCGTGTCTGACCTGGCTGGGTGGATCGTGGCAGCGATGGCGACGCTGCTGGTGGCGCCGCCGCTCCTGTGCGCCGTCGTCGACGGCTACCGCGCCGCAGTGCTGGCGCGAGCGCAGGCGGACGCGATCCTGCTCCTCGTGAGCCAGGGCGGCGGCCGGGAGGTCCCTGCTGTGCGTGATGATCTTGAGATCCTGCGTCCCTGGCGCCTGCGCGCCCTCGCGTGTGCCCTGCTCCTCGCGGCGTCCCTGCTGACCCCGCGCCCCGCGCGCATCACGCCCGCGCCCGCGCCTGGGATGCGCCAGATCGACAGCGCCTCGGCCGGCGCCGCAAAAACCTGCGACCCAGCCTGCAAGAGCCCTGAGGTGTGCGTCGATGGAACCTGCTGCCTGCCGGCGCAGACGAGCCCGGCGGCGGCGACACCGCGCCCCCATGACCCGCAGGGCCTGACGCTCACGGCGTCGCCCTGGCTGCCTGACTCGCTGAGGTGACCTATGCCCGCCGTCCCGCCCCCCGTTGCAGCTCGCGCGCTTGCCATTGCCACCTCGAAGCTCGGCCAGAAGGAAGTCGGCGGCCCGAACCAGGGGCCGATCGTCGAGTGGTCCGCGGAGCCCTGGACCTCGCGCCACCCCGGCCCGACCGACTGGGCGCGCTGGTGTGCGTTCTTCGTCAGCACCTGCTACCTCGAAGCCTTCGCCGCCGAGCCGCGGGGTCTGCTGCACCAGGACCCGGCGATTCGCTGGCAGGGGCTCGGGTCGGGGTCCTGCGATCGGCTGTGGCAGCACCTTGACGAGGCCGAAGCCACCGGCCGCGACGTCGCCGCGGCGCAGCCCGGGGACCTTCTCTTCTTTGGGGGGTGGCGCTGCACGGACACGAAGCACTGCCACGCCCGGGTGGCGGAGGGGCAGACCCCCTGCCCGAAGTGCGGCGCCCCGGCCGAGCTGGATCTGGACCATGTCGGCCTGGTCGAGCGCATCGAAGACGGCGTCGTGCTGACGATCGAGGGCAACAGCGGGGACGCGGTCCGGCGCCAGCGCCACCCCCTCGGCGCCCCGCTCCTGTGGGGATGGGCGCGGCCAGCGCTGCTACTTGAGTAGGCGGTGCCAGAGACAGCGGCAGCCGTGGGAGCGAAAGCAGATCGGCAAGAGTCGCAGTAGAAGGCGGCCCGGAGGCATCGGGGCTGACGGAGTTCTTCCAAAAGGCACCTAGAAAAATAGGGCGCAAGGTGCTCAACGCCCGGGGGCATCGGGGCTTCTAAAAACATTAGAAGCAGAAAGAGTACCAGACCGCCATCCTTCACGTCGAACCAGACAAGCCGCCGGGAGCTGCCTGCAGTTGGCCCGAGCGCAGGAGCCACTGCCGCCCCGCCCGCGGCGCCCGGGGGCACGGACCGCACGGCTCCCCGAAGGTGGCGCGGAGCAGCATGGCGACGCCCCGGACAGCGCCCTGGACCGCGGCGTAAACGGCGGCGGTCGGGCGGCCTACGCCACCTGCCGCGACGGCTCGCGCCGGGTCGACGCCAGCGGCGGCGACTGCCGCCGCGCCAGCTCGGCCCGCAACTCGTCGAGCCGCGCCCGGCAGCGCTCGATACCCTTCGCCGCCTGCTCCGCGTGCCAGGCTGCGCACTCGTCGCCGGGGCGGCCAGCGGCCTCCGCGATCGTGTCGAGTCGGATCGCGATCCCGCGCTCGGTCAACTCGATAAACCGCTCAATCTGCCCGGTGGTCAGCGCAGCTGCCGGGGTGCCGTAGGTGGTTGCCACTGTTGCCTCCTGTGTCGTCGGTGAAATGGGGAGGGGAAGCAGCGCCACCAGTCCGGCACGATCGCCGGGCTGGAGCAGGGGCGCAAGTCTGTATCTGATTCACAGCCTATTCCTCTGATCTATCTATAGACCAGATACAGCGACGGGAGAGAATTATTTTCGATGGGACGTATCTTTTTTCTGGACAGATTGCCGGTCTGGAAATAGATTGGATACATCAACGGCGGCTGGCCGGTAAAAGGAGAACGACAATGACCACGAAGCCCCAGACCACCGAGACCCCCGCCCTCGTGACCCGACGACACCGCCTGCGCTCCGCAGACCTCCCCGCGCGGCTGACCCGCGCCCGCGGAGAGCGCACCCAAGGGGAGGCCGCCCAGCTCTGCGGCGTCAGCAAGCAGGGCTGGAACGTCTGGGAGGGCGGGCGCTCGGCCTTGACGACGGAGCACGTCTGTAAGATCGCCCGCGCCCTCGGGGTCGACGCCGCCTGGCTGGCCTTCGGCGACGACCCCGAGCCGGTGCCGCTTACGGGGGAGCCGCTCACCTGGGAGGGCTACGGCGCCCGGGTGCGAGAGGCCCGCGACAAGAAGGGGCTGTCCCTCGACGCGGCGGCGACGGCGCTGGGCTTCGCGAACCGCGGCGGGCCCCACAAGATCGAGACGGAGCGCGTGCGCCTCGACCTCGCCCTCTGTGAGCGGCTGGCGCAACTCCTCGGCAAGACCCCCGAGTACCTCGCCTTCGGGCGCCGGTAGCCCGCACTCCCCCTTCCTAGAGACGCGATCGGCGCGCGGAGTCGCCGCGAACCGGGTCGCATTCCTGAACGACCAGCCTCGCGATCTCCAGCAGCGCCCGCTCGCCGCGCGGGCGGCCCTGGATTACCGGCCGGGCGGGCGTCCTCCGCGGCTACGCCTGCACCAGCGCCTGGGCCTTCTGCAGAAAAAAATCCTGCAGCTGCTGGGGTGGAAGAGACCCGCGCGGGTCGGAGGTCCCCGGTCCCCGCCTCCCCGGTCTTGCTCCGCGCTCTATAGATCCAGATCGGAGGTCTGCGCTCCGCGCGCAGCTCAGGCGATCGGACCCGCGCCCATCAACGCCAGCCGGCAGCCGCCAGCATGTGCAACTCCGCCACCGGCTCCTGTGCCGGGGTTCGCTGGCGATCTACATTGTGAGCCTGCTTTTGCCGTTTTTGCGCTGCAACATGAGTTTGACAAGTTGAATTTTTTGGGCCGGATCGCTCTCGTCGAAGAAAAGAGGGGTGCGTAACTCGCTACACGCCAACGTCGCTTACATTTGCGATCGGCGTCGACGGAGACATGCGTCAAAACCAGGCCCGAAACGGGGCCCGCCGTTTTTGACCGCTGCCGGCCTTCCCGGGTACCTCTTGACTGCGCGGACCGACCGCCTTTCGGACCGCACCACCACTTCCCGAGAACAAGAGGAGAGGGGAGCATGCCCGAGGAGTATCTCACGGCAGCGCAGGTCTCGTCCCGTTTGCAGAGCACCCAGGAGTGGGTGCTTGAGCACCTGCGTCCCTGTGCCGCGCTCAACCTGCCCGGCGCCGAGCCAGCCGGCGGCCCGCGCTGGCGCTACAGCGACGTGATCACCCACCTGCGCAAGCTCCAGGAGGAGCGCGAGCAGGCCGAGCGCACCGCGCGCCGCGCCGTCCGCAAGGCTTCGTGAGAGGGAGCCATGGCCAAGAGACAAGACTTCGAGAAGCCCTTTGACAAGTACCTCGCCGCCCTCGACCGCGGCCGCGTGAACGACGAGGCCGGCGCGCAGCTCCGCCGCGTCGTCGAGGCGGTCAAGCGCACCGGCGAAAAGGGACACCTCACCCTCAGGCTCACGGTCGAGTCCCTCGAGGACGGGGAGCACGTCAGCATCCTCAGCAAGATCACAAGCAACGCGCCCTCCGCGCCAATGCAGTCGACCCTCTTTCTGGCGCTCGAAGGGGGCGACGTCGAGCCCGTGCAGCAGGTCCTCGACCTCGGCGGCGACGACAAGCCCCGCAAGGAGCCGAGGCACTGACATGGCCCGCATCCGGACGCTCAAGCCCGAATTTCTCGAAGACGAAATCGTGTCGCGCCTGTCGCACGTCGCCCATCGCCTGTGGGTGGGCGTGATCCTCCTCGCCGACGACTACGGAAACCTCCGCGGCGCTCTCGACTACCTCTATGGCCGGGTGCTGCACGGCTGCCCTGCGCCTGACTACGTCGTCGCCTCCGCCTACGAGGAGCTCGTGCGCGGGCGGCTCGTGCGTCCGTACGTCGTCCGGGGGCAGATCTACCTCTCGATCAGCAACTGGCACAAGCACCAGAAGATCGCCCGCGCCGGCAAGGCCCACATCCCGGGGCCCGCCGAGGCAGACGGATCCGCGCCGCTGAACCTGGACCAGGCGCCCGGGTGGGCCGCTGGGCCGCTCGCGCCTCCGCCGCCGGCTGCGCCCGAGGTCCCCGCGGAACCAGCACCGGCCGCTGTAGTCCCGGTCCCCGCGCCGCCTCCGGCCCCGCCGCCGCCGCCGCTTCCGCCCCCGCCCCCAGCCGCTCCCCCGGCGCCGCCGCCCGTGCAGGCTGCGGCGCCTCCTCCGGCGCCCGCTCCGGCGCCTGCTCCGGCGCCTGCTCCAGAGCTGCCCCGCGTCCTCAGCGGTCCCGACGCGCTGCGCCTCGTCGTGAAGCACGCCGGAGACCGGGTCCTGCTGCACCCGAAGGGCAGGCCCTACTCGACAGAGACCGGCGCGAGCGGCTCGCAGGAGATGGACTGGTGCCGCGCCTGGGCGGAGGCGTCCGCGGTGTGGGGCGCGGAGCACCTGATCCTCCTTGGCAAGGCGCTCGCCGAGGGGCGGTGCTGGAAGCACCTCACGAAGGGCGTGCCCTTTGGCTACCTCACGAAGCACCTGGTCGATGGCCTGCAGGAGGCCGCGGGCCAGCCGGCGGAGCTGCCGGCGCCTGCGCAGCCGGCGGCCCCGCGCCCTGCGCCCCGGCCCTCCTCCGAGCCGACCGCGGCCGGCGCCGTGCTGCGGCGGGAGCCGGTGAAGGGCAAGGCCGACAAGGCCCTTGCCTTCCTGGCGACCCTCGACATCAGCGTCCCGGCCGACGCGCAGGCCGCGCTCGCCAGCGAGGCGCAGGCGCAAGAGCTGGTCTACCGCCCCTGCGAGGAGGATGCGGCGTGATTACCCGTTACGCATTCACCCTGCCCGATGGCGACCTCGTCGTCGAGCTGCACAGGGGCAGCGTCCAGGTGAGCGGCGCCTACGCAGCGCTGAACGGCACCTATCCGGGGCCCGCGGGCGTCGTCATGGCGACGCTCGCGACCTCGATCGGCGACATGCACCGCATGCTGAGCGGGGCCCAGGAGCTGGCCGCGCTGCGCGAGCGCTTCGCCCGCGCCCTGGCCGATGGCATCGAGGAGGCCCGCGCCATCGACCAGGAGACGATCGCCAAGCTGGAGCTGCGGATCGGGTTCCTGCGCGTCGAGCCAGCCGGGGAGTCCGCGCCATGAAGCGCCCCGCCCGCAAGTCTGCTTTGCCTGCGCGTCGCCCTGCGCCACCCTCGGTCCTTGCCCCTGCCGAGCCGCGCCCCGAGCTGCGCGTCGTCCGCGATGACGAGGAGACGCCCGCGACCCCGGCGGACCTCGCCGCCCTGCGCCGCCTCCTGCAGCGCGTGGTGGCCCTGGCGGAGGACCTGACGGGCCGGACGATCGTGGACCCGGCGGCGGCTGTCGTCGCCCTGGAGCTGCACCACGGGAGGCCGCGGTGAGGCTCCTTGCCCTCGACCCGGGGATCCCCGACTGCGGCGCCGCGCTCTTTGAGGGCGGGCTGCTCCGCCGCTGCGCTCACTGCCGCGTCCCGGCCGGGCCCCGCCCGCAGCAGCTCGTCGCGCTCCTCGACCTCGTCGAGGCCGAGATGGACGTGGACCAGCTTCGCCCGCCGAACGTGGTGGTCGTCGAGTGGCCGAGGATCTACCGCCCCGAGCGGGCGGTGAAGGGCAGGCCCTACACCGACGCGAACCCCATGCTGTGGCTGGCGGCCGTCGCGGGCGCCATGCTCGACCGCGCCGCGGCCTGGGGCGCGGAGCTTGTCGCGGTGACCGCGCCCGAGTGGAAGAAGCAGACCCGCAAGGGCGCCCACCAGGCGCTCATGGTTCACGCCTTCACCGCCGAGGAGAAGGCGCTTATCCCGAAGATGCCCCGCGCCGGCCGCTACGAGAGCGACGCGCTTGATGCCGCGCTCCTCGGCCGCTGGTACGTCCACGCCCAGAAGCTCCGAGGTGCGTCATGTTGATCGCTCACCCGCTCACCCTCGCCTCGACGATCACGGCTCCGGGCCCTGCCGGGCGGCTGGCGCTGCCCCCGAGCCCCCGCCGCGCGGTGCATGGCGCCTGGCAGGCGGCGCTCCTCGCCCTGGCGCTCGCCGCGATCGGCACCGCGGTGCGGCTGTCCCAGGCGGGCGGGGCGACGGGGTCGGGCTCCCGCTGCGACGCGCAGGACGAGTGCCCCCCGGCGCTCGCGTGCGTCGACGGGAAGTGTGCGCCATGAGCAACCTGCAGAAGGCCGCGCTGGCGCTGGCCGCGCTGGCGCTGGCGCCCGCTCCGACGCAGCACGACGGCTTCGGTCCGGTGCCGCGCTGGCCCGACTGCGCCTTCTGGCGCTCCCCGGGGAGTCAGCAGCGCTGGCGGCGCAAGCAGCGGCGGCGAAGGGGCGGACGATGAGCGCCATCGGCGGCGCCGGGTGGACCGGCAGGGCCACGGGCTGGGCGATCCCTGCGCAGGCAGAGGGCGAGGTGGACGGCCTGTGCTTCTACTACCGCAACCGCGGTGGTGACGAGTCTTTCTCCGTCGGCAAGACCGCGGACGAGGCCGTGGGCGCGTACATGATGAGGGGCAGCACCGCGTACTACATGCGGGGCGACGCGGAGGAGTGGTGCAACACGGACCGCGCGCTCCCCTTCGAAGCATGGCTGCAGCATCGCATCGAGTGCTTCATCGCCTGGTTCAGGACACGGTGCACCACGCTCGGGCTGGAGCTGCTCCGCCGCACGCCCGACGGTTCCTGGAAGCTCCGCCTCCGCCCCGAGTGCGGCGGCCAGGACCTGTGGGAGCACCGCCTCATCGACGTCCACTTCCACGCGGACGGCTCCCACTGCCTGGCGAAGGCGCTCTATGCCCTCCTGCCCCGGGAGCGCCAGCTGCGCTACCTGCGCCGCCGCACCGCGCGCGTGGCGGGGCGCCCGGGCGTGCGCGTGGTGCTTCCTGAAGAGGCCGGCCGGTGACCAGCGTGAAGCACACCCTGGTCGAGGGCCTGCCGCCCGGTGACCTTCGCGTCCTCGCCTACGCCCGGGACCGCGCGCCGACCATCGAGTTCTACGCCGTGGCGCTCGCGCGCCTCGATCGGCGCCAGCTCGTCACCGGGGGCGGCACGGGCGATGGGCGGCCCGCGGTGACCTGTGCGGGGCTCTTCGCCTTGGCGCCGGCAGCAAAGCTCTACGCCCTCCGCACCTACCTTGCCGCCGCGGAGCAGCTCGCGCGCTGCACGGCCCGCGCCCACGACCTGCCGCGCGGCGTGGTCCTGGCGCGCATCCTGAATGGGCAGCGCTACTGCGCCGCCTGCATCGACTGGCACCGCGCCGCGCTCGTGGCTGGGGGCCTGTGCGCCGAGGCGCGGGCCCGCCGTGCGGCGCCGCTTCGCCAGGAGGCTTTCTGATGGCCCGCCGCGCCTTCGACCGCTACCTCACGCCCGTCTGGGCCACCGAGGCGCTTCTGCGCCACTTCCCCGAAGTGCGAGGCGAACTGCTCCTCGACCCCACGAGCGGCGATGGCCGCATGGCCGACCAGCTCCTGCGCGCGGGGCGCTTCTCGCGCTGCCGCCTGAACGACATCGGCGAGCCGCACGCCCCGGTGCGCGCCCCGGAGACGCACCTTGATGGCGCCGACCCGGCGCTCTACGAGCCCCGGCCGTGCTGGGCGGTGTCGAACCCGCCCTTCAACGCGTCGGGCGACATCGTCTATCCGGCGGTCCAGGGCGCTGTCCGGGGCGTCGCCATGCTGCTCCGCGCCACCTTCGGGGAGCCGTGCGGTCCGTGTCCCCGAGCGCCGCGGGCGGGGCGGCAGTGGCTCCTGCGCCACCCGCCGAAGGCCCTCCTCCTCCTCCCGCGGATCTCGTTCACGGGAGATGGGGAGACCGACTCGGCGGCGGCCTGGTGGTTCCTGTGGGGCGATGGAGTCGAGGCGCGGATCGTGGTGGCGGACAAGGCGGAGTCGGCAGGGCAGGAGCTGCTTGCCGAGGTAGGGGACCTGGTGGCGCAGGGCGGGATGCGGCTGCCGGAGCGGCGGTTCACGCCACCGGCCGAGCTACTCCTGCCCGGGATCGAGCCAGCGAAGAAGCGTCAGCGGCGCGGGGCGGTGGGAGGGTGAGCGTGCTAATCGTTCGCGTCGGCGGGCTTGTCGGCCACCGACAGCATCAGCATGCAGTCGGTCCCGTAGCCGCGCCCCAGGTGCAGACGAATCCTCTCGGACCTAAAGCGAACGTCGGCGCATCGCGGAGCCCGGTCATTGAACCACGCTTCAGCTCTTTTTTTCGAGACGTACGGGACGAAGCTCAAGAGCGCCTTGGCGCAGTCCCGAGCATCTTCGACGCCGTACTCAGGCCAGTAGCAAGCCGCACCGTCAAAGACGCCGTTCTCGACGAAGAGCTTTGCGGCGACGTCGCGATGATTGAACGCCCCTCGCACGCTGGGCTTGTCAGGATTGTTCTTCAGGTAAAACCCCGCGGCGCGCAGCTCTTGCTCGACGAAGGAAGGCGTCGGCAGCGGGTCGTCGAGGTGGTGATACCACAGCGACAGGGACTGGTACGCGCCGATGGGCAGCGCCACCGCAAAGAAGAGCAGGAAGGGCGCGGACACCACGGCCAGGATGGAACGGAACCAGCTTCCGGGCTTGAAGATCTTCAGCATGCGAAACTCCCCGAGGCTGCGAAGGTTTTGGGGAGCATCGCCCCGCCTGCTTGCGACGCGCAATTCTGGACATCGGGCCAGCGCTGCGCCGATGTGCGGTTCTGCACGTTTGCCGCTGAGCCGCTGAGCCGCTGGGCGGCGGGGCCGCTCAGCGGCAAGGCTGCGGAGCGGCGTGGCGGCAGGGCAGCATGGGCCCATGACCGACGACACGCAGAAGCCCGACACCGACGGGGACGAGCCGGAGACGCTCAAGGTGACGCTGTACCTGTCGCCGAAGCTGGTAGACCTCCTCGACTCGTTCAAGCTGGAAGACCAGGAGGCCGGCCTGATCTCGCGCTACATGACCAGGCCCCGGTACCTGCAGCGTGCCCTGCAGCACTACGCGGAGCTGCGCAGACCGCCAGGGACGGGGGAGCCCTATCCCAGGAAGTAGACGTCTGGATTACGCCCGCGCGGGGGGCGCTAGCCCCCTGGTATGATCCCACCGGTTCCCGCTGCAGACGGGAAATCACCAAGCAAGCCCATAAGCACAGGAGATCCAGGAATGGCAGGAAAGAAGGCTACGGCCACGCCCAAGCGGGCGAGCAAGACAGACGAGAAAGAGGGGACGAGCCAGCACTTCATCACGCTGCCCCTTTCGGCTTCGGCGCGACTCATGCAGGCCGTCAACGCAGAGAAGCTGCGGCGGCACGTCGCCGGGATGAAGGGGCGCGTCACCGACAGCACAATCGTCGCCGCGCTCATCATGGAGCACCTGCCGCCGGTCAAGTCCTAGAACAACGAAGAAACTTCAATTCTAGTATTGACGTAATTCTTGCCAGTGCTAGAGTTGACCCACGTTCGCGATCGGCGAACCGACCGCAGCGTGGGGCCGCATGGGGCGGCCCCTGGAAGGGGCGTGCCTTGTCCATCACCGTCGGAGATCTGGTCGAATTCCGCGAGGGCTTTGATGCTCCGTGCTGGCGCCGTGGCTACGTCCGCGAGCTGGCCCGCCACATCTACAAGATCGAAGTGCTCGGCTCGCGCCGCGTGGTCTCGATCAAGGTGGGCGGCAAGGGCCGCAAGGGCACCGTCCGCGAGCTGACGGGCGCTGGTCTCGTCGAGGCCGTTGAGGCCGCGCGCCTCCTGCCCCCGCTGCCGTCCGCGGTTGGCGTGACCCTGCGCGTGCTGCAGGGCAGCGCCTCCGTCGCGGTGCCCCGCCCGCGCAGCCGCTACCGCAGCCCTGCCTACCTCGCCGAGGTGCGCGCCCGCCCGTGCTGCAACTGCGGCGCCGCCGCGCCGTCGGACCCTCACCACGCCGGGCAGAGGGGCGTCGGCCAGAAGGCCGACGACTACACCGCCGTGCCGCTCTGCCGTCGCTGCCACGCCGCTGTCACCGATACCTACGCGGTGCCGGGGCGGACCCGCGAGGAGACCGAGCTGCTCTTCCTGCGCACGCAGGTGGCGCTCGTCTCCGAGTGGGCGGCCGGGCTCTCTGAGATGGTCGCGGATCACGTCGAAGTTCCCGTGCTGGCGAGGTCCGCGTCGTGAGCGCCTCCGCTGTCGAGCTGGTGCCCTTCAAGGGCGGCGCCATTGAGGCCGTCATGCACGACGGCCGCCCCTGGTGCGCGGTGCGGTCGATCTGCCTTGCGCTGGACTTGGACATCAAGAATCAGCACGTCAAGCTGAAGGCGAAGCCCTGGGCAACCATGGTGTTCATCACCACGGTTGCCGCGGACGGCAAGCAGCGCGAGGTCCTGTGCATCGACCTTGACTCCTTGCCCATGTGGCTGGCCACGATCGAGCCCTCCCGCGTGAAGGCCGAAGCCCGGGACGCCCTTGTCTCCTACCAGCGCGAAGCCGCCCAGGTCCTCCGCGATCACTTCCTCGGCCGCAGCGCAGCGCCCGAGCTGGAAGCAACGTCCACGGTGGACACAAGGACCCCGGACCCCCGGACCCCGGAGGAACGGCGCGAGCTGCTCGGCGCGCTCTTCGCCCACCCGGCCATGGTCCGCCGCTCCGACCGCTTCCTCGGCCGCCTCGTCCGGCTCTCTCCCACCACGGTGGGCAAGCTCCGCCAGGAGTTCGAGGATGGCCAGCCCGCGGTGCGCCTCACCCGGGACCAGCGGGTGGTGGACACGACCAACATCGGCGACCGCCCCACCCGGGAGGACCGCCTGGTCATCGCCCTCGACCGGATGGCGGAGGAGCTGCGGCGCCTGCAGGCCCAGGCCGAAGAAACCGCCGCGCTTCGGGGGGAGATGGAGACGATCCGCAAGGCGGTGGTGAGCGCCCAGCTCCGCCCGGCCTTGAACCGCAGCGAGATCAACGAGGTCGCGACCGTGGTGGCGCTGCGCCTCGCTGGCCGGGACGAAGCGCGGGCCTCCGCCCCGGCCGGTGCGCTCGTCTCGACCGCTGAGATGGCAGAGCGCCTCGGCATGTCGGCCCGGACGTTCCAGCGCCACTACACCACGAATCCGTTCCTGCGGCGCCTCGCGCACGACCCGAACGACTCGGGCCGGAACCTGCGCTGGCCCGCGGCCGAGGTGGCGGCGCTCCTCGGCCTCCCCCTGCGCCCGCTCATGAAAGGAGGCAACGCGTGAAGGCTCCTGTCGAACTCTTGTGGGCGGTCCAGACGGGCCTTGCGCTCCGCGCGGACCCGGGCGACGCCTTCGCCGTGGCGCTGGTGGTCGGGCTCGGCGTGGTCCTGCTGCTCTTTGTGAACGCCCTGGCGCGCCCGGCGCGGGCGGGAGGTGCCGCGTGAGCACGACGCCGATCCCCGCCTGCCCGTCCTGCGGTCACCCGCTCCCGAGCGATGCGGAGCTGTCCCGGCTCCTCGCCGAGGTGGCCGCCGGCCTCGCCGAGGCAGACACCGGCACCGCCCGCGTCCGGTGGGTGAGCGCGAACCGGCAGGGCCGGTGCCTCCGCTGCGCGAACCGGGCCTACGACGCCTACTTGTTGGAGGAGAAGATGCCCACGACCAAGAAGATCCTCTCCCGCTCCGAGGTCCAGGCGGCCCGCGCCGCCGCCGCGCCGCCGCCAGCCGAGCCGCCCCCGCAGCACTGGGCGCCCCGGCTGCCCAAGGTCCCGGCGGAGCTGCACCACCCGGAGCCGCCGGAGCTGCGGTGCCTGGCCCGGCTGCAGGAGCTTGGCCTCTTCCGCGCGCCGACCATCCCAGACCACGCCCGGCCGCCGCGGCGGAAGTGGGGTCGGTCGAAGACCGCGGCGCTGCTCTTCGCGGGCGCCGCCCTCGGCGCCGCCGCGCGGGGGGACGCCCTGGGCGCGACCCGCATGATCGACCTGGCCGATGGCGCCCAGGCGGGAGGGGCCCTGTGACGGACGCGGCGGCGCGCACGATCGGCTGCCTCACGCGGCGGTGCGAGGAGCTGGAGGCTGAGCGGAACGACATGCGGGCGTGCCTCCGGCGCAGCGAGGCGGCGCTGGTCGCGATGACGGCGCGCCGGGAGGTCGAGGCCGATCACCAGACGCTCAAGGCCGAGCTGCGGGCCGCGCCCCCGGCCACGGCGCCGGAGCTGGCGGATGAGCGGCCCGCGCCCGCCTGCGGGTACCTCCGCGGGGTGGCGCTGGAGGCCCGGGTGCGGGAGCTGGAGGGCGAGCGGGACGAGCTGCGGCGCCAGTATCAGACCCAACTCGGCGCGGGCGAGGTTTTGGCTGCCGAGCTGCAACTTTGCAGGTCCGTGCGCGACGGCCACGCTGCGCAGCTCAGGAGCTTGCGGGCCAAGGTTGCCGAGGGCGACGTGCCGAGCCCGACGCGCGCCAAGCTGCGGGAGGCCCTGGAGCGGCTGCTCTCCGCCGTGAAGATGACGCCCGCCTATCACGCCGCGCAGGACGGGTCGCGGCTCGCCGTGGCCTGCGGCGAGGCTGCCGACCTGCTGGAGCAGGGAGCCGCGTCGTGAGGGCCTTCCTGACCAGCTACGGCCCCCTCGTGCTCTTGGTCGGGCTCACGATCTTCGTGGTCGTGCAGGCCGAGGAGTGCCGCCTGCGCCCCCGGGGCATCCCGCCGCTCGCGGCGGCGGTCCTCGGCACGGCCTTCCTGTGCGCGGGCCTGCCCGTCGCAGCGATCCCCTGGTACGCGGTGACCCTGGTCCTCACGGCCTGGGCGAAGGGGTGGGTGTAGCCCGTGTGGGTGGTGCGCCCGATCCACGACGACATGACGCAGGCGATCGTGGCCTGGCTCCGCGGCTCTGAGGGGATCTGGGTCTACGGGACGGCGGAGGCGGCCCAGACCGCGGCCGACCGCCTGAACAAGAACCCGCTCCACACGAGCGGCCCGGTGTGGACGGTGGCGGAGCTGCCGCCGCTCCTCGTGGCGGTGGTCGACGAGCTGCGCGAGCGGCTGCGGCTCGTCGAGGGCACGGTGGCCCGCATGCGAGAGGCGGGCGCGGTGGCGCTGTGGACAGCAGCGCCGGAGCAGCCCGAGGGCAGCAGCCCGGCCCAGGCTGAGAAGAAGACGACCCTGAACTAGCCGCGGCGCGGGGCCGCGGCGAAGACGAGCTCCCGGGCGGTGAGGCCGCCCGGACGGAAGGCGAGGTACGTCCATGCGAATTCGCGAAGTGCATGTCCAGCGGGTGAAGAACCTCGGGAACTACGAGAACCAGAAGATCGGGATGACGGCCCTCCTCGAGGAGGGCGAGGACGCCGAGGCCGCCGCGGGCGAGCTGGAAGACCGGGTGCGGGTCGCGCTCGGGCAGCCGACGCGGGCGCAGGAGGCCGCACGCAAGGTGGTCCTGAAGGCCGACAGCCTGTGGGCGCAGGCGCGGCTCTTCGCGTCGCAGGCCATGGACAAAGAGGTCCAGGCGACGATCGTCGAGGATGCGGACCGAGCCGCTGATCTCCGCAAGGTCTCGGCCGAGTATCTCGCCGACCACAAGACCGGCGTGGCCGAGGCCGAGGCGGAGGAGCGGCGGCAGGAGGTCGCCGAAGCCCGGGGCGTGCTGCGCCAGAAGGTGAAGCGCGCGGAGGACATCAACTTCGACGAGTTCCGGCGGCAGTGGCGGGAGCAGCACGGCCTGAACGCCGATGGCACGAAGCCCGTGCGGACCGAGAGCGACGACGCGGAGGACGAGATCCAGTTCTAGTGCGCCGCCCGCCGCAGCGGATGCCGCACCGCCCATGGGTGGTGCGGGGCCGGCTCGCTCCCGGCCGGCGGGGCCCCTGTCCGACGAGGATTGCCATGGAAGAACAGATCCTGCAAGAACTGCGACTGCTCCGGGCGGAGATCCGGTCGACGCGCCAGCTCGCCACGAACGAGGAGGCGGCGAACTACTTCCAGATCTCGGCGAAGTCGTGGGAGCGCCTGTCGCGCCAGCCGAAGATCTGGGCGACGCGCATTGAGGTCGGCTCCCGCGGCGAGGGCGCGGAGCTGCGCTGGGACCTCTCCAAGGTGGTGCAGCACCTGTCGCCCGCGGCCCTGCGGCGCCTGACGGTCGTGCGCAGCGGAGACGAGTCGTGACCATCGGGACGCTGGCACGAGCCCTGCGCGCGGGTGTCCGCGCTGGCCTCCGCGGCGCCCGCCAGGTCTTTGCGGCCGAGGCGGAGGCCCGGGAGATGGCGCGCCGCGGGCCCGCCGACGCGGATGGTTCGCTGCCGCTGGCGATCGAGGCCGAGCTGTCCGCCCCGTGGCGGGTGGGTCCGGGGCAGGGCCTCGGCGCGGAGACGGCGCCATGAAGGTGCGCGCGCCGCGGAGGCGCCGCCGGCTGGAGCGGCCGGTGACACCGGAGGAGCGGGCCGAGCGCGACCAGGAGCGCGCCGCCATCGATGCGGACCCGATCATGCAGCACCTGCGCGCCGCCGTGGAGCTCCTCCGCGCGCGGCCCCACCCGCCCGGCCGCCGACCTGGCGGGGACGAGGGGGACTAGGCCGATGCGCTTGCGACCCTTCTGGTCTTACTACGGGGCGAAATGGAACCTCGCGCCCTACTATCCGGCGCCGCAGCACCAGCGGTTGATCGAGCCTTTTGCGGGGTCGGCCTGCTACGCGCTGCTGTACCCCGCGCGAGAGGTGATCCTTGTGGAGGACTACGAGGTCCTGGTGGCGCTTTGGCTCTACCTGATCCGCGTCAGTGAGCGCGAGATCCTGGCGCTGCCCGATCTGCACGAGGGGCAGACCGTGGCCGATCTGCAGGTGTGCGAGGAGGCGCGTCACCTGATCGGCTTCAACCTGCGGAAGGGGCAGACGCGCCCCGGCCTGACCCCCTCTGCGTGGATGCGCCGCCACCGATGGAAAGGGTTCTGGGGAGCGCCACACCGCGCGCGCATCGCCCGCCAGCTCGCCGCGATTCGTCACTGGCGGGTGATCGCGGGCGACTACACTGCTGCGCCCGACGGCCCGGCGACGCGGTTTGTTGATCCGCCTTACCAGAAGCGGATCGACTACTCGGCGCTCGGGGCATGGTGCCGGTCGCAGCCTGGCCAACTGATCGCGTGCGAGGCACAGGGGGCTGATTGGTTGCCTTTTGAGCCGCTGCGGACAACCCGGGCCATCAGCCGCACCGTCGGAGTGAAGCGCTCGCAAGAAGTCGTCTGGACGAACGCAGGTGGGGTGCAGACGTCGCTCCCCCTGTGGCGAGGTGCGGCGTGAGCGCTGAGCATCTACAGCACCTGCGCGCCGTCCTGGAGGGCCGAGCCGAGCCGCCCCCGGCCTACGTGCCGCCGCCCTCCGCGCTGCCGCGTCCGCGGGAGATGCCCACCCGGCAGACCACCCGGCGGGGCGTGCTGCCGGGCCACGACGGCGGGCCCGTGGTTGTCGAGCCGCTGCCGGCGCCGACCATCGAGAACTGCCGCTGCTGGCACTGCTTCCAGCTGCCCTGCCGGTGCCCGGAGGGGCAGGGCCTGCGGGGGCCGATCCCGCCCGAGATGCGCGCCGACGGGAGCGACGCTGCGCGGGAAGCTGCTGGGGCGCCGCGCGACCTGGACACCATTTGGCCGGGGGAGTTCCCGCGGCGACCGCGAGAGGATGAGGACGATGGACACGATGACGGAGAAGAAGGAGTTGGACCCGGCGGCGCGCGAGAAGAAGGAGGCGTAGATGCGGCCGATGGTGCAGATGGTGCGCCTGTACCTGCTGTACCAGCAAGCGCTGGCGCGGTGGCGGGAGCACTGCCTGAGGTACGGCGGAGCGCGCGAGCCGCAGAAGCTGTCGCGGGCGATGCGGAGGCAGGTGGCGCGGCTCCTCGGCCGGCGCTGCGCCCGCGCGATCCCGCGGGAGCTGTAGATGCGCCGCCGCCGAGCGCCCCTGCCGCCCCGCCCTGCGCCGGCTCCCACCCCTACCTGACCTGCGGCTCCTGCGGCGGGGCGTGGTGTCCCGTCTGCGGGCATCACCAGCGGCGCCCGCGTGAGGACGCCACCTGCGGGCTGTATGCCCGTGTTGTCGAGGAGACGAGCGATGCCCATGAACCTGTACCAAGTCTGGGACGAGGACGACGACTCGGCATGGGTCCAGGCGGAGTCATTCGAGGCAGCGGCGAAGCTGGTGCCAGCGGCGGCGGTCGTGACGGACATGTTCCAGGAAGAGGCGGAGCGAGTGATGATCGCGGAGGGCGAGGAGGACACGATCAACCTCTGGGCGCTCTTCGAGCGGGAGAGGAGCGACGGCCCGAAGGTCCTAGCCTGGAAGCGGATCCTCGGCCTGCCGGCCCGCCGCCCCTCGAGCTGATCGAGCGCGGCGACGCCGCGTGGACGTCGCCGCGCTACTGCGAGGGCTGCGGGGCCCTGTGGGCGGCGACCCTTGGCGAGCTGCTCGAGGAGCGCTGGCGGGGCCGCTGGTGCTGGACCTGCGGCGCCTGGCGGCCCCACCACCGCACCCCGCCCGGGGTGTGGCAGAGCGGCCGGTGCGACTGCCCCGAGTGCCGGATCGACCGCGCCTTCGCCGCGGCGCAGGCCTTCGCGGCCCGCCAGGCGGCGAGGCCGCGGCGCATGGTCCCGCGCCCCGCCGAGGACCCGCTGGCGAAGAAGTTCCCTTGGATCGACGAGCAAGAGCTGGCGGGCCGCGGTCTGCCTCCGTCCCGACCAAACGACAGCAATGGTGCCGTCGCTGGTTGCGCTTTCCCTGGGACGGGAGCAGGCCAGGGCCGCGGACAGCACCCCTGAAGGAGACAAGCCATGCACGACCACGACGACACCGAAAAGCGCGACGCCCGCGAGCGCGAGCAGTACATCCTGCAGCACGCGCCGCGCTACCACTGCGAGGTCCTGACCAACGACGCGGTGCTGTGCGCCACGCGCCCTGACCGGGCGCCTATCTCCCCTGACGACGCCGTGCGTGCGGCCTTCGGGCGCGCTGCGTCGGTCTACGACCGGCGCAGCCTGATCCCGCCGCCGCCTACCGCGCAGACCCCGCCCCAGGCGGCGCCCGCGCGGCGCCCCCCCGAGCCCGCGGTCGACGCGCCGCCGCCCGTCACGGCGCCCGAGCCGTGGATCGGCGATCTGACGATCAGCGTACGTCCCGCCGCGGATCTGCCCGACGAGGTTGCCGCGCTGCGGTCCGAGCGGGACGCCGCCCGCGCCGAGCTGGCGCGCGTGGCCGCGGAGTCGGCGCAGCGGGGGGCGCAGCTCGACGCGGCTCGCGCCGATCTGCTGGAGCAGGGCCGCCGCGCAGGCCACGCGGTGCACGCCGCCCGTCGGCTGCGCGACGCGCTGCAGGCCCCCGGCTCGCCGCCCCCGCCTCACCCAGCGGTCGCAGAGGCGCACCGGGAGCTGTGCGTCGCGCTGGCCCCGTACGAGGGGCGCGACGACGCGCCCTCGCACTACGCCCAGGCGCTGGCCGAGGAGCGCGCCGTGGCCGATCGGGCGGTCGCACGGATGGCCGCCGCCGAGCGCGAGCGGGACGCCGCGCGCGCGGAGGTGGCCGAGGCGCGGGACGCGCTGCAGCGTTTGTTCGATGCGGCGCGCTCGACCGCGAGCTACCAGCGCGCCGCGTCCACGTCGCCCCTGGCGCGCGCCGTGGACGCGGCCTGCGAACTGCTGCGCCCGCCCTCGCCGTTGTGCGACCCGGCCCGCAAGGACTTCTACTCGGAGATCGCCGGGATCTGCATTGCCGATGCCCGGCGGATCGCCAAGGCGGACGCCCCGGTCGACGTGGCCGCAACAGTGGCGCAGCTGCGCCTGGCGTACCCCGCCACGGCGCCGTTGGTGTTCGCCCAAGCGTTCCGCGACCAAGCCGCGCGCCGCGCCGAGGCCGAGGCCCGCGCCGCGGGGGAGCCCGCGCGCCTCCTGGCGCTGGCCGCTCGACTGCGAGGAGGAGATGCGGAGGTGTCCCGTGGGTGACATCAAGAAGCCCCCGGCCCCAAGGCCCTACCTGCGCTTTGGCGCCCGCCTGCGGGAGCTGCGCGGGGACCGCCCGCTCCTTGTCGTGTCCGCCGAGTCGGACATCCCGCCCTCGACGCTCGGGAACTACGAGGCGGGCCGGGTCGCCCCCACGGTGCCGCGCCTGCAGGACCTCGCCGCGGCGCTCGGCGCGGATGCGGACGCCCTCGTGGCGCTCCTTGCCAGCGTGGCCGCCGAGGTCGCCGAGCAAGGCGGCCGGGTCCGGCGCCTGCGGGGCTTGCAGACAACCCCGGGCGTGCCGGGCCGCCCGCCCTCGCGCGTCTACCCCTACAGCACCTTCGGGGCGGACATGCGCGCCCGGCGGCGGGAGAAGAAGATCGCCCTGTCCGCCCTGGCGGAGGCGCTCGGCATCACCACGGACTCGCTCAGCCACTACGAGCGGGGGAAGATGCTGCCGCGCACCGAGCGGCTAAAGGACCTGGCCGAGGCCCTCGACCTCGCCCCCGAGAAGCTCTTCCTCGCGGCGCGCGAGGCCGCCGCCCAGGCCGAGGCCGCGGGCGCGCGGTGCCAGGGCATCCGCGGAGGCGGGAAGCGGCGCCTCGCGGCCGCGCCCCGCCCGCGCGCCGCCCGCCCCGCCCGGAGCCACCTGCCCGCCAAGGCCGAGGCGCCGCGGCCTGTCCCCGTCTCAGCGACGCCGCCCGCGCGGCCGCCGCAGCCGAAGCGCCCGGCCTCGACGCCGCCCGCGCTCGTGTCCCCGCCCTCCTTTGATCCGCTGACCGCCCCCACGCCAAGCCACCTCGCCGAGGAGATCGACGAGCTGGAGGCGCTGCTCGGGCTCAAGTCCCCCCACTCCGAGGCCCACCCATGAACGACAAGACCAAGCTCTTTGGCACCCCGGTGCGGCGCACCCTGGCCCTCTCAGCGATCCGCCGGCAGGACGGGACGCAGGTCCGCGAGTCCCTCGACACCGCGGCCATCGTCGACTACGCGGACCGCTACCGGGAGGGCGAGACCCTTCCGCCCGTCGATGTCTTCGAGGACCCGCAGAGCAAGCTCCTGCGCCTTGCGAATGGCTTTCACCGCTGCAGCGCGGCCGATGCGGCGCTCCTCGACGAAATCGAGGCCAACGTCTACCAGGGCGACTTGCGCGCGGCGCGGCTCTTCGCCGCGACGTGCAACGCAGAGCACGGCGTCCGCCGCACCGAGGAGACCGTGCGCACGGCCGTGCTGACGTTCCTCAAGGACGAGGAGTGCGGCACCTGGACCGACCGGCGGATCGCCGCCGCCGTCACCTGCAGCCCGACGACGGTTGGGAAGCACCGCGCGAAGCTCGAAGCCGCGGCCGAGGAGGAGGCGCAGCGCGGACAGCAGCAGGGCCTCTTTGGCGAGGAGTCGCCCGCGCCGCCCCCCCCGAAAAAGCCGAAGCGAAAGGCCGCCGACGGACGAGAGATTGACCCCGACAAGGCGGGCAAGGCCAAGCTCGAAGAGCGGATCGCCGCCGCGAACAAGGAAGCCGAGCGCTGCGGCCGGGTGGACGCAGGGGATCAGCCGCGCTCGCGTCACGACCTTATGCGAGCCATCCGGGAGGGCGTGGGCGTGGACGTCCCAGACCACGCGCAGGTGGGGATCTACAAGGCCTACGAAGAGGCCCGCATGCTGGAGCAGCGGGAGCGAGCTCGCGCCGCGGCGGAGGCCCAGGCGCAGCCCACGGCCTACAAGTCGATCCTCGGGGGCGAGGCGGGCGAGGCACTGGAGGGCAAGCCGCTGCGCACCGCGGCCGCCGCCGACGACCAAGACGCCGCCCTCGAAGATGGGACGGAGACGTTCAAGGTCAATCAGGCCCGGATCGCCGGGCTTGAGCGCGACGTGCAGAACGCGGAGCGCGACCTGCGCCTGGCAGAGCAGCGCTACCGGCAGGAGCAGGACGTGAACACGCGCCTGCTGACCGCGATCACCCGCACCGCCGCCCTGTGGCGCGGACAGCACGACGGCCCCCGGGAGCAGCTCCTGTCCCTCCTAGAGGAGCAGGGGCTGCAGGACGCCGCCGCGCAGTGGGAGAGCGCGGAGGCCGAGCGCGTCTTCCGCGACGAGGTCAGGGACCTGGAGGATCGGTCCGCAGAGGCGGAGCTTGAGCTGGAGCGCAGGTACGACGCTCAGGCTGAGCAGCTCAAGCGGGAGTTGTTCCAAATGCAGGAAGGCGCGCGCGAGCTGCGCCAGGAGCGCGACGCCGCGCAGGCCGAGCTGGCGCAGCTCCGCGCCCGCGCCGCGTGGATCAAGACCAGCGACCGGTTGCCGACGGCGGCAGACCACCCAACAGGGTCGACCCGTCAAGACGCATGGGGCAAGGAAATTCCCGTGGACCACGTCCCGTGCCTGGTTGTGCTGCGCAAGTACCCACAGGACGTCTACTTCCTCCAGTGGAACACCCACCATGGGTGCTGGGACGACGCCTATGGCGACGACTTCTCAGCGCACGCGTCGGACGCGCTCCACTGGATGCCCGCGCCCAAGGCGCCTGCGGAGGTGTCCCATGGCTGAGGTCTACGCAGAGTTCCGATGTGAGCAGCTCTTCTCTGTGATCGTTGTTACCGGAGGCCGCAGCGTCGAGATCGACGTGGTTTGGTGCGAGCGCGACGGCTGCGCTTACTACCACGAAAGCGGTTTCTACGGGAGCATTGACGAGGCCGAGGCGAGAAAGAGGGGATATGAGCCCGTCGGCAAGACGCAAGAGGAGTTGCTACGCGAGGCGAACGCCCACGAGGGCACGGTGGTTTGCTGCACCGTCTGCGACGACTGGATCCCCGACGACAGAGACCAACCCTGCGATCACCTGCTGTTCTGCGACGACTGCGGCGCCTGGGTTGGTCCGGGCACCGACGATGGCACCTGCACTCACCTGCACAGGGCGCGCCGTTGGCTGGCTCGCCGGCATGGGCGCCGACGCGCTGAAGGATGCTCATTCGCGTGGGCCGCCAAGTGCGTTTGGCGCGGCGACGTTCCCGCGCGTGTCCGCCGCGGCATGGATGTGTCCCATGGCTGAGACCCCCGAGACCCCCGCGCCGACCGCGCCCACGGAGCGCCAGCTCGAAGTCCTCCGCACGGTCGCCGACTACCAGCGCGCCCACGGCTACCCGCCCACGGTGCGAGAGATCGGCGAGGCCCTCGGGATTGCCGGGTGCCAGGGTGTGACCGACCACCTGAAGCGGCTGCAGGTGAAGGGCCTGCTGCTCCAGCCCCCGAAGTACGCAGCCCGAGCGCTGACGATCACCGCCGCGGGGTGGGCCGCGCTCGGCCTGACCCCGCCGAGCGACCAGGCAGAGGTGCTGCGCGCGGTGCTGCGCTCCGTGCTGGAGGTGGCGGGGCGCCTCATCCAGGAAGCGCGCCACCACCACCGCGGCCGCGGCTCGGAGCTGGTGGGGACCTCGCAGGGCGACCTGCGCTACCTGCCGCGGCTCCTGCCGCTCCTGCGAGAGATCGAGACCACGACCACCGCAGCCGCCGCCGAGCTGCAGAGCCGGCGCGGAAAAGACCACAACCTGACCATGGAGAAGTAGATGCGCAGCCTGATCCTTTTCGTCATCCTCATCGTCGCCGCGTGCGCCCCAAAGGGCGTGCCGGTCTCCGACCTCCTGCCGATCGCCGAAGAGCTGGTCGGCCAGGCGGGCACCGCCTACCAGGAGACCCAGCTCCTCGACCTCCTCGACCGCTCACACCCGACGCCCGACGAGCGGGCCGAGATCGCGCGCCAGCGCTGCAAGCTCGACCACGCCATGCGGGGCGCCGCCGCGGCGCTCCCCGGGTGCCGCGCCGCAGCGGACCTCGGCCACGCCGCGGGCATCCGGGCCGCGGAGAAGAGCAGCCTGCGCCTGGCGCTGGTGCTCATCGATGACCCGGCGCATGCCGAGGAGGGCCTGCGGCTCGCAAGCGGCCTGCCGCAGCCTACGGAGCCGATCGACTGGGCCCTGGTGCTGTGGGCGCGAGGCCAGGGGCGCCTTGCTCTGCGGCAGCCCGCCGTCGATGAGATGCTCTCAGCCTACGCCGCCGTCGAAGCGGCGGTGCAGCGCGACCCGAAGCGCGCCGAGTTCCTGGCGATCGCGGACCTGCGCCTCGGCCACGCGCTGGGCGCCGCGGGCAAGGTGGATGAGGCGCGCATCGCGCTGCAGCGGGGAGTGAAACACCAGCGCCAGCTCGACGCCGAGAACCCCGAGTACGCCGAGTACCGGCTCTACCTCGTGCGCCTCCTGCGGGCGCTCGGGGACCTACCCGGTGAGGATGCGGCGCGGGCGGAGGCGCAGCGGCTGGCGCAGGAGCTGCTGCGGCGCGACCCGCAGCGGGCGCAGTACCAGGCGGAGGTGCGCTGATGGACCGCCACGACCACGACGAGTTCCTGGTGCTCACCAAGAGGCCCGAGAACGTGCGCGCCATGGTCCCGGAGGACTGGCTGCGCCCCGGCGCCTGGCCGCGGCACATCCGGATCGGGGCCACGGCCGGCACGCGGAAGAGCGCCGCGGAGAGACTGCCCCACCTGCTGGAGGGGCCGTGGCCGAACTTCGTCTCCGCCGAGCCGCTGCTGGAGCCGGTGGACTTCGGAGCATGGATGCCGATCTGCCCGGTCTGCCGTCGACGCCCGGGGACCTGCGACCATTTGCACCCCGGGCAGCCCCGCGGCATCGACTGGCTGATCGTCGGCGGGGAGTCGGGCCCGAAGGCCCGCCCCTGCGACCTCGCCTGGGTACGCCAGGTAGTCGCCGCGTGCAAGGCGGCGCAGGTGCCAGTCTTCGTCAAGCAGCTCGGCGCCGCCGCTAGCGATGAGCGGAACGGACTCGCCGGACGGTCGCTGAAGGTGCCGCCGGACGCGGTGGAGCTGGTGTCGCAGCGGCTGAAGCACAAGAAGGGCGGCGACCTCGCTGAGTGGCCGCAGGACCTACGCGACGTGCGCGAGTTCCCGGAGGTGCGCTGTGGCTGACCCCAAGGAGTGGCCGCTCTTGTTCTCCGGCGAGATGGTCAAGGCCATCAAGAAGGGCCGCAAGACGCAGACGCGGCGGCTCTCGGACCGCTGGGACCGCGTGAAGCCCGGGGACATTCTGTGGGTGCGGGAGACGTGGCAGGTCATGACCGGCAAACAGCAAGGCGATCTCGGGGCCTGCGTGCGGTACCGAGACCTCGATCTCAGGCCGTGCTTCATGCCAGCGGATAAGGCTATGCCGCTGGGTCTGACCTGGGATCGCTGGCGCCCCAGCATCCACATGCCGCGGTGGGCGGCGCGCATCCTGCTGCGCGCCGTGCGCGTGCGGCGTGAGCCCCTGCAGCAAATCACCGCCGCCGACTGCGAGGCCGAGGGCATCGTCGTCCCACCCGTGGACTACACGGTGCCGGAGGACCCGCGGGTGCTGGACTTCGAGCGGGAGGAGGAGCTGCGCGACCAGTACCGCGAGCTGTGGATCAAACTGAACGGCGCCGCGTCGTGGAAGGCCAACCCCGAGGTGCGCGTCGTCGAGTTCAGCGTTGAGCCGGAGGGCGCGTGAAGGTCCTCCCCCACATCTGCGTCCGCGCGGCTCTGGCGGAGGACACCACGCACGAGCGCAGGGTGGCGGCGGTGGCGATCCTGATAGGAGTGCCGCTCGCGCGGGTGCAGAACTACCTGGCCGCCGTGATACCCCCTGGCGCTGGCACGGGCGGACACCGTTCGGGCTGGCCGCGGGCGCGGCTGAGCCCAGCCAGCCCGGCCGGAGGACATCGTGAACACGAACGCGGACGCGTTGCAGCGCAACAGCAGCCGGCGGTCAGCGCGAGACGCGGCGACGCCCGGCGCGGCTTGGCGTGTCGGCGCTGAGTGGGCTGGTGAGAGCCTGCGCCGCCCGTCGCACAGCGCCCCCTTGCGCATGGTGCAGCCGCAGGCGCGCCCCTGCGACGCGAACGGCCAGCCGAACGGATTGCCGTTCGAACGCGGAGAGCACCGAGCGCGAACGGCTGCAGGCGTGACCTGGACCTCGAATGTGAATGCGAGCGCAAATCAACGCGAGCGCGAGCGTAAACACGAACGGCACAGGGAACGGCACCTAGAACAGCGCCGGGTGGGACAAGTAGGACAGATGGGACTACTGCTTGACACGCTATCCAGCGTGGACGGCATGACAGCCCCCGAGCCAAGCCCGCCCACGGTTGAGGTGTTTCGGACCCGTTTCAGAAACAGCTTTGAAGCGGGTTGCAACAGATCAGAAACACGTTGCGGTGCAACAGATCTGCGCGAAACAGAACAGGGAACAGGTCACCGATCTGTTTCGTCAGCGGCCCGCAGCGGCCCCGAGCGCGCTCCAGCGGCCCGCAGCGGCCCCGCCCCCGCACCGCACGGCGCTCGGGCAGGGTGGACGTGATGGACAAAAAGACGCTCCAGCGCCTGGGCCTGCTGCTGCGGGAGGCCGGCGAGCTGCTGCTGCAGGAAGCCGACGGCGCCGCAGTGCCGGCGGAGGCGGGCGACGACCGCCAGACCGCGCAGCTCGTCGCGGACGCACAGCCGAACGACAAGCAGCGGGCCCAGGCGGCCCGGACCGCGCGCCGCCTGGGCCTGACGCCAGCGCGGCCCCGTGGTAGAGGATCAGCGGCATGAAGAAGACCCCGAGCGGCTGCATTGAGAGGCTCCCATCGGGCCGCTACCGCTACCGCCTGCCCCGATCGCTCGGCGGCGGCGAACGCCAGGCGGGCGAGACCTGCGACACCCGGGAGGAGGCCGCCGAGCAGCTCCGCGCCCTGCTGGAGCACCTGCGCGCGCAGCCCCGCCCCGAGGCAGGGACGCTTCGCGCCTGGGGCGAGACCTGGCTGGCGGAGCGAGAGAAGCGGGGCCTGTCGAGCTACGCAGGCGACTGCTCCCGGTGGCGGCAGCACGTCGCGCAGAGCGACCTCGCCGACCTCTCCCTCTCGGCGATCCGCCCGCCGCACGTGCTCGCCTGGGTGCGGTGGCTGGCGGAGCGGCGCGCGGCGCGGCAGCGGATCGGCGGGGGCCGCGCGCGGGACGGCGCGAAGCTCAGCCGGCAGACGCAGCAGCACTGCCTGAAGCTCGTGCAGCTCGCGCTCGCCGACGCAGTGCTCGAGGGCCTCATCCCCTCCAATCCCGCCGCGGAGGTGTCCGTGGTCCCGGAGGACGAGGGCGACGACCTCGACGCCTGGACCTGGCTCACCCTGGAGGAGATCGCCGAGGTCCTGCGCTGCGAGCGGATCCCGCTGCCCTTGCGGCTGCTCTACGCGGTGGCGATCTTCACGGGCCTTCGCGCGGGCGAGCTGCGGGCGCTGCGCTGGGAGCGGGTGCGGCTGGAGGCCGACCGGCCGCAGATCCTGGTGGCCAAGTCGAACCGGCGGAAGAGCACGAAGAGCGGCAAGCCCCGCGCCGTGCCGCTCCTCCCGCCCGCGCTGCAGGCCCTGCGGTCGCTCTGGGAGACCGCGGGCCAGCCAGCGGAGGGCCTCGTCTTTCCGGGCGCAGGCGGCCGGCAGCGTCCGATGCACGACGACTTCGGCTGGGCGGACCGATCGCGCGGCGTGCAGGGGGTGCAGCGGGGGCATCGCACGCTGGCCGGCATCCGGGACGGCGTGCGCTTCCATGACCTCCGCCACACCTGCGCCTCGCACCTCCTACAGGGGTCCTGGGGGCGCCGCTGGACCCTGGAGGAAGTGCGGGACTTCCTCGGGCACAGCTCGATCACGGTCACGCAGCGCTATGCGCACCTCGACCAGCGCCGCCTACACGAGGCGGCGGCCGAGACCCCAGGCAGCGCACCACGCCTCGCACCACGCGCGGCGCCTGCACTGTCTCAGTTGTCGTCGGTGGGCCCGGTGGGATTCGAACCCACGACCAATGGCTTAAAAGACTCTCGCACAACCAAAGCATATCAGGGGGATAACGCCGCGGTGGTGCGGTCATGGTGCGCGGACGGCGGGGAGTCTGCGCGCGCTGTGGTCGCGCTGGCCGCGTCCGGCCAGATGGTGCCTGGCGTGCTCCTGCAAGGCCTGGCGAAGGCGGTGCTTAAGTCCGCTGCGGTGCGGCTGGCCGAGCAGATCCTGCAGGGCGGGCCGTTCGCGCTCGACCGTGCGCTTGAACTGGCAGAACTGGTGCTTCAAGGGGAGGAGGCGGGTGGAGCGGTGTCCACGGTGGACACTGCTAAGCCGCGGGCCGAGCTGGCCCGCAAGAGGACAGCATGAACCCGATCGTTCGTCTCTTTGTTGGTCCGCTCCTCGTCTTGGCCTCCGCCTGCGGCGTCTCAGATCCTGGCCCCCGGCTGCAGCCCCGCGTGGTCCTCAACACGGCTGGCGTCCCGGTCACTCTGCCGAGCTACCAGGACACCACGCTCGGCCGCCCGTGTGAGGCCTGGGACACCCAGGCCGGGCGGCGCTGCCTGCCGCCGTACCCCTGGGCCACCGTGGCCGTGAACCAGAGCACCTGCGTCGGGCCGGGCCTCGCCAGCACGGACGTGCTGGGCGACGTGGCCGTGCGGGTGTCGCTGAACTCGCTGGTCTACCTGTACGAGCCCTGCAAGACGGCGCAGCCCGGGATCGCGGTGGGGCCGTTCTGGGCGGCTTACCGCAGCACCTGCACCGCGGTGCCGGGAGAGTTCGGCTCGGGCCTGATCCAGGTCTGCCCGGCGGACCTGACGGCTTATGCCGAGGTGCGGTGAGGCGTAGACCCTGGCCGCTGAGACGCACGTACATCGTTCGTGGATGCAAAGCCCGCGTATTACAACCGTATTACGGCGCAGATGGGCAGCCGTACCGTGAGGGACATGGGCGACAACTCTTCTCGTCAGCGTCTTCCTCGTGAAATCGCGAACAACGTAGAGACCTGCCGTCTAACCGACGCGGAGCGAAGGGCTCTCCTGCAAGAGCCGTCGGCTCGCTCGGGCATGAACTTCTCGCAGCTCATGCGGCGCGGTCTGCGTCTTGTTGCCATGCAGCAAGGCGCCTCTGACAAAGACCTGCCCCCGGAGCGCTGATGCCGAAGTCTTCAGGTGCTGAGAACCGGGGCAAGCGGCTTCTGCGCCAGGCCGCGGCGGAGGTCGAGCTAGAGCACGTCCCGCTGCGGCTCGCCAACCTCCCGCCCGAGCAGCGCGCGGAGGCCGAGGAACTCCTGGCGCAGGTGCTGCCCTACCTTCTTCGCGAGTGCGTCGATGGTTGAGACGGACCGGCGCGTTCGCGCGCTTTGCGACCGGCTGGAGCAGGGGTGGACAGACACTGAGGTGCTGGAGTGGGCGCGGACGCAGCGCTGGCGGGTGGGGGAGCAGCAGCTCCGGCGCTATCTGCGTGCGGCAGAGCAACTGCTCGAAGAGACGCCGCTTCCGGACAGGCATCGTCAGCGACGGCGCGCCCTGGCGCAGCTTGATGTGATTACCACTCAGGCCAAGGCGTCTCAGGACTTCCGCAGCTTGGGCGTCCTGCTAGGCCTGCAGGCGCGTCTTTCCGGCGCGCTTGTCGCCGCAGAGGAGGCCGCGGCGCCCTCTGTGTGGTCGAGGCTCCGCGCGCTCATCGTGCGTCTTGACGACCTGAACCTCGGCGCGCTCGAGGAGAACGCCAAGGCGAAGCTCGACCTATCGCGGGAGGGCTGGCAGCGGGCAGAGCTGCGGGCGGCGCGGCTCCTGCGCCTTCTGTCGGCCGCCGACGACCTCGCCGCGGAGTTTCGCACGCTCGGGCCGCCGCCGCCAGATGAGGCGCAGCGCCGACAGTGGGTGGCGCGGGCGAACGCCAAGGCGCTCTACCTGCGCCTGACGATGCCGGGCGTGTCGCCCGCAGCGCGCGCGGAGGCCGCCTACCGTCACGGCGGGACGGCCGGCATGCTCTCCAGCAACACGGAGATCGCGGACCTGGCCGAGGAACTGCGGAAGCTGGCCAAGAAGAAGTAGATGCGGTCGCTCAAGCGCGAGCTCGAGGTGCTGGTGGGCCTGTACGCGGACGAAAGCCGCTACGTGCCGATGCGCCTCGAGTTCGTAGCGCACAGCGGGCGCCGGCTCCTCTCGGGGGGCGGCGTCTGGGATACGCTCCTTCGACGCTGGGACACACCGCAGGAGCACATCGTGCTGCGCGCGCAGGACACCTGGCCGGAGGATCTGTGCCCCGCCTTGGCGGTGCGCATGGAGCCATCTCAGGAGGAGTACGTCGCCGCGTTCGGCGAGTGGCTCTACGCCTACCATCACGGAACGACGCGCCCTTCGGCGCTCGACCTCCTCGCGGGCAACCGCCGTGGCGGGAAGACCTTCTGCGCAACCGCGTGCGTGGTCATGGCCGCCATCGCGATCCCGCTGCGGCGCGACCCGCGGGACGGGACGGAGATGCCCTTTGTGGGCTGGCTGGTGGTGCCCGGCTACCCGGAGCAGCGCGAGCTGCACGAGGACCTCGGCACGGTGCTGGGCGGCCGGCGAAAGGCGCTCGATGCGGTCGAGAAGCGGCTGCTTGGCGACCGGCCGGAGCTCCGCCGCGAAGCGGACCCGGGCGCCTGGTTCAGCTACCACCGCAACCCCGACAACGTCTACCGCTTCAAGAACGGCAGCGAGATCTACCTAAAGAGCGCGAACCACCCGGACAGCCTGAAGCAGGGGCGCGTGACCCTGGCAATGATCAACGAGGCCCAGAAGATCGAGGGGGACTCGATCATCCACTGCATGGGCAACAACATCGACGAGGGCGGGCTGACCATGCTGTGCGCGAACCCGCCGCGCCGCATCAAGGGCCAGTGGCTGCTCGACCTCTACGAGGCCTACGAGGAGGGCCGCACCATCCTCGACGGCGTCGGGCAGATGCGCATGTACTTCTTCAACCCCGACGGGAACACGCGCATCAGGCAGGACGCGCGCCGCTCGTTCAAGCTGCTGTCGTCCATCATCAACCCGAAGCTCGCCCAGGCCGACGCAGAGGGCGCCTGGGCGCAGATTGGAGACAAGGCCTACCCGCTCTTCGTACCGCGTCTTGCGCCGCAGGGTAACCTGCTTGACGAGATCCCCGCCGAGTGGGAGGACGTGACCCCGCTGGTGGTCGTGGCCATGCGCCTGGTGCAGGACGACACGCCGCGCCGGCCACCGCTCAGCTACACCTCCTTCGCGGGCGTAGACTTCAACAAAGTCCCGTGGATGGCGGCCGGCCGATGGAAGGCTTTCCGGGTGCCAGGGCGCGCGACAAGTCGCCGGCCGCAGGGCGAGATCGTCTACGTCAAGATGGCCGAGTGGAGAACGGACCCGGACGCGGGCGACTACACAAGCGAGCGTGGCTTCGGCGAGGAGTTGCTCACGGCCGCGCCGGAGGGGGCGGGCTGGGACCCGGAGACCACCGTGGTCATCGCGGATGCGACGTCGCAGTGGCAGAACTCGGACGACCGGAAGCGCGGCGGCGTGGAACTCGGCGAGTCGGGCCACGACCGAATGCGACAGATGGGCTGGGAGGTCCACTGTCCGACCGCGACCAAGACCAAGGTGCGGTCCCGGCTGGTGAACGGCGCGCGGGTGCGCCACACCTTCTACCCTCCGCCGCGGCGCAACGAGTCGATCGACCTTGTAAACCAGCTCTGGGAGACAAGGCGCGCGTTCATCCTGCGGCCGGGGTGTAAGCACACCGTCGAGGCGTTCAAGAAGTGCGACGCCGGGAACGACAAGGTCTTCGGGCACATGTGCGACGCGGACCGCTACGCCCTCTACCGCGCCGAGATGGGCGTGAACCCGGCGCGTGTGCAAGGACAGATTGTGCCCCTCACTGAGCCCGCGCCTGCGCAGCCCGGGGTGCGGCAGCCCGAGCCGAGCATCCCGCAGCTCACCCACCAGCGGGCCGTGGTGCGGCGCCAGGGAGCCGCGCGGAAACCGTGGATGTAGCCGAGCTCGAGCCCACGACACGGGCCTGGCTTGCGCGACGCCTGCCGCAGCTCGCGGCGTGCGAGCTGGTCATGCGGGAGCGCGGGCAGGCGCAGCTTCTGTCCGGTGACCTGAGATGCGCCCAAGTGGCCCAGGTAAGGGCCCGCCATCCTGGGCCTGCCGTGCTCCTTGACGACCGGCCGCCGCGCCTCCGCGAGCGTGGGATGCGCGTGCTGACGGCACCCAAGGGATGGGACGATCTTTTTGCGGTGGCAGCGACGGCAGACACGAAGAAATACGCATAAATTGCGCGCAGCACCGACGGTGGCGCAAAATTTGCGCACTGAACAAAATTGAGGTTTAACCGGGGATAAACGGACAGCGGCGGCGCGAGATCGGAAGAGCACACG